>Ga0105106_10000071_pt1 | contig 58865 bp, 55 predicted proteins | sample PPLLaktember2015_5_FD_79109 | JGI IMG/M metagenome (GOLD analysis project Ga0105106, IMG submission 79109) | Freshwater sediment microbial communities from Prairie Pothole Lake near Jamestown, North Dakota, USA - PPLs Lake P8 Core (1) Depth... | ecosystem: Environmental > Aquatic > Freshwater >... | reverse complement strand
GGCCTTGTGCCCCGACATCAGCCGCGTGATTTCGGGAAGTGTCAGCGGCCCGCGCAGCCAGCTCAAGACCCATCGCGTTCGGAACAGGACCGGCGCATCGTCGTTGACATTTCGCATGAGAAAGACGCGGGGCGCGATGCCCGACATCAGCTTCTCGAGCGCGCCGCGATCGAAGCCGGCGCCCGCCTGCGCACTCATGAGGCCATCGATCACGCGCGCCTGGTCGCGCTCGGTCTGTAGCCGGCCGATGAACCAGGTGCCTGCGTTCGAAAGGCCCTTGTAATCGAGATCGACGGGGTTCTGCGTCGCGAGCACCACCCCGAGCCCGAAGGCGCGCGCCTGCTTCATGAGCGTGAGCAGCGGCAGCTTGGACGGCGGCACCGCCGTGGGCGGGAAGTAGCCGAATATCTCGTCCATATAAAAGAGTGCGCGGAGCGCCGACGTGCCCGGTTGCCGTCGCATCCAGGCGACCAGCTCGTTCGCGATGAGCGTCACGACGAACATGCGCTCGGCATCGGTCAGGTGGGCGACCGAGACAATCGAGATCCGCGGCTTGCCTTCGGGCGTGAACAGGAGGCGCTGGATGTCGAGCGCCTCGCCCTCCAGCCACACGCCGAATCCCGGCGAGGCGAGGAGGTTGTTGATCGACATCGCGAGTTCGAGGCGATCTTTCGTCGGGTAGAATGTCTCGACGTCGAACACGCCGACCTTGTCGAAGGGCGGCTTCTGGATCGCGCCGATGAGGCCGGCGAGGTCAAGCGCGTTGCCCTTGCTCCAGGCGGCGTCGAAGATCGCGGAAAGCAGGATGTGCTCGCGGCTTTTCAGCGGATCGGCGGCGATTCCGACGAGGCCGAGCAGTCCCGCGACAGCTGCAGCGATGCGGTCGCGCGTCGCGGCGGGATCATTGCCCGCCGGCGGCGGTGCGAACGAGCGCAGGATGGACAGTGGCAGGCCTGCGGTGCTCCCGGGCGTGTAGATTGCGATGTCGACGGCGTCGCGGAAGCGGCGGATCCGTTCGCCGTCCTGTCCCCATTCGGCGAGGCCGTGCTTCCAGCTTTCGGCGGTCTTCCTGGCGAGCTCCTCTGGCGTCGTGCCCTTGCGCCCGGCTTCGGCCGGATCGATCCAGGGCAGGAATTCCGCCGGCGACAGGCCGGGGAAGCTCAGCATCAGGTTGGCGATATCGCCCTTGGGGTCGATCACGAGCGAAGGAATGCCGTCGAGCGCAGCCTCCTCGAGAAGCGAAATGCAAAGTCCCGTCTTGCCGCTGCCCGTCATGCCGACGCAAACCGCGTGCGTCGTAAGATCGCGCGAGTCGTACATCAGGGGCTCTGCGGCGAGCGCATCATTCGCAGCGTCGTAGCCGCGGCCGATGTAGAAGGCGCCCAGTTTTTCGAAGTCGGTCATGGCCCGATTATACGCAGGGGGGATCCGTGCTACTTTGGCCGCCCGCGGCGGGCCGGGGCAGGACGATCACGCGACATGAAACGGACGAATCGGTGGATTTGCGGCGTCATTGCCGCGGGCACGTCCTTTGTGGCGGGCCTTTCGCCGGCCGCAGAACCGTCGGCCACTGACCCGAATGCGGCCGCGAATGCCTTCTTCGAGCGCGCGCTGGACGAACGCCTGCTTCTCGAGCCGACCCAGGCGAGTTCGCTCGGGCTCCGGACCGGCTACGACCGGTGGCAGGACGCCTCCGAGCGGGGGGATAGCGAACGGCTCGCGCTCGCGGAACGCCAGCTCGCAGAGCTGAGGTCAATCGATCCCGCGAGACTCGACGACGGCACGCGGCTGTCGTGGAAGGTCTTCGAAGCTTCCGAGGAACGGCGGATCGCCCGCTATCGCTGGCGAAATCACAGCTACCTCTTTGACAAGGATGGGACACACGTCTCGTTGCCGGCCTTCCTGATCAATACGCATCGAATCGAAACCGAGGCAGACGCGATTGCCTACGTGCGGCGCCTAGAAGGCGTGCGGAAGCTCTTCGACCAGCAGCTCGAACGGGCGACACTTGCTGCGAAGCAGGGCATCGCGCCGCCGCGCTTCGTCTATCCATATGTGGTCGCGGATGCGGGAAACATCATCAAGGGGCGGCCGTTCGACGACGGCACCGCAGACAGCCCGCTACTCGCCGATTTTCGCGGCAAGCTGGAAAAACTGCCAATCGATGAGGCGCGACGCGAATCACTGCTCGCGCGGGCGCAGCTCGCGCTGCTGGCCTCGGTCAGGCCGGCGTATGAGGCGGTAATCACCTGGGCACGCGAAACGGAAAAGAAAGCCACAGACGAGGATGGTGCCTGGAAATTGCCGGACGGTGGCGCTTATTACAACTTTCTGCTGAAGAATTTCACGACGACCGATCTGACGGCAGCGGAAATCCATGAGATCGGGCTGCGCGAGGTCGCGCGCCTGCATGGCGACATGCGTGCAATCATGAAGCAGGTCGGATTCGAGGGCGACCTGCCGGCTTTCTTCGAGTTCATGCGCACGGATGCGCAGTTCTACTATCCGGATACGGAGGAGGGGCGCACGGCCTGGCTTGGCGCGGCGAATGCGCACATCGCCGCGATGCGGACGAAGCTGCCTGAACTTTTCGTTACGCTGCCAAAGGCAGAGGTGGTCGTGAAGGCGGTCGAGCCGTTTCGCGAGAAGTCAGCGGGCAAGGCTTTCTATCAGCGGCCCTCGCTCGATGGCAGCCGGCCCGGGGTCTTCTACGGCAACCTCTATCAGATGAAGGAGATGCCGAAGTACGAACTCGAGGCGCTCGTATACCACGAGGCAATTCCGGGTCATCACATGCAGAGCGCAATCGCGCTCGAAGAGACGGCGTTGCCGCGGTTCCGGCGGCTCAGTGGTTTTACCGCTTATTCGGAGGGCTGGGGCCTCTACAGCGAGCGTCTTGGCAAGGAGGTCGGGTTCTATTCGGACCCCTGGCCGGAGTTCGGGCGCCTCGCCATGGAGCTGCATCGCGCGGTGCGTCTCGTCGTTGACACCGGGCTCCATGCGAAGCGGTGGACCCGCGAGCAGACGATCCGTTATCACGTCGAGAACAGCCCGACCGGCGAGGACGCGGCAATCCGCGCGACCGAGCGTTACATCCTGAATCCCGGCCAGGCGACTGCGTACATGATCGGCATGCTGAAGATCGTGGAATTGCGCGAGCGGGCAGCCGGCGCGCTCGGACCGCGGTTCGACCGGCGGGAGTTCCACGATTTCGTGCTGCGGACCGGGGGGGTACCGTTGACGGTGCTCGAGTCCGAAGTGCAGCACTGGATCGACGGCCGGCGGACTTGAAGGCGGCAAGATGCGACCGGACGTCAATCCGTTTCGACACGAGCCCACCGGGACCTGGAGCTACCTCGTCACGCACCCGCGCACGCGAAAGTCCGCGATCATCGACCCGGTGCTGGATTTCGATGCGAAGTCGGGTCGAAGCTCGACCGTGTCGGCTGACGCCATCGCCGCCTTCGTGCGCGAACAGTCGTTGACCAACCTGTGGATCCTCGAGACGCACGCCCATGCCGATCACCTGAGCGCGGCGCCATATCTGCAGGCAGCCGTCGGTGGGAAGATCGCGATCGGCAACGGAATCCGCGATGTACAGAAGGCATTCCGCGAGATCCTGAACCTCGAACCGGAGTTTCCGGTCGACGGCCGCCAGTTCGACAGGCTGCTCGCGGACGGCGACGAGTTTGCGATTGGTTCGCTCAGGGTCCGCGTGATGGCAACGCCTGGACACACGAGCGACAGCCTGAGCTATCTGATCGGCGATGCGGTGTTTGTCGGCGATTCGATTTTCATGCCGGACGGCGGCACGGCGCGCTGCGATTTCCCGGGGGGTGACGCAAAGATCCTCTACGCTTCGATTCGCCGGCTCTACGAGCTGCCCGGGTCGACCCGGGTCTTCGTCTGCCACGACTATGGTCCCGGCGGTCGCGAAGCGCGCTGCGAGACGACGATCGCGGCGGAACGCGAAGCCAACATTCACCTGCGCGATGGCGTCAGCGAGGAGGAGTTCACGGAGATGCGCCGGCGCCGCGATGCGGGTCTCGAACTTCCGGCGCTTCTCTATCCCGCGGTCCAGTTCAACATCCGCGGCGGCCGCCCGCCACCCGCCGAATCGAACCGGCGGAGTTACCTGAAGCTGCCGTTCTCGGGGCCCACGTCATGAATTCGGCGGCGGAGCGCGCGCTGCCGCGTCTCCTCCTGATCGACAATTACGACTCCTTCACCTACAACCTGGTGCAGGCTTTCCTGGTGCTCGGCGCGGATGTGCTGGTGCATCGCAACGACCAGATTACGACCGAGGAGGCGCGCGCACTGGCGCCGACCCACCTCTGCATTTCACCCGGACCGGGAGTGCCTGCAGAGGCAGGCGTCTCGATACCGATGATCCGGGAGTTCTCCGGCCGCGTGCCTGTGCTCGGCGTTTGTCTCGGGCATCAGGCACTCATCGAGGCGTATGGCGGTGCGATCGTCCGTGCCGAGCGGATCATGCACGGCAAGACATCGCCGGTGCTGCATGACGGACACGGAATCTTCGCGGGACTGCCGAATCCCTTCGAAGCGGGTCGCTACCATTCGCTGATCGCGGAACGCGGGCGCATACCGGGCGAATTCGATGTCACGGCCTGGACCGCGGAGGGCGAAGTGATGGGCGTGCGTCACGGGACGCTCGCGATCGAAGGCGTGCAGTTTCATCCGGAGAGCATCCTGACGCCGGACGGGCCGAAGTTGCTCGGGGCGTTTCTCAGGCTGTAAGAGCCGGCTCAGGCTAGTTCCGGCGCGCGCTCCTGGCGCACCCAGAACATCAGCGCGAAACCCGCGAGCATGAGTATGACGAGAGAGGCAAAGCCAGCACGCTGGCTCGTGAAAGCCGCGGTGAATGCCGCCACCAGGGCGTGACCGAGGAACGAGGTCGCGGTGCCGGAGAGGGCATACAGCCCGAAGAACTGGCTCATCATCGAAACCGGCGCGATGCGCGCCATCATCGTGCGGCTGGTGCAGAACGCCGCCGTGATGCTGATCGCGAGCGTCATCACGACAATGATGTAGAGGACCTCCGGCAGTGTCCGGAAGTACGGGAACTGCCACAGTGGCTGCGCGGCGCCGGCATCGTAGGGAAGGAACAGGATCTGGTCCGGCGTGATCGACACGGCGCCCAGTATGCCGATGCTGCTCAGGCCGACGCTGATCTGGATCGCGCGCTTCGAGCCGAAGCGCTTGTCGAGCCAGCCGCCGATGAAGCCGCCCAGGATCGAAAACGGCGAAAGCACCAACGCGAACAGCAGAATATCGGTCAGTTCCCAGCCAAACACGCCGGCGGCGTAGATCCCGGAGTAGGCGAGTACTGCGACCTTGGCGTCGGTGTACAGCATGCGCGCCAGCAGGTAGAGCGCCACGTTTGACACTTTGCGCACACGCTTGATCGTGAGCCAGAGCTGCGCGAGCCCTTCGCGCACGGCTGCGCCCATCGAAACTCCGGTGGACGGCCGGTCCGGAGTCCAGAGCAGCAGCGGCACGATGAAGACCAGGAACCAGACGCCAGCCACGGGGCCCGCAATCCGGTTGTGCTCATACGTGGCCGGATCGAGGCCGAAGAGCGGCTTGTCAGGCAGCAACCCGTCGATCGTGATGCCTGAAGCCGGAAGCGCGACGCCGAACAGCATCACGAGCATGGCGGCTAGCGTGCCCAGGTTGCCGGTCGATATGCCGTAGCCGGAGAGAACGCCGACGCGGTCCGCCCTCGCGATCGAGGCCAGCAGCGCGTTGTGGAAAACCTCGGTGAACTGGAAGCACGTCGCGAGGATCACGACCAGGAGCAGGATCACACTGACGGGCAGGCCGCCCACAGCCCCCGGCATCGCGTACCAGAGAGCGATGCAACAGACCGACATGATCACTGCGACCGTCGCGAGCCAGGGTTTCCTGGGGCCCGTGCGGTCGGAGATGGCGCCAAGCAGCGGCGCGAGCAGCGCCACACAGACGCCGACCAGCGTGTTCGCAAGGCTCCAGGCCTCCTGGCCGCGCACCGGGTCGCCGATCACCACATTGGCGAAGTACGGCGGGAATACGAAAACGTAGACGAGGCTGATATAGGGCGAGCGCGCGAATTCGAACAGCGCCCAGGAGATCTGGCCGCGCAGGTCTGCCGGCTTCTCGCCGGTGGCGGAAAGCCCCCGATTGCCGTCGTCCTGTGATGCGGTGATGGCAGTCACGGGTGACAGCCTCTTACGGAGCGTGACGGCTGCTGAAGCAAGCGGGGGACACCGCGGCGCACCACGGTATCCCCCGGCAGAAAGCGCAAAACTCAGAAGTTATATTTGACTCTCAAACCGTACTGGGCCGGCGCGCCGGCGTAATAGAGCGTCGCATTATTCTGGATGCCCGCGATGTATTGCCTGTCACCCACGTTTGTGCCCCAGAGTGTCGCCGACCATTTGTCCGAGGACGGCAGAAGCTGGATCTGCAGGTTTACCAGATCCCGTGAATCCAGGGTTACCCTGTCTGTATCCCACAATGCGCCCTGAGTGGCATCGACGTGGGAATAATCGACACGCGGCGTTACCGTGAAATCGCCGATCGAGATGTCATATGCGAACCCGATGTTTCCGGTCAGCTCCGGCGAAAACGGTGCCCTCGCGCCAGACAGGTTTACGACGTTGTCCGGCGGTGCGAGGAACGGATCGACGACGTCGCTGAAAGTGCCCAGCTCGCTGTCCAGATACGCCACCCCGAAATCGACCGACAGTTTTCCAAAGCGCGCCTGCCCGCTCAACTCGACTCCCGATTGGTGACTCTTCGTTTCCGCATTCCGGTTCGTCGGGAAATTGAGCCCCCCAAACGAATCGGCAAAGTTTGCCTGGTAATCGCTGAATTCCTGGTAATAGACGGAGAACTGCGAGCGGAACTGGTCATCGGCCCAACTGGCCTTCCAGCCAGCTTCGTAGTTGATGACTTCCATTTCATCGTAAATGATGAAAGGCGGGAAGATGTTGATGCCGCCGGTGATATGGCCGCGGGAGATCAGCCCGTACACGTGCTGGTCGGGGCGGACATCGAAGTTCAATGCGACCTGCCAGTCAAATGAGTCTTCGTCGATGCTCTGCCGATCGCCTCCCGAGGTGGCCCACGGGATCACCCCGGGATTGCCCTCGACCGGAGGTTCGCCAGCAAAGCTGAGTACCCAATGCGTGAATTGATCTCTTTCGTAGTTGCTGTAACGAGCGCCGAGTTCGAGTTCGACCCTGTCTCCCATCGGGATCGCGACATGTGCGAAGAGGGCGGTATCGGTCTCCGTGTTGTCCCACGGGCTCGTAGCCCAGGGATAGGGGAGAGGAAAGCCATTGCCGATGAAATTGAATCCTCCCTTCTCCCAGTCCGGCAGTTTTGAATCCTGCTTCTGCCAGAAGGCGCCGAGCACCCAGTTGAATGCCTGGTCATTGGACGAGATCAGGTTGAATTCCTGGGAATAGACCTGGGCATCAATGCGGCTATTGAAATAATAAATCGTGGGCACTGTTGCATTGACGTCGAGATTGTTGACCGATTCGATGTCCTGGTAGCCGGTCAGCGAACTCAGCGTGACGCCATTGCTGAACAGCCACTTGAGGTCAAGCACCGTCCGGAACGACTTGTCCGTATAGGCAAATTGTGCGTTCTGTTCGACGTCGCCGAGCGGTTCCTCCCCGTAGACAGTCGTCACATTGCCGCCGAAATCGAGGTCGTGGTAGTCGAGCTTCAACACCGCCTTGAAATTATCGGTCGGCTCCAGCAGCAGGCCGAGCCGGAAGCTGTTGTTGTCCACTTCGCCGGGATGGCCGGTGTAGTCCCCGGTGATCGAATCGTAGAAATGATCGCGGTCATAGTGGCTGTAACCCATCCGCAGAGCGGCCGTCTCGCCCAGCGGCGCGTTGTACATCAGGGTCGCCTCCAGGGCACTGTAGTTGCCAACGCTCGCTTCCACGCTGCCATAGCTTTCGCCGAGCTGGGGGTCATTTGTATTGATGAACACGGCGCCACCCGCGGCGCTCTTGCCCACGAAGGTTCCCTGCGGTCCGCGGTAGACCTCGACCGACTCCATGTCGAAATACGGTTCATTCTGGAAATAGCCCGCCACCGTCGGTGCGCCGTCACGATAGATCACTACGCCCGACGGCACGTCGATGTCGACCTGGCTGCGGCCGAGACCGCGGATGTTGAACACATTCGCCGAGCCGTACTGGGTCACCGTGATGCCGGGCGCCGCGTATTGAAGGGAATTCAGGTCGAGGACACCCTTGTCCGCCAGCAGGTCGCCGCTCAGCACCGTGGCCGAGACGCTGAGGTCCTGGATGTCCACGCTGCGCCTCGTCGCCGTCACGACGACTTCCTTCAGTTCGGCCAATTCCGAGACCGCTGATTGGGCATGGGCGTCTGCGCAAACCATCAGGGCCGCGCCCGACATCGTGGCAAACGCGATGCGATTCCAGACTGGTAAACCGTGTTTCATTTGAACCCCCAACCTCGGAAACGCCCAATCGACGCTGTTGGCCGCTGGGTTGAATACTGACATGTTAGCCTAGCCAAAATTAAACTTCCATATCGGCACTGACCAGCCCCCAACGCGAGCCCTGGCCGGCAGCCGATGAGCTCAGGCCCGCCCGATCGAGTTGGCCCGGCGGAGACAAGGCTCCGGCGAAGCGCTGAAAAATCGCTATTTATTGCGAGAAAACCCGTAGTTCTTAACCCCCGGTCAGGGTTGCCGGCGGTGATGGTGTCGTCTGGTCGCACCGTGCTTCGTCGCCAGGAAGCGGGTATTGACCGCGGTTGACCGGGGCGCGGGCTCGTAGTCAAATCGCAGTAACGCGGGTTACTGACATGTTAGAAACCCGCGGTATTGATGCCGGTTGCGAAGGCTAAGATACAAGCGGTGAGCCGGCGGCAACCGGATAGCGACCCGCAGAGACGGTAGTGCAATGACCCACAAGAGCCTGCCCAGCGCGGATACTGCTGCGGACCGTTCCAAGGCGGAACGCGTACATCGCGAACTGCGCCGCCGCATCCGTGAACTCGAACTGAAGCCTGGTTCGCGTCTGCACAAGAACGAGATCGCGGACGAATTCGGCGTCTCCCGGGCGCCGGTCAGCGAGGCGATCGCCTGGCTCGCGGAAGAAGGGCTGGTCGACGTCTTTCCGCAGAGCGGGAGTTTCGTCTCGCCGATCCGGTCCGAGGACGTGCGCGAGGCGCTTCTGATCCGCACTGGCCTCGAGGTTGAGGCCGTCCGGCGCGTCACGCAGATGGCCGATGCGGACCTGCTGCAGCGCCTCGACCGGAATCTCGAAGACCAGAGCGCGGCGGTGCGCGCCAACGACATGTCGCGGCTCGACGAACTCGACGAGCAGTTCCACGCAATCATCATCGCCGCGATCGAATCTCCGCGCGCGCAACGCCTCCTCGACTCGGCGCGCGCGATGCTCGATCGGCCCCGCTTCCATGCGTTGCCGGAGCGCGGCCGGCCGGACGCGACCGTCGCCGAACATCGGCGCATCGCCGACGCAATCCGCACGGGGGACGCCGAACTCGCCGGCGCCGCGATGCGCGTGCACATCGCGATGGTGGCGCGCGCGATCGAAAGGGACGCCGCCGAGACCGCCGCGCAGGCGAGGTTGAAGAGCGTCAAGTGAGCGGCTCCCGCGGTCCGGTCGGGCGCGCATGAAGATCACTTCCGCGGAACTGCTCCGGCAACCGGGTGGCTGCATCCTCCGCCTCTCGACCGACAACGGATTGACCGGCACCGCCATCGGCAGTGCCGCCGCGGGTGCGCAGGCGATGCGCCTCGCGAAGTCGCTGCTGACCGGCGCGGATCCGCGCGGCGTCGTCGGGCTTTGGCAGCAGACGTCGCAGGCCGCCCGTTCCGGGCGCGGCCGTTCGCGAATCCGAGCCGCCGCTCTGCTCGATCTTGCGCTCTGGGATCTGAAAGCCCGGTCAAACGGCGAGCCGCTTTGGAGAACACTCGGTGGCGCGCGGCCGCGCGCCCACGCGTACGCAAGCAGCGCCGATCGTTTCCGCGATGACGACGAACTCTCGATCTGGTTCCGGCGCATGGTGTCGGAGCATGGCTTCGGCGCCGGAAAGCTCCTTGTCAGCGGCGATGGCCGCGCGGATCTGCGCCGGCTGGCACGGATGAGCGCCGCACTGTCGCTGGCCACGCCGTATCCGATGCTCACGATCGATGCGGGCCAGCGCTGGTCCGCGACCCAGGCGATCCGCAGGCTCCGGGCGATGGAGCGGCGTTACGACCTGACGTGGATCGAGGGCATCTCGGGGGGGCGCGATGCACGCGGCTTGAAGCGCGTTTCAGACTCGATCGCTGGCGCAGTCTGCATCGGTGCCGGCTTTTCCGGCATTGCGGATTTCCTGCCGCACCTGCGGCAGCGTTCTGCAGACGTGGTCCAGATCGACATCGGCGCCGTCGGGATCACCGCGGCAATGCAGATCGCGGATGCCGCCTACGGGCTCGAGCTGCCGGTGACGCTCGCGGCCGCGACCGGCAACATCCACGCGCAGGTCGCCGGTGTCATGCCGAACTGCATGAGCGTCGAGATCGTGGATCCGGATCCGCCGGCCTGGCTCCAGTCAGACGTGCGTGTCGCAGGCGGGCGCGCGACCGCGGGAGATGCGCCCGGCAACGGACTGCGGCTGGTGCGGTCATGAAGATCACGGGATTCCGCGCCGAAACCTACCTGATGAAGATGGACCGCCTGGTCGGTGACGCCAACCTTCCGAGCGGCGTGGAAATGCTGCCGGGCTCGATCCTCTACCTCGATACCGACGAAGGACTGACCGGCATCTCGCTCGGCTACGGAGGCGCCGCCGTCGAGGGCCTGTTCGGTGTCATCGAGGGCGCGGATCCGCGCGAGACTGTCGCGCTCTGGATCCGGATGAACGATTTCCTGCACAAAGCGGGCAACGAAGGCGCAGCCTGCGCGGCGCTCTCCGCCATCGACATGGCGTTGTGGGACCTGAAGGCGAAGATCGCCGGCGAACCGCTATGGAGGACGCTCGGCGCGAAGCAGGGGCGCGTGAAGGCCTATGCGAGCGGTCTCGACTACTGCCTGTCGGACGAGGAGTTGTACGCGTTCTATCGCCGCATGGCGAAGCTCGGCATCCGCGACGGCAAGCTGAAAGTAGGACTCGATCTCAAGGCGGACCTGCGCCGGCTCGGCATCATGCGGGATGCGCTCAGCATCGCTTCGCCGAAGCCCGGGCTGATGATCGACTCGAACGAGTACTGGTCGCCCAAGCAGGCGGTGCGCTACATCCGCCAGCTCGAGCGGCGCTTCAAGCTTCTCTGGGTCGAAGAACCCGCGCGGCGCTGGGATTACCACGGGTTGCAGCAGGTCTCGCGCCAGGTCGGGGCGAAAGTGGCGAGCGGCGAAAACCTGCACACGCTGAGGGACGTCTATCCGCTGATCGCGAATCGCGCCGTCGAGGTGCTGAATGTCTGGACCGGGCAATCGGGTGTGACGGGGCTCCGCCAGATCGCGCACATGGCGCGCGTGCACGGGATCGAGGTTTCGATGATGAACGCGCAGGCCAACTACATGGCCCAGGTCGCCGCCGCGCTGCCGAACCACAACATGATGGAAGTGGTGGATCCGGGGCGCGAGCATTGCCTGCGCTGGGACAACCGGATCGAGGATGGCCATATCGTGCTCGGCGATGCGCCCGGGTTCGGCATCGAAGTGGACAAGGCGAAGCTCAGGGCGCTGCAGGCAAACCCGCCGACCGGCAGCGGCAAGTTTCCATTTCCGCGTCGCGAGGGCGCCGGGCTCTACATCGTGCCGCCCGCGCCCGGCGAAGTTCCCTGGGCAGGCGGAAAAGAAGTCTAGGCGCCGAGTCCGCCCGTTTCGACGTCGAAGACCTGCACCGACCCGGTCTCGACTTCCGTCACGTAGATCTTCTTTTCGCCTGCGAGACCGAACGCGAGATTTGTCGGCAGCGATCCCTCGACCTTGATGCGACGCAGGACCTTGCCGTCATGGCCGAGCACGGTCACGTCTCCCTGGCCGAACACGCAGACGTAGAGGTTGCCGTCAGCGCCGAACTTCATGCCGTCGGGTCCTTTCAGCTCGGCCGGGTTGAAGCGTTCGATGACATTCCCGAACAGGCTTCTCTTTCCGGTGACGCGGCCGCCGCTGCAATCGTAGCGATAGATGTTGCCGCTCAGGGTCTCGGCAACGTAAAGCCCGCCGTCCGGACCGAAGGCGATGCCGTTCGTGAACTGCAGCCCGCTATCGACGCAAGTCACGGCGCGCGTCGCGGGGTTGATGGCGTACACGCGGCCGTCGTACTTCAGCTTGCGCCAGTCCGGGTTGAGCTGGCCGCCCGGCGCAATCTCCTCGATCTCGATGCCGGAGTCGGTGAGGTATACGTCGCCGTTGGCTGCCACCGTCACGTCGTTCAGGAACAGGAAGGGTTTGCCGTCGCAGGAATTTGCCACGACTTCAAACTTTCCGTCGAGGTCGAGTTTGAGGAGCGTGCGCATCGCGGTCTCGGCGACCCAGACGAAGCCTTTCCTGTCGAGCGCGAGGCCGTTCGGCCGTCCGGTGCGTGCCACCATCGTGCGCGTCCTTCCGTCGCGACTGAAGCGCGTGATGCAACCTTTCGCCGGATCCATCTCGACGAAGAGAAATCCGCCGTCCGGCAGCGGCACGGGCGCTTCCGGAAACCCCAGCCCCTCCGCGAACTTTGTCATCTCGTTTCCCCGTGTGTGCAGTGCGCTCAGCCGACGCGAAACTCGTCGAGCGCCTCGCGCGTGAAGTCAGTGGATGCCCCAACCGCAGCCGGCGAAAGGCACTTGCCATCCGCGAGGCGCACCTGGTGGACGAACGGCCCCTTTTCCCAGATGGGAATCACCTCGAGCATCCAGCTGTTCGGAATCACTTTCACCAGGTGCTGGTGCACCTGCATCAGGTCGCCCGCGTGCGGACAGACACGTACGCCGAAGACGCTCGCGAGTGCTGCGACTTCGAGCCACGGCGTAATGCCGCCAACCCGGCAGACGTCAACCTGCACGACGGCGACCGCGTTGCTTTCGAGGTAGTCCCTGAATGCGTGAACCGTGTAGACGTGTTCGCCGAGCGCGATCGGGATGCGGGTGCTTTCGCAGAGCAGGCGATGCGAGCGGATGTCGTCCGGATGCAGCGGTTCCTCGAGCCAGGAAAGGCCGAGGTCCTCGAGGAGTGCCGCCGCCTGGCGCGCATGCATCAGGTCCCATTTCTGGTTGGCGTCCACCATCAGCAGCGTGCCGTCGCCAATGGTCTTGCGCACTGCCTCGACGCGGCGCCGGTCCTCGCGGGGGTCGGGCAGCCCGACTTTCATCTTGAGTGCCGTGTATCCCTGGCCGACGAGGCTGGCCGCCTCCTCCTTCAACTGGTCGATGGAGTAATTGAGCCAACCGGCGTGCGTGTTGTAGATGGGAATATCGGCATACCGCGCGCCGCCCAGCAGTTGCCAGAGCGGCAACCCGGCGGCCTTGGCGTTGATGTCCCACAACGCGATGTCGATCGCCGCCTGTGCCATCGTCGTCGCGCCCGCGCGGCCGATCCAGTGCGACTTGCCGAAATAAAGCTGGTTCCAGATCTCGCGGACATTGCGCGGATCCGCGCCGAGCAGGTCCTCGATGAAGAGCGTGTCGAGGGCCTCCTGGATGACGCGGCCGCCATGCCCGACCGTGATCGTGTATCCGGTGCCGGTGATGCCTGCGTCGGTCGCGATCGACACCGCGGCGAACTCGAGGTGCGTCACGAACTGCATGCTGTCGGCGATGCCGCGGCCGACCGGCACGCGCAAGAGAAGGCTTTCGGCGCCGGTGACCTTCAACTGCTGCGTTTCACGGGCGGCGGCGTCATCGGATAGCCGCGCCCACGGTAGTCGAAATCGCCGAGCTCATGGATGCGGGCCTTTGCCGCGTCTGGCGGACAGGCATAGTAAGCCCGGATCTCGCGGATCAATCCCCTCGGACTGAACAGGTACCACTCGTCGCCGCGCAGGAAAACACCCTGCTTCGGCTTGAAGTGCGTCCATTCGATCACCGCCTCGAGCCGCGGCGCGTCCACGATGATGTTGTCAATCGTCCAGATGGAACCGAGTCTCCCGACGGCGGCCACCCAACCTGCCCCGATTGCCGCAGCGCCGACGAAGGCGCCCTGCGGCGCGCCGGCCGGAAAATAATGCGTCCCTTCCGGCTCGAAGTAGGAGGCAATCCTGGCCGCGTCGGCGGCATTACAGGCGTCGAAGTACTCGCGGATGGTTGCCTCGAGTCCGGCGGCAGACGTATTTCGCATTCGAATCCCTCCTTGTTTCATCGCGGCGCGCAATTCAGGCGACAGCCGGCTTGCCCGTGAGATGCAACTCGACTTCTCCCAGTCCGGCAATGCGGCCAACCACCTTTCGGTGGCCGCGCAGCCGCACGGAGCGTGTGCAGGTGCCCGGCAGCACCACGTGCCCCGGCTCGAGCGCGATTCCGAACACACCGATCCTGTTGGCGAGCCAGGCGATGCTTTTGGCGGGATGCCCGAGGATTGCGTTCGTGTTGCCTGTTTCAATTACCTTGCCGTCGAGTTCCAATTCGGTTTCAAGGTCGTCGAGTGCGAGGCCTGCCGGTGGCACCATCCGGGGGCCAAGCACGACGCGCGCACTCGATCCGTTGTCGGCGACGGTATCCGGCAGCCGGATGCGCCAGCCGATGATTCGCGAATCGATCACCTCGAGGCAGGTCCTCACGCACTCTGTCGCGGCGAGCACGTCCTCGATTCCAACACCGGGTCCCTGGAGCCGGCGACCCAGCACGAATGCGGGCTCGACCTCGATCTGCGGATCGATCAGCGTGTCCAGGTCGAGTGGCTGGCGGCCGTCGTGCATCATCGTGTCGAGCAGCTGCCCGAAGTCGGGCTCGTCGACCTTGAAGAGTTCCTGCATGGCCTTGGCCGTGAGGCCGATCTTGTGGCCGACGGTGCGCTCGCCAAGCCCGATCCGGCGCTCCATGTTCGCGCGCTGAATCGCATAGGCGTCGTCGACGGAAAGCCGGGGGTGGGTACTGGTGAGCGGCTCGATCGGGAGCCTCGCCGCCTCGGCCTTGGCGAGCTCGCTTGCGCACTGTGCGATCAGTTCGCTGGAGCTCTCCGCGGCACTCATTGTCCGCCGCCTGCGCCGGATTTTGCCTGTGCCACGAGTGCGCGCGCCGCGCTCATCAGCATGCGTCCGTCGAAGCCGACGACCTGCAGGGTAAACCGCCGCGTGGCCCAGTCGGCGCAACGCGCGGGATCATCGATGTAGATTCCGAGCGTCAGGTCCCGCGGCAATGCCTGCGCCAGCCGTTCGGCCGCGGCGAACACCTCAGGGCTTCCGGGCGGGACGCCGAGCGACATCGCCAGGTCATAGGGACCGATGAAGATCGCGTCGATTCCCGGCACGAGTGCGATCTCGCCGGCCTGCTCGATGCCCTCGCGGCCCTCGATCTGGACGACCACGTAGGCGGCGTCGTCAAGCGCTGCGAGCGGCTCGTGCAGCGAGTCGTACTTCGTGAGCGGGCAGAGGCCGCGGTTGCCATGCGGGGCGAAGCGAGACTGCTCGACGACTGCGCGCGCACGTTCCGGCGAGTCCACGTGCGGCACCATGACGCCGCTTGCGCCCATGTCGAGGATTTTGCCGATCAAGCCGATGTCCTCGCCCCAGGGGCGTACGAGCGTCGCGAGTCCGGCTGCCTGTCCCGCCGCGATGAGAAGCTCGAGGCGCGCGAAATCGACCGTCGAGTGCTCCATGTCGAGCACAACGAAATCAAAGCCCGCGAGTGCACAGCAATTGAGCGTGGACGGGTTGGGACATTCAATGATGAATGTGCCGAGCGCCACGTGTGACAGGGCCCTTTGGCGGAGTTGTGCGCCGAGCGCGAGGTTTGCGGCCACCCGCGCGGCACCGGGTCCCTCTGCAAACAATGGGTTGCGCCAGCTCCTGGCGTCGGGCTTGTCTTTCGTCGACATGGAAGTCCGCTGGCCCCGGAGGCGCCCGTCTTGGTTGCGTTAGCGAAGCTGGGATACTAACATGTCAGCTTGAGACGCTTCAAATCAGCCGGCGGGTCAGAGAATCATGGCGCCCGCCAATGCCTGCGGCACGCGCGTCTCGACTTTCCGACGGATCACCGCCCAGAAAGATGTCTCAGGCCTCCCGGGTGCGGGGAACTTGGCGTAAATAACCTATTGAACGTAAACAAATAAATAAAAAATCATCTGATTTCTTGGTCGCAGCCATCCCGGGAGAGATAAGCGGCAGGGCGACAATCCAAACTGCAGCTCATGCGGAATGGACGGCACTGGCGACGGGACTCGTCGCGGTTGCATCGGGTAGCTGACATGTTAGATAGTAACGAGGTAAGCAGGATCGAGGTCAGCTCGTGACAGATGGATCGCGCGCCGCCGCCGTCCGGCGTTTCGTCACGCGGGCCGGAAGAGAACTGAAGTTCACGGCGCTCGGCTTCGGCTCCGCGCCGCTTGGAAACTATCTGCGTCCGCTCAGCGAGGAGGAATGCGAGCAGACGCTGTCGGCCGCGTGGGACAGCGGCGCGCGTTACTTCGACACCGCGCCGCTCTATGGGCTCGGTCTGTCCGAGATGCGAGTCGGGAGGCTGCTGTCGAAGCGCAGGCGCCAGGACTTCATCATCGCGACCAAGGTCGGGCGGCTGCTGCTTCCCTGTGAAAAGGATGAGGTCAACGGACTCTTCTTCGTGGAAACGCCGCAGGTGCGTTTCATCTACGACTATTCGTACGACGGCATCATGCGTTCGTACGAGGAGAGCCTGAAGCGCCTCGGGCTGGATCGCGTCGAGATCCTCTACGTGCACGATGTCTGCGCGCTGGTCCACGGCGGCCGCGAGGCATCGGAAGCCCGCATCCGCGAACTGGTCGAAACTGGCGGCTGGCGCGCGCTGACGGAGCTGCGCGACAGCGGCGATGTGCTTGCAATCGGTGCCGGCGTGAACGAATGGGAGCCCTGCGCCAGGTTGCTGGAACTCGTGGATCCGGATCTCTTCCTGCTCGCCGGCCGCTATACGCTGCTCGAGCAAATGCCGCTCGACACCCTTTTTCCGGAATGCGCGAAGCGGGGAGTCGGCATCGTAATCGGCGGCCCGTACAACTCTGGCATCCTCGCCGGAGGTACAACCTGGAATTATGCTGCAGCGCCCGCGGATGTGATCGCGCGCACGGATGCGCTGAAGGCAGTCTGCCGCACGCATGGCGTCACCCTGCCGGCCGCGGCGCTTCAATTCGTGCTCGCCCATCCGCTGGTGACCAGCGTGATTCCTGGCGGCCAGACGGTGAAGGAAACGAAGCAGAACGCCGCGGTGCTGGACGAGCGCATCCCTCCGGCGTTCTGGCGGGAACTGAAGGAAAAGAAACTGCTGCACCCGCAGGCGCCGACGCCCGCTTAGGAGGGGCCGATGCAGACCGCGACGAAAGCGCTGACCGGCTTGACGCTGCTGTTGCTCGCGGCCTGCGGGCCGGCGGAGCCTCCTGCCGTCGTGAAGACCGAATACCTGGGGCCATTCGCCGGTGTGGGCGCGACCCTGCATCCCGACAACGCCGCACCGCAGCGCATCGAATATTACGGCACGGATCTCGGCTTCACGTACCAGCACGGCGACCGGTTGCAGATCCTGTTCGGCGACTCCTGGGCGATCGAGAACTACGCGCCGATCGAGGCGTCCACCGGCGCACGGTTCGACGACTCATTCGGATCGATCGATCTCGGCGAATGGGCGGATCCCTCGCGCATCGGCCCCGGCAACATCCCGCAAATCCGGCTCGGCCAGAACCCGGGCACGACGGAGGCCGCGGCGATCGACCCGGGCCACACGATGGATCTCGGCAAGACGCCGATGGGCGGCTTCAGCAACGGCATACGTGAGTTCGGCATCTTCAACATCGGCAAGCCGCTGGCCTGCCGCACGGACGCGGACTGCAGGAACGGCCTGACCTGCGACACGACGCTCGGTTACTTCGGCGCCCCGTCTTCGAATGAGGACAACCTGACGCTCGGCTGCCGCGAGGGCACGCCGGGCTGCACCACCGACACGATGACCGACGCTGCGGGCGCGCCGGTGCCCGGTAGCGGGTTCTGCACGGACGAAACCAGCGTGCTGCGCGGCTCGCGGGTTTCGAATCTCCTGAGCGCGATCGGGATCCGGGTCCTCGTCGGCCTGCGTGACCCGGATGTGCCGAAGAAGTACACAGAAACGCGCGAATGGCTGACCAACAAGTTCATGAACGTCACTGCGCGCACGGTGGAGCGCTTCGATCCGTCCGGCGAGGCAAAACCCGACAACTCGACGGCTGCGGGAGCAGGTTCCGGTCGGCGCGTTTTCCTGTGGGGACGCCCGGGCTTCGTCGGCGTCGCCAGGAACGATCGATCCCTCGGCCTCTATTTCGCCTACGTGGACATGCCGGCAGGACCCGGATTCGAGTGGCGGCCGATGTACTACACCGGAACCGCCAATGGTGTCGCGCAATTCAGTCCGCAAGAGAAGGACGCCGTTCCCGTGGATCTCGACTCCACCGTCGATGGCGTGCAGGCGGAGGAGGCCATCGACATCGTCAACCAGATGAGTGTCGCCTGGGTCGAGCCGCTCAATAAGTGGGTGATGTTCTACGGCGGCGGGCTGACGACGCTGCCGTCGCAGGCGCTGCCTAACTGCGGCGTGCTGGAACTCTTCTCGGGCATCGAATGCAAGGACGTCGCAGTCGGCAATGGCGCCGTCCGGATGCGCAGTGCCGATCATCCCTGGGGTCCGTGGACGCCGCCGCAGGATGTCGTCGTTGCTGACCCTGCGGACGGGCCGAAGGGACAGTTCGGTCCCGGCGGCGCGCTGCGGCACGCGGAATGCAAGGACCCGAACTGCGCGCCGCACAGCAACATCTTTGTCTATCACGACGACGAGTACGGATTTTTCTACAGCGCCAACATCATCGAGCAGTGGAACCGCCCCGCGGGTGACGGTGTTGACGTGATCTGGAACGCCTCCACCTGGGATCCGTACCGCGTCGTGCTCTTCAGGACGCACATCCGCAAATGAAAATCACCGATACATTGAGAGTCTTCTTTAGCCTGATGGCAGCCGGACTGCTGGCAGCGTGCGCGAAGGAAGCCGCTCCCGACGGCAATCCCACCGCCGGCGAGACCACGATCCTCGGTCCGCTTACTGGACACGATGCGCCGCTGCATCCGGACAACCTGTCGCCGCACCGCATCGCGTACTACGGCACGGACCTCGGCTGGAGCTACGAGCACGGCGGGCAGATCCACTTCCTGTTCGGCGACACGGCGGCGACCGAAAAGGGGGAACCCATCGAGGCTTCCAGCAAGGGCCTTTACGACGACAGTTTCGGAACGATCGCGCTCGCCGACTGGCCGGATCCGACGAAGATAACGCCATCGAATCTGCCGTTGATCCGGCTCGGACAGAATCCCGGGACGACCGAGATGTCCGCCATCAATGTCGGCCGCGCGATGGAATCCTTCAAGACGCCGGTCGGCGGATTCAGCAACGGCACCGACCAGTACGGCCTGTTCTACTTTTCCAAGCCGCAGGGCTGCCGCACGGACGCCGATTGCGGCAGCGGATTGCGCTGCGATGCCGGGCTCGGATACGTCGGCGAGCCGGCGGACAACGACAAGGGACTGACATTCGCCTGCAACGAGGGCGCGCCCGGCTGCAATGCCGAGACGATGGCGCCGGCCGAAGGCGCGCCGCCGAGCGGCTTCTGCACCGACCCGACGAGTTCCGCGTGGGCGGACACGCCGGTCGGGCGCATGAGCGGCGTCGCGGTCAAGCTCCTGGTCGGCGCGAGGAGCCGCGAGGATCCGCGGCGCTACACCGGCATCCGCGAATGGCTGACCAGCAAGTTTGCAAACGTTGCGGCGCGCGCCTCCGGCGATCGCGTATTCCTTTGGGGACGACCCGGCTTCGTGGGCGTCAAGGCGACGGGGCGTTCGCTCGGGCTGTATTTCGCCTACGCCGACATGCCGGCGGGAACGGACTTCGGCTGGAAGCTGCGCTACTTCGCCGGCTCGGACGCGAATGGAAACCCGCAATTCAGCGACGACGAGCGTGATGCCGTCGCCGTGGACCTCGACTCCACGCAGGACGGAGTCCAGCCTGTCGAGATGCATGACATCATCGACCACACGACCGTCAGCTGGGTCGAGCCGCTCGGGAAGTGGGTGATGCTCTACGGCGGCGGCCTGGTCAGCCTGCCGACGCCGATCCTGCCGAATTGCGGTGTGCTGGAATTTTTCGCGCGCGACGAATGCAAGGAGGTGGTCACGGGTAACGGCGCGATCCGCATGCGCACTGCGGACGATCCCTGGGGTCCGTGGACGCCGCCGCAGGACGTGCTGGTGGGCGGCGATCCCGAGAAGGTCCCACCCGAGCACCAGTTCGCTGCCGGCGGCATCATGCGTCACCCGGATTGCGTCGAGCCGGGCTGCGCCGATTCCACCGACTGGGAGGGCGTCAACCCGCGCGAGTACGGCTTCCTGTACGGCGTCAACATCATCGAACAATGGACGCGGCCCGCAGGCGACGGCGTGGACATCATCTGGAACCTCTCCACCTGGGATCCCTACCGCGTGGTGCTCGTGCGCACGCGCATCAACCGCTGAACATGCGTCGCGTCATCGGCGTCGTCGCGGCATCGTCCGTTTCACTTGCGGCCCTTGCCGGGCCAGCGCCGGTGAAGACCGAGGTTCTCGGGCCGTTCGCGGGTTTCGATGCCGCGGTCCACCCGGACAACGCGACCCCGCAGCGCGTTGGCTTCTACGGCACCGACCTGGGATGGAGCTACGCGCACGGCGGGAAGATCCATTTCATCTTCGGCGACACGATCGCCGACGAGAAAGGCGCGCGCATCGGCGAGCTCCACGACGACACATTCGGCACGATCGACCTCGCCGACTGGCCCGATCCCTCGCGCATCTCGCGTGACAAGCTGCCGGTGCTCCGGATCGGGCAGGTCGATGGCACCGCGCGCGCTGCCGTCATCGATCCCGGCCACCCGATGGAAGGCCTGAAGACGCCGGTCGGCGCCTTCAGCAACGGCAGCCGCGAGTTCGGCCTGTTCCTGACGGCGAAGCCGCAGGCCTGCCGCGTGGATACCGACTGCGACAACGGCCTGAGCTGCGACACTGCGATCGGCATCCTCGGCGAGCGCCCGGACAAGCCCGAAGGACTCACGCTGCCCTGCGACGACAGCACGCGCGGTTGCACGGTGGATCCGCTGTTCGACGCCGCCGGCACCGCCGTCGCCGGCAGCGGGCTATGCAGCGATCGGGGAAGCTCGATCTGGGCGGACACGCCGTTCGGGCGGGCCGGCGCTTACGGCATCCGTCATCTCGTCGGCATCCGCAGCGAGACGGACCCTTCGATCTATGCCGACACGCGGCCCTGGCTGACGAACAAGTTCACGAACGTCGCCGTGCGCGCGGTCACCGAAGGCGATTCGAAACGCGTGTACCTGTGGGGTCGGCCGGGCTTCATCGGCCTGAACGCGAAAGGTTCGACGCTCGGCATGTACTTCGCATATGTCGACATGCCGGCCGGGCCGGGATACGCGTGGGACATTCATTACTACACGGGCACCGGAGAAGACGGCGAGCCGCGATTCAGCCGCAACGAAGGCGATGCAGTAGCCGTCGATCTGGATTCCACCGTGCCAGGCGTGCAGCCGCAGGAAGTCCACGACATCGTGCAGCACATGAGCATCGTGTGGGTGGAAAGGCTCGGGAAGTGGGTGATGTTCTACGGTGGCGGCATCAGCAAGTTCCCGCTGCCGCAGTTGTTCCCGGAATGCGGCGTGCTGCAGGTATTTGTGCGCACCGATTGCACGAGCGTCTCGATCGGAAATGGCGCGATCCGTATGCGGAGCGCAGATCATCCCTGGGGCCCATGGTCACCGCCGGTGGACCTGATCGTCGGCGGCGATACGGATGCGCGCCCGCTCACAGATCAATACGCACCGGGCGGCGTGCTGCACCATCCCGCTTGCGCCGGCCCGGCGTGCCAGGCGCCGTCGCCGCACATGCAGAAGGGCGACTACGGCTGGCTGTACGGTGCCAACATCATCGAGGAATGGACGACGAATGCCGGTGCCGGCGTGGACGTGGTCTGGATCGCGTCGACCTGGGATCCCTATCGCGTGATCCTGCTGCGCACCCGCATCGACCCGTAGGTCGCCAGCGGACGATGAACCACGCGATGAGCGCGGTCACGCCGGAATAGCTGCGCTTACCAGAGTTCCCTGGACGCCAGGCGCGCGCCCTCGGCGAGCGATTGCAGCTTGGCCCAGGCGATCTCGGGCTCGACCAGCGCGACGCCGACGAAAGTGCCGAAGCCGCAGTCGCTGCCGCCGATTACGTTTTCGCGGCCGACGATCCGCGCCAGCCTGATCAGGCGCTCGGCGACGAGTTCCGGATGTTCGATGCGGTTCGACATCGATTCGATCACGCCCGGGATCAGGACCTTTCCCTCCGGCAGGCGCACCTTCTCGAATACCTTCCACTCGTGAGCGTGGCGCGAATTGGCGGCCTCGAACGAGATTGCCTGCGCGCGCACCGTCAGCACGAGGTCGATGATCTGCTCGAGCGGCACGTCGCGGTGGTGCGGGCCTGGGTAGTTGCCCCAGCACAGGTGTACGCGAAGGCGGTCCGGCGGGATGCTGGCGGTGGCGGCGTTCAGCACCTCGATGTGCATCCGCGCGTAATCCCGGAACTCCTCGACCGGTCGGTCGGCGAACTCGCGGTGCCGCGTCATCGCGAGGTCCGGACAGTCGAGCTGCAGCACGAATCCGGCGCGGACGATGGCCTCGTACTCCGGTTTCATCGCCTCCGCGACCGCCCACAGGAATTCCTCTTCGGTCTTGTACCAGGCATTGCCGAGGAACATCGAGACCACACCTGGCGACGCGGCCGTCATGAAGCCCTCCGCGACCGGCACGCCTTCAAGGGCCTGGCGGAAGTTCGCGATGTCGGTCTCGGCGTCCTTCATGTCGCGCCGCACGACCGGGCCGTTGCAGGCAGGCCGGTTCTTGTTCAGGAGCTTGACGCCAGGATCATTGAAGTAGTGGCTCGCGACATTCGGATGTTCGAGGATGTCGGAGAGCTTCGGGAACACCGACTTGCCGCCAAATCCGCTGAGGCGCTCGGTCACGTAGGTCGCGTAGCTGAGCTTGCTCATCTCGCCATCGCTCACGACATCGATACCGACGGAATGCTGGTGCTTGACTATCTCTCGCACCGACTCGCGCACCCTGTCCGCCAGGAGCCGCGCGTCCACCGGGTGGCCCTGCTCCTTCTCGAACATCAGGTCGACGAGCTTTTGTGGGCGTGGCAGGCTGCCCGTGTGCGTGGTCAATATGCGCTCGACGCTTCGCTTCATGACTTTGACCCCCTATTGGCTCAGTAGGTGGCGCGCCCGCCGCTGACGTCGAAGCATTGCGCCGTGATGAAACTCGCGTCATCCGACGCGAGGAATTGCACGACTGCTGCCACTTCATCGGCGGTCCCGAAGCGGCCCATCGGCGACTTGCTGAGCATCATCCGCGTGGTCTCTGCCGGCAGCTGATCGAGCAGCGGCGTCTCGACGACGCCCGGCGCAACGCAGTTGACGCGGATGCCGTCGGCAATGACTTCCTTTCCGAGCGCTTTGGTGAACGCGATGATGCCGGCCTTGGCGACGGAGTACGGAATGAGTTGCGGCGTGCCTTCCTTGCCGGCAATCGAGGCAACGCTGACGATGCAGCCGCTCTTCTGGGCGCGCATGTGCCGGATCACGGCGCGGCTGACGTAGAAGACGCTGTTGAGGTCGATGTTGAGGACCCGGCTCCAGTCCTCATTCCCGAGTTCCCATAGCGGTGCGACGCGTCCCATCACTCCCGCGTTGTTCACGAGGATGTCGATGCGGCCAAGTTTCTCGATGGTGGCCGCCACCACGGAATCGGCGTCGGACGAGCGGCTGACATCGCCGCCGAGCGCAAGGGCGCGATTGCCATTCGCGGACAGTTCGCGCGCGGCCTCGCTCGCCGCGTCCTGGCGGAGGTCGGCAAGGGCAATGCGGGCGCCGGCAGCGGCGAAACGGCGTGCGATCGCAAGCCCGATGCCGCCCGCCCCACCGGTAATGAGGGCGACGCGTCCGCGGAATCCGCCCGCACCGGCGGTCAGGCCCTGAATCGCTGGTTCTGACATGTTAGTTGATGAAATATTGGGCTATTTGGTGCATTGATCGCATTGGGACGGCTAGGCTAACATGTCACTTCACCGCCCAACAAGCGACCGACACCGGGAACATCATCGTGTACGACGCCAAGATCCCCCCCGAACATCGGGCCATCCCGCTCTGGAGTTGCGAGGATTTCTATTGGGAGGATTTCGAGATTGGCCATCGGATCCGGACCATCCGCCGCACGCTCTCTGAGGGAGAGAGCATGGCCTTCAACACGCTTGTCGTCGACATCCATCCCTACGTCGCCGATGAAATCTTCGCCCGCGAGGAGGGGTTGTTCGGCCGCCGGCTGGTGGCGGGCGCATTCGTCTTCAGCGCAGGCATCGGGCTGGTCGCAACCAACTGGTTGCAGGCGTTCTCCTACGGCTACGACCGCCTGCGCTTCATCAAGCCGGTATTCATCGGCGACACGATCTATACGATCCGCACCAACCTCGCCAAGGAACCGAAGTACGAGGAACGCGGCCTGACGCGCGCCAAGTACGAGGTGTTCAAGGAGGAGGGCGAGCTGGTGCTGTACTGCGAGCATATCCAGACGGTCTTGTACCGCGACCCGAAGACGGCCCGCCAGGCCAAGTGAATGCAACTCGCGTCAGTCGCACTGCGCGGCATGGCCTGGGATCACCCGCGTGCGCGCGATCCACTGGAAGCGATTACCGAACACTGGACCCGGAAGAGCGGTGTATCGGTGAAATGGGACGCGAGGCCGCTCAAGGACTTTGAAGACCAGCCGCTCGAAGAACTCGCGACGACCTATGACCTCGTGCTCATCGACTATCCATTCATGGGGGTCGCTGCCAGCTCGGGGCTGATCGTGCCCGTCGATGACTGGGTGGACGCCGCGTACCTGGCGGACCAGGCAGCGCACAGCGTGGGCCCGAGTTATGCCTCCTATACCTGGGAGGGCAAGCAATGGGCGCTCGCGATTGACGCGGCCTGCCAGGTGAGCGCCGTGCGCGAGGATCTCTTGTTGGCGCCGGGCACATTGCCGCGGACTTGGGACGAGGTCGCGCGGCTCGCCGCGGACCGCCGTTTCCCGGCGCGTAGCATCGCGATACCGCTCAATCCGAACCACGCCTACTGCGCATTCCTGTCCGCGGGCATCGGACTGGCTGGGCCGGGTTTCTGGCCGTCAGGCGGACACGTGCAGCAGGCCGCTGCGACGGAGGCACTCGAGTTCCTGCGCCGCCTGGCGCGGGACCTGCATCCGCTATCGCAATCCGAGGACCCGATCGGCATCTCCGACCGGATGACCGGAACCGACGAGATCATCTACGTACCGCTGATGTTCGGCTATTCGAACTACGCGCGGACCGGATTCCGCGACAGCGTGCTGCGATTCGGCAACGCGCCGAGCGGCAGCAGCGGGGCGACCGGGTCCGTACTGGGCGGGGTCGGCATGGCCCTGTCATCGAGGTCGGACCATCCCGATGCCGCGGCTGCGCTGGCCCGGGAGATCGCGTCGCCTGCGGTCCAATCCGGCATCTACGTTCGATCGGGCGGGCAGCCCGGCCACGGCGCAGCCTGGGAATCGCCGGAGGCCAATGCCCTGACTGGCGGATTCTTCAGGAACACACGCGCGACGATGGATCAGGCATTCATGCGGCCGCGTGTCGCCGGTCATCGCCAGTTCCAGCCGCTGGCGGGCGAACTCATTCATTCCTGCCTGTGGACCGACAGCCTGCCGGTTCGACAATGCCTTGCAGGTTTCGGAAAGCTGGCCGATTCACTGCTGGAGTCGACGTGATGTCCGAGCACACACAGAAGACCGGGCCGCTGCACGGGATCCGCGTCCTCGATTTCACGGCGTTGCTGCAGGGCCCGCTGGCGACGCAGGTGCTGGCCGACCTCGGCGCCGACGTCGTGAAAGTCGAGAGGGCGGAGGGCGAGTGGATGCGCCAGTGGGGAATCTTCGCGGCGCGCACGCATGGCGAAACCGATGCGTTCCTCGCGTTCAACCGCAACAAGCGCAGCGTCGCGATCAACCTGCAGGATCCCGCGGACCTCGAGCGCGTGCTCGAACTCGTGGACCTGGCGGATGTCGTCGTCGAGAATTTCCGCCCCGGCGTGATGGATCGCCTCGGCCTTGGCTACGAGGCGCTGCGGAAGCGCAATCCGAGGCTGATTTACGCGGCGTCCTCGGGCTACGGCCGGACGGGCCCCTATGTGTCGCGTCCCGGCCAGGATTACCTCGTGCAGGCGCTGACCGGCGCGATGTGGCTCGGCGGGCGCCGCAGCGATCCACCGTTCCTGATGCCGGTCGCCGTTGCCGACCAGTACACGGGCCTGCATCTCGTCGTCGGCATCCTCGCCGCGCTCCAGCATCGGCACCGCACGGGTGAAGGGCAGCGCATGGACGTTGACTTGCTGTCCTGCATGCTGGCGCTGCAACAGCAGGAACTCACCGTCTACCTGAATCACCACAATTCGTTCGAGCGGCCGCAGGAGAACCTCGGGCATCCGGGACTCACTGCGCCGTGCGGGGTGTACGCGACGTCGGATGGATACCTCCTGCTCGCAATGACACCCTGCCCGAAGCTCGGCGGCATCCTCGGCGTCGATTGGCTCGCACCATATGACACGATCGAGAAGATGTATGAGGAGCGCGACGCCGTCTATCGCCTGTTGGCGGCGCACTTCTCGACAAAAACGACGAAGCACTGGATCGACGTGCTTTCTGCGGGCGACGTGTGGTGTGCGCCGGTGCAGTCCTATGACGACCTGGAGAAAGACCCGCAGATCGCGCACAAGCACTTGCTCTGGGAAGTGCCGTACGCGGATTCCGGAAAGACATACCGCACGGTCGGATCGCCATTCAGTTTTTCGGCGAGCCCGGCCTCGGTACGGCGCGGCGCGCCGCGCGTCGGCCAGCACACGCCGGAATTCAAGGACCGCGGCATCTGGCAGGCCGGTGACGAGTCGGAATCCTAGGAGTACTGCGGCATGAAAGACGTCTTTGCCCCGATCCGCGATGCGATCGCGATCCGCGTGCGTGACGAACACAAGCTGCCGATTGTGATCATCGGCGCTGGCGAAATCGCCGACCTTGCGCACCTGCCGGCCTACAAGGAGCACGGCCTCGAGGTCGTCGGCATCATGGATCTGGACCGGGAGCGCGCGAAGGCGGTGGCCGCGCGGCATGGCATTCCGAAGGTCTACGGGTCCACGGACGAGATTGCGAAGGACAAGGATGTGGCCATCGTGGACATTGCAGTGTTTCCCTGGGTCCAGGGCGGCATCGCGATGCCGCTGCTCGACGCCGGCAAGCACCTGCTGTGCCAGAAGCCGCTGTCCTACGACTACGACGAAGCCGTGCGCATGGTCGAGCATGCGGCTGCGCGCAAGCGTCTGCTGGCCGTGAACCAGCAGTTGCGCTATTCGGAGAGCGTGGCGGCTGCGCGCGCGATGGTCGAGGCGGGGTGGATCGGAATGCCCTTCGAGATGAGCTGGGATTTCCACGTCTACACGCCCTGGGAGAACTGGGCCTGGGTCGCGAAGCAGCCGCGGCTCGATCTCAACCAGTTCACGATCCATTTCATCGATGCAGTGCGCTATGTGATCGGAGACCCCTTGTACGCATACGGAACCCAGGCGCGCGAGCCGGGCCAGCCGGAACAGGGGGAAACGCGCACGATCAGCGTGCTGGAATTCGAAGGCGAGACCCGCGCGGTGCTCAAGAGTTTCCACAAGAATCGTGCCGGCGATCCACGCGCGGAATTCCGCATCGACGGTACGGAGGGCAGCATCCGCGGCACCATCGGCCTCATGTACGACTACCCGCGCGGCCGCGCCGACACACTCGAGCTCAATTCACGCGTGTTGCCCACCGACGGTTGGCTGCATTACCCGGTCACCAGCCGGTGGATTCCGACCGCTTTCATCGGGCCGATGGCCTCGCTGCTCGAGGCCGTCGCCACGGGCGGCGTGCCGTTGACGAATGGCAGGGACAACCTGCGCACCTTGCAGATCGTGCAGGCCCTCTATCGATCGGGCGATGAACACATGGTGGTCAAGTTGCGTTAACCACGGGGCAGGGGACGTCCATGATCGAGAAACGAAAGTTTCCGCCGGAAGCCGAACTCGACGCGCTGTTCGATGAAGTCAACAATGCGGGGCGCTGGGGCAAGGACGACGAGCTCGGAACGCTGAACCTCATTACGGATGCGAAGCGCATCGCCGCGGCAGCGCTGGTCCGCACCGGCAAGGCACTGTCGCTGGCGCGGGACCTCAACACGCTTCAGTCGCCGAACAATCCGTCCCCGGTGCGGCACACGATGTGCTACCAGGCGCACTATCCGATCGGGGCCGTGGACGCGCTGTGCCTCGACATGCACGGCTTCGCGCTGACGCACCTGGATGCGGTCGCCCACGTGTACCGTGGACAGGACATCTACAACCGCCGCAAGGCCGCCGACGTCGCGCTGCCGAGCGGGTTGTCATTCGGCGACATGCTGGCGCAGAAGAACGGCATCTTCACGCGCGGCGTGCTGTTGAACGTCGCCGCCGCGCGCGGGGTCGATTGGCTCGCGCCGGACGAGGGCGTGTACGCCGCCGATCTCGACGCCGCCGAGAAGAAGCAGCAAATCCGCGTCGAATCCGGCGACTGCATCTTCGTCTATACGGGGCTGCAGAAGCGCGAGGCGAAGGAGGGGCCGGAAAACCTCGGCCAGCGCGTCGGCATCATGCCGGATGCGATCCGCTGGATGCACCAGCGTGGCGTCTCCGTGTACTCCGGCGACTGCGTCGATGCGTTTCCGAATCCCTATGGTCCGCGCTACGTCATCTATTTCCATGCGATCACGCTCGCCGCCATGGGCTTGATCCTGCTCGACATTCCCGCGCTGGAGCCGCTAGTGGACCTGTGCGGTGAACTGGGCCGCAGCGATTTCCTGGTGACGATGGCGCCATTGCGGATCAAGGGCGGCACCGGTTCGCCGGTGAATCCCATCGCCATTTTCTGAGGAGTCCGCATCATGTTCGCGCCCGACACCTACGCAATGGCCCTCGTGCTGATGCTCACCTCCATGGTGTTCTGGGGATCGTGGCCGAATTTCCTGAAGAAGCTTGCCGGGTGGCGGCTCGAGTACTTCTACATCGACTTCTCGCTCGGCTTCCTGCTGACGGCATTGCTGCTCGGCCAGACCCTCGGCTCAGGCGGCGGTGAGCCCGATCATCTCGCGCGCCTGTTCCAGTCCGGGCAGCGCGAGATCACGTTCGCCGTCGTCGGTGGATTCATCTGGAATATCGGAAACCTGCTGCTGCTGAACAGCATCATGATCGCGGGCCTCGCTGTGGCGTTTCCGATTGCAGCGATTCCGGCAATCGTTCTCGGCATCGGCGCGAGCTACTGGCTGCAGCCGGTCGGCAATCCGCTGGTCCTTGGAACGAGTGCCGTGATCCTGCTCGTGGCGGCGCAAACCACTGCTGCGGCGTATCGGCGCCTTGGCGACGTCGTTGCGCCGAACAAGGGCAAGGGTATAGCGACGGCGCTCATTTCCGGTTTGTTGATCGGATTCTTCCCCCCATTCGTCACCGCAGCGATCACCGGCGACGGCGCGCTCGATGCCTATACCGTGTCCACGCTGTTCACCGCCGGCGCTTTCGTCGCGACCTTTGTGGCCATACCGATCCTGATCAGGCGGCCGCTCGTCGGCGAGCCCGGCCGCCTCGGCGGGTATCTTCAAGGCCGCATGGGCTGGCATGTGCTCGGGCTCCTGGCCGGAGCGGTCTGGTGCAGCGGAACCGTGTTCAACTTCATCTCGGCCGGGATGGTCGGCATCGCGATCAGCGTCGGCATCGGCAGCGGCGCTCCGATGGTCGGGGCGCTGTGGGGTGTCTTCCTGTGGCGCGAGTTTGCCCAAGGCCAGCCCAGTGCCAAGGTCCTGATCGGCGTGGCACTGCTGCTTTATGTCATCGGCGTCGCCGCGATGTCGGTCGCTTACAACTACTAGTGAAGGTCTATTGCACAGCGGCCGGGGTCTCTGTCTGCGTCGAGCGCAACTGGTTTCGCGCGGCGGATTTCACATTTGACGCGTTGTTCCGCGCGAGCAATCCAGTCGAATGGCTGCGCTCGCGTCTCCGGGAAGGCGGCAGCCACGATCTTCCGGAGCAGCTCGATCCGCCGCTTGAGGCGCAGGAAGTCTGGGCGGCTGGCGTGACCTATCTCCGCAGCCGCGAGGCCCGCATGGAGGAATCCGAGCGGGAAGCCGATATCTACGACCGGGTCTATCGCGCCGAACGACCCGAGCTCTTCTTCAAGGCGACCCGGCACCGCGTCGTCGGCCACGGCGGCGATGTGCGAATCAGGGCGGACTCCCGATGGAACGTGCCGGAAGCGGAACTTGCGCTCGCGGTGAATTGCGAGGGTCGCGTGTTCGGCTACACGATCGGAAACGACATGAGTTCGCGCAGCATTGAAGGCGAGAATCCGCTCTACCTGCCGCAGGCAAAAATCTACGATGGATGCTGTGCGCTGGGTCCGTGCCTGATGCTGACGGAGGGCGCGCTCGCGGAATCGACAGAGATCGTGCTAAGCATCCTGCGGCACGGCGACGAGGTATTTCGCGGCTCGACCCGGCTTTCCCGGATGAAGCGCACGTCGGAGGAACTCGTCGGCTTCCTGTTCCGGGACAATTCGTTTCCCGACGGCTGCTATCTGCTGACCGGCACCGGCATCGTGCCGAAGAACGACTTCACGCTGGCTCCGGGCGACGAGATTGCGATTACGATCGAGCCGATCGGAACGCTCAGCAACCAGGTGACCGTGGGATTGCCCGTGACATAGCGAGGCCGCCATGCAGATCAGCCAGGTCCGCGGCGAGACGACGCTGCCGCTCATCGACGTAACCATCGGCGCCATGCTCGACCGCGCCGTGTCGCGCTGGCCGGACGCAGAGGCGCTGGTCTCGGTCGAGCAAGGGATTCGCTGGGGCTTCGCGGAGTTCAGCCGGCGCGTGGACGACGTCGCGGCCGGCCTGCTTGCGCTAGGGCTCGAGCGCGGCGACCGGGTCGGTATCTGGGCGCCGAACTGCGCCGAGTGGACGCTGATGCAGTTCGCGACCGCGCGCGTCGGGCTGATCCAGGTCAACGTCAACCCGGCGTACCGTCTCTCGGAACTCGAGTACACGCTGAAGAGGGTCGGCGTGAAGGCGCTGATCGCGGTGGAGTCGTTCAAGACCAGCGATTACGTCGCGATGATGGAAACGCTGGCGCCCGATATCGCGGAGAGCAAACCGGGTGAGCTTCGCGCGGCGAGGCTGCCGGACCTGAAGATCGTCGCGAAGATCGGCGGCGTGCCGCGACGGGGCTGGCTGCAGTTCGACGCGATCAGTTCCACCGACCGCGGCCCGCTGCAGCAAGCGGCGGCCGAGGTGGAGTGCCGGCAGCCGGTCAACATCCAGTTCACCAGCGGCACGACCGGGCTGCCCAAGGGCGCGACTCTGTCGCACCGGAACATCGTGAACAATGCCTACTTCGTGGGCGCCAGCATGGGGCTCCGCGCCGGCGATCGGCTGTGCGTGCCGGTCCCGCTCTATCACTGCTTCGGCATGGTCATGTCGAACCTTGCCTGCGTAGTGCACGGCGCAACGATCGTCTATCCGTCGGCCGGGTTCGACCCGCTTGCAGTGCTGAAGACAATCGAGGCCGAGCACTGCACTGCAGTGCATGGCGTGCCGACCATGTTCATCGCGGAGCTCCAGCACACCCAGTTCGCGGAGTTCGACCTCGGAAGCCTGCGCGCCGGGATCATGGCGGGCTCTCCCTGCCCGATCGAGGTCATGCGCCGGGTGGTCGACCGCATGCACATGAGCGAGGTCACGATCGCGTACGGCATGACCGAGACGAGCCCGGTGAGCTTCCAGAGCTCGCCGCAGGATTCGCTGGAGCGGCGGGTGACCACGGTCGGGCGCATCCAGCCGCACATGGAGGCGAAGGTGATTGACGCGGAGGGCCGGACGGTGCCGCGCGGCACGCCCGGCGAGCTCTGCACGCGCGGCTACGCCGTCATGATCGGCTACTGGGATGACCCGGAGCGCACCGCGGAAGCCATTGACCGCGACGGCTGGATGCACACGGGCGACATCGGCGTGATCGACGAGGAGGGCTACTGCAACATCGTCGGGCGCAGCAAGGACATGATCATCCGCGGCGGCGAGAACATCTACCCGCGCGAGATCGAGGAGTACCTGTTCCGCCACCCGAAAATTGCCGACGTCACGGTCGTGGGCTTGCCGGATGACAAGTACGGCGAGGAAGTCTGCGCCTGCGTCCGGCTTCGCGATGGCGAAGCCGCGAGAGACGAAGACATCCGGGCCTTTTGCCGCGACCAGATCGCCCACTTCAAGATCCCGCGCTACGTCTGCTTCGTCGACTCATTCCCGACGACCGTTACGGGCAAGATCCAAAAATACCTGATCCGCGAGCAGATGATCGCCCGGCTTGGGCTCAAGGTGCAGAAGAGTGCGTGATCGCGCACAACGTCTGCGCGAAATGACAGAGAGGAAAACCGTGAACACTCGACAGATTTCCGCCACCTGGCTGCTGCTCGCGGCCATCGCCTGCACCGCCACGGCCTGTGCGCCGAAGGACAAGCCGCTGACCAAGGACCACATCCGCGAGGCAACGGCCCGCGTGGACGACGGGATGATCCGCGAGAATGCGGCGACGACCCGCGACTGGCCGAGCTACGGGCTCGACTACGCCGAGACGCGCTTCAGCCGCCTGCGGCAGATCACCGACGCCAACGTAAAAGACCTCGGGCTCGTGTGGACCTACAACCTTGAGTCCACCCGCGGCGTCGAGGCGACGCCGCTGGTCGTGGACGGGATCATGTACGTGACGGCTTCCTGGAGCGTCGTGCACGCGATCGACGTCCGCACTGGCAAGCGGCTCTGGGTCTTCGACCCGGAGGTGCCGCGCGAGTACGGCCAGCGCGGCTGCTGCGACGTGGTCAACCGCGGCGTCGCGCTGTACGGCGGCAAGGTGTTCGTGGGCTCGCTGGACGGCCGGCTGATCGCGCTGGACGCCGCGACGGGCGCCAGACTGTGGGAGCGCGACACGATCGTCGATCGCAGCCGACACTACACGATCACCGGCGCGCCGCGCGTCTTCAAGGGGAACGTCATCATCGGCAACGGGGGCGCCGAGTACGGAGTGCGCGGCTACATCACCGCCTACGACGCCGAGACGGGCGAACAGAAATGGCGCTGGTTCACCGTGCCGGGCGACCCGTCGGAGCCGTTCGAGAACGAGGCGATGGAAAGGGCCGCGCAGACCTGGGACCCGGCGGGCAAGTACTGGGAAATGGGCGGCGGCGGAACCGTCTGGGACACGATGGCCTTCGACCCGGAACTCGACCTGATGTACATCGGCACCGGCAACGGCGCGCCGTGGGTCCGCAGGCTGCGCAGCCCGGCCGGTGGCGACAACCTGTATCTCGCCTCGATCGTGGCGCTTGACCCGGACACCGGGGAGTACGCCTGGCATTACCAGGAGACGCCCGGCGACAACTGGGACTACACGTCCACCCAGCCCATGGTGCTGGCCGACCTCGAGATCGCGGGCAAGCCGCGCAAGGTGATCCTGCACGCGCCGAAAAACGGATTCTTCTTCGTCATCGACCGCACCGACGGTTCCTTCATTTCCGCGGAGAATTTCGTCGATGTCGCCTGGGCCACGGGTTACGACAACCAGGGCCGGCCGATCGAAGTCGCCGCCGCGCGCGGCGAACAAGCCTTCGACAGCATTCCTGGCCCCTACGGCGCCCACAACTGGCACTCGATGTCCTTCAATCCCGGCACCGGGCTTGCGTACCTGCCCGCGCAGAACATCCCGGTCAACCAGATGGACGACAAGAACTGGACGCCGGATTCCAACAAACCCGGGCAGCCGCATTCCGGCGTCGGCTGGAACACCGGCATCCTGGCAAACACGCAGGCGCCGGCCAGCAAGCCCTTCGGACGCCTGCTGGCCTGGGATCCGGTTGCGCAGAAGGAAGCGTGGCGTGTCGAGCACGTGTCGCCCTGGAACGGCGGCACCCTGTCGAGTGCCGGTAACCTGGTCTTGCAGGGAACCGCGGACGGGCGCTTCATCGCCTACAACGCGCAGTCGGGACAGAAACTGTGGGAATCGCCTGTGGGCACAGGAATCGTCGCCGCGCCAATAACCTACGAGGTGGACGGTGAGCAATACGTGTCGATCGCAGTCGGCTGGGGCGGCGTGTATGGCCTCTCCCAGCGCGCCTCGGACCGCGTGGGACCTGGAGCCGTGTACACCTATGCGCTGGGCGGCAAGGCTCCGCTGCCGGAGAACGCGGTCTATGCGATGAACGCGCTCGTCTCCGGCGTAAAGTACGACCCGGCCGACGTACAGGAAGGCACGTTGCTCTACGTCAGCAACTGCGTGTTCTGCCATGGCGTGCCGGGCGTGGACCGCGGCGGCAACATCCGCAATCTCGGTTACTCCAGCGGCGACACGATCACGAACCTCGAGCGCCACGTCTTCAATGGCCCATTCACCTCGCAAGGCATGCCGGACTTCACCGGCAGGCTGACAGTTGAGGACGTCGAGAAGATCAAGGCGTTCATCCAGGGTACGGCCGACGCGATCCGGCCCAAATAGCCGCGCCTGGCGCCGGCGATAGAGGCGCGTGAATCGATCCGTCGTCCCGCGAATCGCGGGATCGAAGACCACCTTCGTCAGGTCGTCGCAGCGATTGCGATTACGATCGAGCCGATCAGAGCGCTGGTCAACAGAGTGTCCGTCGGTTCAGCCGGAGCTGCGTGCCGCGCCTGATTGCGGTCGTCGGGCCTTCCAGTATTCTCTGTAAATGACACCCGAGTATCTCGCCGCGCTCACGCTCGGCATCCTTGTCATCGCATTCCTCTATTCCTCGGTGGGCCATGCCGGGGCATCGGGCTACATCGCGATCATGTCGCTCCTGAGCGTTGCGCCCGAAGCCATCAAGCCTACGGCGCTCACGCTCAACATCCTGGTCGCTTCGATCGGCGCCTGGCAGTTCTGGCGCGCCGGGCATTTCTCGTGGCGGCTTTTCTGGCCATTCGCGCTGCTGTCGGTCCCCCTCGCATTTGTCGGGGGATACGTGAACCTGCCCACCCATCTTTTCAAGGTGTTGCTCGGCATCATCCTGCTTTATTCGGCCGCGCACTTCCTGCTGCGCGCGCCCCCGGAACACGAACCCAGGGAGCCTTCGCGCACCGTGGCGCTCGCGACGGGGGGCGGCATCGGGTTCCTCTCCGGCCTCACCGGCACCGGTGGTGGCATTTTTCTTACGCCGTTGATGCTCTTGATGCACTGGGCCAGGACAAAGAACGCGGCGGCCGTTTCCGCATTCTTCATTCTGCTCAACTCGATCGCCGGGCTGCTCGGAAACTTCACCAGCACACGGCAGTTTCCGACGTTCGCGCTCGTTCTCGTTGCGGCCGCCGCTGTGGGCGGCTCGCTCGGCTCCTACTTCGGCAGCCGGCGCTTCGATCCCGCCGTCATCAAGAAGCTCCTGGCGATCGTGTTGACCATCGCTGGAACCAAGCTCATCTTCACTTGAGTTTTGACAAGGTTTGCCAGTTTGACCGACGCTCGTAAAGCGCATTGGGACCAGGTCTACGCAGCCAGGCTGCCTGACGAAGTGTCCTGGTATCAGCCGGTTCCGATTCGGTCCCTCGAGTTCATTCGTGCCACTGGCGAGCCGCTGACGACGCCGATAATTGACGTCGGTGGCGGTGCCTCGACCCTCGTCGATCAACTGCTTCTCGCGGGCTACTCTGATATTAGTGTGCTCGACATCGCGGCAGGCGCGCTTGACCACGCCCGTAAACGTTTGGGCGATCTGGCCACTCGTGTGACCTGGATTGAGGCCGACATCACCCGCTATCGGTCCGATCGCATGTTTGCGATCTGGCACGACCGCGCCGTTTTCCACTTCCTCACGGATGCTGAAGACCGGGAACGCTATCTCGGCGTCCTTCGCAGGACCCTTCGGAGCGGTGGCCACCTCATCCTCGCCACATTCGGTTCAGAAGGTCCGACTCGCTGCAGCGGCCTGCTGGTTCAGCGGTACTCGGAACCTGAAGTCAGCGCGCTGCTTGGCTCGGGATTTGCTCTGCGCAGGCATACGGTTGATGAGCACCGCACGCCAATGGGGAAAACCCAGCAGTTTCTCTATGGCTGGTGGCAGGCAGAGCGACCCTAAGGAGGGGGTGAAACTCCTGGCCGGAAACTGAGGCGGCTGCCGCTGCCCGAGTGCCGATTGACCCGCATAAATCAGCGCTTGCGGTAAAGATGCGTGAACCGGTCCGTCTTCCCGCGAATCGCAGGATCGAAGACCATCTTCGTCAGGTCGTCACCCCGGTGGCGGTAGCCGTCCCAGGTCTTTTCGAGCTCGAATCCGTGGCTCGTGATGTCCTGCTTCGCAAAGGCTTCCTCGATCCGGTGCAGGTCCTGTGCCGCTGCCTTGCCGCTGCCGTCCTTCGCCGAGTGATCGACGATCAGGAGCCGTCCGCCCGGCTTCAAGGCTGTATGCAGCTGATTCAGAAAACTGTTTGCGTCGATCGCCGGCCAGCCGCCTTCTTCCTCGACCCAGTACAGATCGTGGTACGCCATGAATATGACGATCAGGTCGTACTGGCCGCTGCCGAGATCGAGCGCGCGGGTCTCGACGACGCGCGGCATGACATTCTGGAGCCGCCCGTCGGCGAAGCGTGTCTTGAGTTCGTCCTTGCTGAAGTTCCAGTAAGGGGAGTTGTTGATGAGGGTGACGCTGCCCGAGGCTCCGACGGCACGCGCGAACAGTTCGGACCAGTAGCCGCCGCCGCCGAAGACGTCGGCGACCCTCATGCCCGGCGCGACGCCTGTGAAAGCCAGGAGTTCAGCGGGTTTCTCGCGCGCATCCCGCTCGCGATCCGCGGGGCTGCGCTCGGCAGCGGCGATTGCGAGCGCGACATTGGCCGGAATGTCCGCAGCCGGGAGCGGCGCGGCGAACAGAAGGCAAGCGAGCGTGAATGCGAAGTGACGCATGAAAGATCTCCCGGCCAGCGGCGCTGGCATCGTTGGCAACTCTAGGCCAGCCAGCGTCGGCCGGAGGCCTTCGAGCGACGAACCGGCCGGCGGGCGCGACCGGTGGTGCGTTTATTCCCCGCCGCCGCCCGGCACGCCGCGCCGGTAATCGAGGGCCGGTTCGCGATCGCCGAGCAGCGGCCGGTACGTGAAGTCCGGACCACGGCGCTCTTCGAATTCGGCACGCGCCTTTGCGATTAGTTCCGGATGCTTGAACAACTCGCGGCCCATGAGGGCTAGGGTCCGTGACGCGACGTTCATGCCCTTGTATCCGATGCTCATGCCGCCCGCAGCCGTCGCCTGCCAGCTGTGCGCGGGCGTGCCGGGGACCCAGGTCGCGGTCCGCAGGCCGACGGTCGGGACCGTCCAGCTCACGTCGGCGACATCGGTCGAGCCGATCCCGGGACGCTCGAAATCGAAAGCCTGGACCTTCGCCTCCGAGCCCAGGGCCAGGCTCGGCGCAGTGAGCGTTGCATAGATCGTTCTTGCGAAAGTCTCCTCCTCAGGCGTGTAGGTGATGCCGCCGACTTCGCCGAGCTTCTTGTACATGACGCGCGCAAGCGTTTCGTTGGCCAGCAGGTTGTATACGCCGCCGATGACTTCGTATTCCATTCGGGTGCCGGTGCCGAGCGCCGCGCCCTCGGCCGTCTTGACGAGCCGGTCGAAGATCTCCTCCACGATGCGCGGATCCTTGTGGCGCACGTAGTAATAGGACTCGGCAAAGTCCGGCACGACATTCGGGGCCGAGCCGCCGCTCGTGATCACGTAATGCATGCGGACGTCGGACGGTACGTGCTCGCGTAGTAGATTCGACATGTAGTTCATGGCTTCGATGCCGTCTAGGGCGGACCGGCCACGCTCAGGCGCACCCGAGGCATGGGACGAAACGCCGTGAAAACGGAACTTCGCGGTCTTGTTGGCGAGCGAGCGATCGAGGCCTGCCGAATTGACGTCGGAGGCATGCCAGTGCATCACGGCGTCCACGTCATTGAAGAAACCGGCGCGCACCATGTAGACCTTTCCGGAGCCGCCTTCCTCGGCGGGCGTGCCGTAGACGCGGATCGTGCCGGCCGTACCGCTCGTCTTGAGCCAGTTCGCGACGGCAATCGCTGCGGACACCGAGGCAGTGCCAAAAAGTTGATGGCCGCAGGCATGGCCGGAGAGCTTGCCCGCGACCGGTTTGCGCTCCGGAACGGCGTCCTGCGTGATGCCGGGCAGCGCGTCGTACTCGGCCAGGATGCCGATCACGGGCCTGCCGCTGCCCGCCGTCGCGACAAATGCCGTCGGCATTCCGGCGATGCCAGCCTCGACCTTGAACCCTGCGTCGGCCAGCTCCTTCTGGAGGAGAGCCGAGCTCTTCACTTCCTGATAGCCGACTTCTGCCCAGTCCCAAATCGAACGGGCGATTTCGGCGTCGTGCGACTCGCGCTTTGCGAGAAACTGGCGCATGCCGTCGCCTGATTCGGCTGCACCGGCCGAAGTCGCAGCGAGCGCGGAGAGGGCGATGCAGAGTACGGCGGCTTTCATGTCGAATTTCCGTGGGTTCCGTTGGAAGGCGGTCAGCTTAGCTTCCGACCCGACCCGCATCCACCCCTGATCGGCTAGGATTCAACGCACGATGACTGCGAATCGACTGCTCGTGATCGGACGCAGGTTCCGCGGCCCGCCGGCCTCGGGTAACGGCGGCTACACGGCCGGCATGCTCGCCGCGGCCGCGGTCAAGCCGGTCGAGGTCCGGCTGATGCGTCCGCCGCCGCTCGACACGCCACTCGCGATCCAGGACAACCCGGAGACATCCGGGCTCTTTCTCAAGGATGGCGAGGACCTGATTGCAAGCGCAATGCCCAAGACCTTTGAACTCGCGGTGCCGAAGCCGCCTTCCTATGCGCGGGCGCTCGCGGCGGTGAGCGGATACGAAGGATTTCGCGAGCACACCTATCCCGGCTGCTTCGTCTGCGGGCCGGAACGCGCGCGTGGCGACGGGATGCGCATTTTCGCCTCGCCGGTCGAAGGAATGGACCTCTGCGCCGCAGCCTGGCTGCCGGATCCCTCGCTCGCCGATGCGGACGGCAAGGTGCTGCCGGAGTTCATGTGGGCGGCGCTCGATTGTCCCGGGTTTTTCGCGTCCGGTGCGGCCGCGCGCGGCGCGCTGCTCGGCCAGTACGCCGCCCGCATCGATCGCTGCGTCCACATCGACGCGCCCTGCGTCATCATCGGTTGGTCGCTCGGCCACGACGGCCGCAAGCACTACACGGGCACCGCGATCTTCGACGGCTTCGGCGAGCTCTGCGGCCGCGCAATCGCGACCTGGATCGAACCGCGGCAGGCCTAACGCGGGACCTCGTGCATCAGCTCGAGCCCCTCCGCGTGCTGCCGCTGAAATCCTTTCCAGACGGAAATGCCGTCCGCCCCCGGACTGTAGGCGCTATACGCGCGATCGGCTGAGGCCACCCATTCGCCCTGCACGGATTCGGGCGTCAGACCGTCGAGGTATGCCGCGCGGCTCATATCGTCCTTCACGTAGCGATCAAGAAAGGCCGTGATCATGTGCAGGTTGATGCCGACGATCCGGTCCTGGCGCCATACCGGATCCTCGAACCAGTCGAGATCCCACAGGCGGTTTCGCATTTCGTCGGGAGCCGGCCCAAGGGCGATGCGATGCCCCGCGCCCTTGAAAGTCAGCAGGTAGCGATTGGAGTTCGTCGCCATGTCGAAGAAGGATCGCGCGCCGGTCTGGTAGTCCACGGTCCAGTCGCGATCGCCCGAGATCAAGAGAAGCGGTGCCGTGATGGCGCGAAGCCCCTCGGAGCCCCAGGCCCGCAGGGATCCGCCGCCCGGCGAGATTGCAACGACTGCCTTCACGCCGGCGACGTACAGGGCATTGCGCGAGGCGCCGCCGCGCGCGTAGGGTGCGAGGAGACCGCCCGGAATCAGCCTGGACAGCGGGCTTTCCGGATCCAGCTCGCCGCCGGCGGCCGTGAGTACGCCGTAACCGCCCATCGAGTACCCGATCAACGCAATGCGTGACGGATCGACGCTGCCTTCGTCGGCGAGCGAGCGTTGCAACGCCCGGGTGACGAACGCGATGTCGAGCGGGCGGCGAAGCAGCGGCTCCGGGAACTTGCTGCGGTCCGTGATCGGCGGGTCTGCATGGCGAATGGCCGCGACGACATAGCCTTTCGACGCGAGATTCTCAGTCAGCCAGCTCAGCGCGATGGATTCGTTGCTGTAGCCGTGGGATACGACCACGAGCGGAAAGCGTCCGCCCACGGGCGGCGCGTCGCGCACCGCGATCCCGGGAATCGTGAACCGCGTCGGCGCCGCCGGCGGCTCGGCTGGCAGGCCGCCGGAGTATGTCTCGGGCCTTGTGCCGGCCGCGACCACGGCCGGGTACCAGAGATCGACCGTCAGCAACCGGTCGCGCTTCGGGGCGACGCCGGCGGCCGGGTCAAACTCGAGGACGTCGGCCTGCGCCGAATCAACGAGCGCGAAAGTCCTGACGCCGACGTCAAAACGGCCGAGGCGCGCAAGTTCCGGCGCATCGACGCCGGGCCGGCTCGGCGCCTCGTGGGCCGCGGCGCCCGTCGCCATCGCGAGGCCAAGCGCCAGAATGACAACGAGACCGTGTCGCATGAGTATCACCCCCGACGCCGCGACCCAATTGACCGTCCAGCGCGAAGTATGTCACCTCGCGCGCACTTGACACCCCATCGGACAACTTCGTAAATGACGCATGGCCCAGCAAGCGATGCATCCCTTCGTCAGAGACCGGGCGGATTTCGATCGCCTCGGCGCGCGCGCCATCGGGATGCTCGGAGAATACCTCCGCAGCTTGCCCGTCCAGCCCGTCGATCGCGTCGTGCCCGGAGATATTCGCCATCGCCTGATGTCCCTGCCATTGCCTGAAGAGGGGCAGGCGCCGGAGGAAATCCTCGATTTCCTCGGCCGCGAAATCATGCCCTGGCCCGTCGCGATCGGGCACAAGCGGTCCTATGGCTGGGTCAATTCGCCGCCGGCGCCGATCTCCATCCTGGCCGATGCTGTCTCCAGCACCATGAATTGCGGGCTCGACGGCTACGACCACTCCGCCATTTTCCTGATGGTGAGTGTCGGGCGCTGGATCATGGAGCTGGTTGGATTCCCTGTCGAAGGCAGCCTGTGCCTCTTGCTGAGCGGCGGCTCCGCGGCGAATCTCAATGCGCTGACCGCGGCGTGCCACCATGCCGCCGAGCGCGACGGGTGGAACCTGCGCGCCGAGGGCTTGCAGAGCGGGCGTCAGCGGCTCGTTCTCTACGCCAGCGAAGAGAGCCATTCCTCGGTCCAGAAATGCGTCGAGCAGCTCGGTATCGGCACGAATAACCTGCGCGAAATCCAGGCCGATGCGGGCTTCCGCATGCGGCCCGACGCCCTGCGCCAAGCGATCGAGCGCGACCTGAAGGCAGGGCACCTGCCTTTTGCCATCGTCGCCTGCGGCGGCGCCACCAACACCGGCGCGATCGATCCCCTGGACGAGATCGCCGACATCGCCGCCGAGTTCGGCATCTGGCTGCATGTCGACGGGGCCTTTGGTGCCTGGGCAGCGCTCGACCCCTCTTACGCCGGGGAGTTCAAGGCGCTAGCGCGGGCCGATTCCGTCACCCTCAATCCGCACAAGTGGCTGCAAGTGCCGCTCGATTGCGGCGCGCTGCTGACGCAACACCCGGAGCTCCATCGCGCTGCGTTCTCACTGACCCCCGACTACCTCGTGTCCGGACACAGCGAGGCGCCCTGGCCATGCGAGTACATGTTCCAGCTCACGTATGGCAACCGCGCCCTGAAGGTCTGGGCCGCCATCGCGCGACTGGGGCGCAAGGGCGTCGCCGAACTGGTGACGCGCTGCAACGGGCTCGCCAAGCTGCTGGAAGCGCGCGTGCGCGCCATGCCGGATTTCGAGATGCTTGCACCCGCGTCGCTGTCGGTCGTGAATTTCCGCTATCGACCGGCAGGCCGAAGTCTCGACGGCGCGGCGATTGATGCGCTCAATGTGAGGATCTCGAATGCGGTCAGCGAAAGTGGCGAGGCGCACCTGCCGACCACGCGCGTGCACGGCAAGACCTCGCTTCGCGCCTGTTTCCTGCATTACGAGAATGACGAAAGCGACGTGGAGCATCTCGTGCGGCTGGTCAGCCGCCTGGGGTCCTCGCTCGCCGATCAGCTAGAGTCTGCGTAACAGGAGGGCGAGCTCATGCGCCGGCAGTCATCAGAAACCTGGATCCTTGAAATCGCGACGGTGTGCACGCTGCAAATGCTGTGCGCACTGCCTGCGGCGGCGGACGCGCAGCAGAACCGCCTCCTCGTCGAGAGCCCGCATTCGCAGGACGTGCAGGTGATCGACGTTGCGACGCGCAAGGTCGTGAGCAACATCGAGATCCACGAGCACACCGACGACGTGATGGGTTCCCCCGACGGCAGCGCGTTCTATGTCGCGGCCCAGGACGACATGCGCAGTCCTTTTGGATACCAGACCAATGAGAGCGGCAAGGTCATGGCTTTCGACAGCCGCTCGCTGGAGCCGGTCTGGTCGGTTGCGCTCGACGGCTCGCCCAATCACATGTCGCGGTCGCCGGACGGCAAGCGCATCTACGTGCCGCTCTATACCCGCCACTGGTTGGTGGTGCTGCGTACCGGGGACGGCAGCATCGAGCAATGGTGGCCGGCGACCATCGGCAATCATGCGACCGAGGTCTCCGGGGACGGCAAGCGTCTCTATGTCGGCAACATGGTGACCGACACGATCTACGTCTACGACACCGGCACGGGCCGGGTGCTCATGGCGATGGATGTCGGCGAATCGGTTCGGCCGATCGTGCTCGACGAGCCGCGCGGCCTCATCTACTACCAGCTGTCGCGCCTGCACGGCTTCGAGGCCCGGCGCCTCGATGATGGTTCGCTGGTGAGGCGCGTCGAGCTGCCGCCGCTCGACGATGCGATCCCGGCAACGGGCAGCAATCTGGCGGAGAGGCTGGCCAACGCCGAGGGCGCGGGTGCCTGGCCATACACCTACAACCACGGGCTGGCGATGACCCGCGATGGCCAGCACCTGGTCGCGGTGGCGACGGTGGCAAATTACGTGGCGATCTACTCGTTACCGGATTTTTCCCTGAAGGGCACGGTGCCGGTGGGCGGCAGCCCGAACTGGGTGGTCTGCGACCCCGAGGGCAGGTTCGCCTATGTCACCAACCCGAAAGACGACTCGGTGTCGGTGATCGACATTGCAGCAGTACGCGAGGTCGCACGCATCCCGGTGGGCAAGGGACCGAAGCGCATTGCCTTCAGCGTCGAGTGAGAATCATCGGTCGCTGAGTCCGCGTACCAGCCACAGGGCGCCGCCAGCGGCGAGCAGCCAGCCGATCCAGGCGGGTTCCGTGGCGAGCGCGACCCAGACAATGCCGCCCAGGAACACCACGCCGGCCGCAATGATGGTGTCGCTGCGCCGGCGTTGCCGCCGCAACTCGATGCGCAGCGCCTCGAGCGATTCCGACTCCGTGCGGATCACGAGCTCATCGTCGTAGGCGCGGCGGATCGCGCGGCGCGCAATGACCGGCATCACCTTGATCGCCTCGGCGATATCCGGCCAGTGATCCCGCAGGCTTCCGAGCACGGCGCGTGGACCGCTCCGCTCCCGCATCCATTCGCGCAGGATCGGCAGCGCCGTCTTCCAGATGTCGAGCTCCGGATAGAGCTGCCGGCCGAGCCCCTCGATATTCAGCAGCGTTTTCTGGAGCAGGATGAGCTGCGGCTGGATCTGCATCTGGAAACTGCGCGCAATCTCGAAAAGGTGCAGGAGTACGAGTCCGAAAGAAATATCCTTGAGCGGCTTGTCGAAGATCGGCTCGCAAATGGTCCGCACGGCCGACTCGAGTTCGTCGACCCGGGTACCGGCGGGCACCCAGCCGCTTTCGACGTGGAGCACTGCGACCTTGCGGTAGTCGCGCTCGAAGAAAGCGAGGAAATTGCCGGCGAGATAAAGCTGGTCGCGGGGGTCGAGGGTGCCGACGATGCCGAAGTCGACCGCCGCGTAGCGCGGATTCGCCGGATCGCTCACATCCACGAAGATGTTGCCGGGATGCATGTCGGCGTGGAAGAAGTTGTGCCCGAAAACCTGGGTGAAGAAGATCGTCACGCCATTTTCGGCGAGCTTCGGGATGTCGGCGCCAAGCTCGCGCAGTCGCGCCACTTCCGAGATCGGCACGCCGTGAATCCGCTCCATCACCATGACTTCGCGGCGGCAAAGGTCCCAGTGGACCTCCGGCACGTGGAGCATCGACGAGCCCGCGAAATTTCGCTTGAGCTGCGAGGCATTCCCGGCCTCGCGCATCAGGTCGAGCTCGTTCAGGATCGTCTTCTCGTACTCGGCGACGACCTCGCGCGGCCGGAACCGCCGCGAGTCCGGCCAGTACTCCTGGGCAAGCCCGGCAAGCGCGTGCAGCACCTCGAGGTCGCGCCCGATCACTTCACGCATCCCGGGACGCAGCACCTTGACGACGACCTCGCGGCCGTCATTCAGCGTGGCCGCGTGCACCTGGGCGATCGACGCGGCCGCGAGAGGCGTGACGTCGAATGCGCGGAACAACTCGCTGACGGGACGGCCGAGCGCTTCCTCGATGCGTGCCTTCGCGGCTTCGCCGGGAAACGGCGGAACGCGGTCCTGGAGCTTCGCGAGCTCGTCCGCGAGGTCCGACGGCAACAGGTCGCGGCGCGTCGAAACCACCTGGCCGAACTTCACGAAGATCGGGCCGAGATCCTCGAGCGCGCGCCGCAAGCGGTCGCCGCGCGTCCCGCGGCGGCGCCTGAACCAGGTCCAGGGCGACAGCCAGAAGACGAAGCGGAGCGGGCGATACAGATGAGTTGCACGGACGAAGTCGTCGAGGCCGTAGCGGACCAGCACACGGTGGATGGTCACGAGGCGCCGGGCGACACGCATCGAGATCATCGGGCGCTCCGCGCGCGCTCGGCGGCGATGAGGCGCGCGTCGAGGCGATCGACAGCCTCGCGCAGGCGGTCGACGTCGGCGAGAAACTCTTCGACCTCGACGCGGACCGGCAGGTCGTGGCTTTCCTCGGTCAGGTATTCGGCGGCGTTCCGCGCGAAGGTATCCCGTGCCCGCCGGCCGAAGTCGATCGCGTCACGAGCAAAGCCCGCGAGATAGTGCGCGGCGGCATCGCCCGTCAACCGGGAAAGTTCCTCTTCCAGGTCCGGTCGGGCTGCAGCAAGCAGCTTGCGGAATGCATCCGCAATCTCCGCGTCACCGTGGACTTCCATTCCGCCGGCACGGATCGATTGCGCCGCATCACCGGTCGCGAGTCGCAGGAACGAAAGGGGCGTGCCCTCGATGACCGCATCGGAGGGCTCATCGGTTGCCGGGCGTACCGACAGGCCGTCGGCAGTCGCGGAGAGCCGGACCCGCAGGGGCGTCGCGGCGAATCGAAGTTCCATTGACCGCCCGGAAAGCCCCGCGAGTAACCCGCGGGCGCGGCTCGAGGCCGCAATGTGGCGGTTCACGAGTTTTTCAAACGGCCGCAGCAGTTCGGAAGTCATGTCCGGCCTAGTAGACGAAGCCAAGGTGCAGGGCGACGATCCCGCCCGCAAGATTGTGCCAGCGGCAGTCGTCGAAACCAGCCGCACGGATCATTCCGGCGAGCGTCTCCTGGTCCGGATGCATGCGGATGGATTCGGCGAGGTAGCGGTAACTCGCTTCGTCACCCGCGACGAGTGCGCCGAGGCGCGGGAGCACCTTGAACGAGTACGCGTCATAAGCCGGCTGCAGCGTCGCGTATTTCGGCTTCGAGAATTCGAGCACGAGCAGTCGGCCGCCGGGCCGCAGTACACGGCGCATCGAGACGAGCGCCGCCGGCTTGTTCGTGACGTTTCGCAGGCCAAAACCGATCGTCACGCAATCGAAGCTGCGATCGGGGAAGGGCAGGGCTTCGGCATTCGCGATCGCAAAGGCCACCTGGGTCGTGAATCCGCGATCGATCAGCCGGTCGCGCCCGCGCGTGAGCATTTCCCGGTTGATGTCGGTGAGTACGGCCAGCCCGGACTTTCCGACCTGCCGCGCGAGGCCCGCGCCGAGATCGCCGGTGCCCGAGGCGACGTCGAGCGCGCGCTGCCCGGGACGGAGCCCGGTCTGCGTCAGGGCAAATCGCTTCCACAGCCGGTGCAGGCCGCCGGACATCAGGTCGTTCATCAAGTCGTAGTTGCCGGCGACCGAATCGAAAACGCCGCGCACGCGCGCGGCCTTTTCCGCGGGCGTGACCTGCTCGTAGCCGAAATCGACGTTTTTCACGGGTCCCGATTCTACGGGTTCGCCGGAGGCTTCGCTCGCAGGCGCTGGAAGAGCATCACCGCGAGCGCGGCGAACCCACCGGCAACGATGCCGACGACGGCGTTGGCCAGCATCGTCGTCAGCGCGCCAAGGACCGTACCGGCACCGGGGATCTGCGCCGCATCGACAGCCGCGTCCTTGATCCATTCGCCGACGGCATGAATGCCATGGGCGAGGATGCCTCCACCGACCAGGAACATCGCCACCGTGCCGGCAACCGACAGCATTTTCATCAACCATGGCGCTGCGCTCAGGATGCCTCGGCCCAAGGCCGCAGCCGCTGCATTCGCCATGCGGCTCATGCGCAGGCCTGCGTCATCAAGCTTGACGATGCCGGCGACCAGCCCATAGACACCGACTGTCATGAGCGCCGCGATGCCGACCAATACGCCGAGTTGTGTTGCGAATTCGCGGTCTGCGACCGTGCCGAGTGCGATGACAATAATTTCGGCGGACAGGATGAAATCGGTGCGGATCGCCCCCTTGATCTTGTCTTTCTCAATGGCGAGCAGGTCGCCGTCCGGCCGCACCAGGGCGGCGAGATGGGCGGCACGGTGCGCGTCGTCCTCCTGCCTGCCGTGCGCAAACTTGTGCGCTATCTTTTCGAATCCCTCGTAGCAAAGGAACAGGCCGCCAACCATCAACAGCAGCGTGACCGCCCACGGCAGGAATGCGCTGATCGCGAGCGCCGCGGGCACCAGGATGATCTTGTTGCGCACGGATCCCTTCGCCACCGCCCACACCACGGGCAACTCGCGATCGGCGCGCACGCCGCTGACCTGTTCCGCGTTCAGCGCGAGGTCGTCGCCGAGCACGCCGGCGGTCTTCTTCGCGGCGACCTTGGTCATCACCGACACGTCGTCGAGGATCGTGGCGATGTCGTCGAGCAGTAAGAGCAGGCTGGAAGCCATGTGCTGCCCGATTCTACGGCCGTGGGCCGTCAGGCGGGTGGCTTGCGCTCGTAGCCCAGCTTTTCGCAGCGTTCCAGGTAGCGTGCCCACTTGCGGTCGTATTGCTCGCCGAGCTCACGCAGGTACGCCCAGCTGTACAGGCCTGTGTTGTGGCCGTCATCAAAATGCAGCCGCACGGCGTAGATACCGACTTGTTCCACCTGCGTGACCTGGACTGACTCCTTGGCGAGCTCGAGCTTGCCTTCGCCGCCGCCGTGGCCACGCACCTCGGCGGAGGGCGAATAGACGCGAAGGTATTCAAAGGGCAGCGCGTACTGCGTGCCGTCCTGCCAGGTGACCTCGACGACCCGCGTCTTCTTCTTGACGGTGATGCCGGTCGGCGCATCCATCAGAGGATGTAGCGCGACAGGTCTTCGTTCTTCGCCAGTTCCGCGAGATGGCGATCGACGAATGTTGCATCGACGTCGATAGTCGTGCCGTTTCTGTCCGCGGCGCTAAATGAAGCCTCTTCGAGCAGGCGCTCCATGACCGTGTGCAGCCGGCGCGCGCCGATGTTCTCGGTGCGTTCGTTCACCGACCAGGCAATCTCTGCAATGCGGCGGATTCCATCCGGCGTGAACGTCACCTTCACGCCCTCGGTGCCGAGGAGCGCCGAATACTGCGCGCAGAGGGAGGCATCCGGTTCGGTGAGGATGCGCTGGAAGTCGTCGATGGAGAGCGCATCGAGCTCGACGCGGATCGGCAGGCGGCCCTGGAGCTCCGGAATGAGGTCTGAAGGCTTCGCCATGTGAAATGCACCGGACGCGATGAACAGCACGTGGTCGGTCTTGACCATGCCGTGCTTGGTGCTGACGGTGCAGCCTTCAACGAGCGGCAGCAGGTCGCGCTGCACGCCCTCGCGCGACACATCCGCACCCATGGTTTCGGTGCGGCGGCAGATCTTGTCGATTTCGTCGATGAAGACGATGCCGTTTTGCTCCGCATTGGAAAGCGCCCGAGAGCGCAACTCGTCCTCGTTGACCATTTTCGAGGCTTCTTCATCCGTGAGCGCTTTCAAGGCCTCGCGGATGCGAAGCTTTCGGGACTTCGTGCGGCCGGCGCCCATTCCCTGGAAAACCTGCTGCAGCTGCTGGGTCATTTCCTCCATGCCGGGAGGACCCATGATCTCGAGGCCGACGGGTACGGCGCGCATTTCGATCTCGATCTCCCGCTCGTCGAGCTTGCCTTCGCGCAGCATCTTGCGGAACTTCTGTCGAGTATCCTCCCCCTGGCCATTTTCGGGCACGCCAGGCCCGCGTGCGCGCGGAAGCAGCGTATCGAGGATCCGTTCCTCGGCTGCATCGGTTGCGCGCGGGCGTACTTTCCCAATTTCTTCCTCGCGCGTCAGCTTGACCGACACGTCGACGAGTTCCTTGATGATCGAGTCCACCTCGCGGCCGACGTAGCCGACCTCGGTGAACTTTGTCGCCTCGACCTTGATAAAGGGCGCGCGTGCGAGCTTCGCGAGGCGGCGCGCGATCTCGGTCTTGCCGACGCCAGTCGGCCCGATCATGAGGATGTTCTTGGGTGTGATCTCCTGCCGCAGCGGTTCATCGACCTGCAGGCGGCGCCAGCGGTTCCGGAGCGCGACGGCGACGGAGCGCTTGGCCGCCGACTGGCCGACGATGTGCTTGTCCAGTTCCTGGACGATCTCGCGGGGCGTCATGGTTTCCATGTCAGCCCGTCGCCAGTTCGTCGATGACGAAATTCCGGTTGGTGTAGATGCAGATGTCCGCGGCGATGCCGAGCGAGCGCTCGACGATCTCGCGGGCTGACAGTCCGGTATTTGCCGCGAGCGCGCGGGCTGCGGCCAGGGCAAAGGGACCGCCGGAGCCGACCGCCATGACCGATTCCTCGGGCTCGATGACGTCGCCGTTGCCGGAGATGACGAAAGAGGTCTGCTTGTCGGCGACGCAGAGCAGCGCCTCGAGCCGGCGCAGCGCGCGGTCCGTGCGCCAGTCCTTGGCAAGCTCGATCGCGGCGCGCGTCAGGTTGCCGTATTTCTCGAGCTTGCCTTCGAAGCGCTCAAAGAGCGTGAAGGCATCCGCGGTGCCGCCCGCAAATCCCGCGAGCACTTTGTCGCCGTAAAGGCGGCGCACCTTGCGCGCATTCCCTTTCATGATCGTGTTGCCGACCGTCACCTGGCCGTCGCCGCCCATCGCGACGAAACCGCCGCGCCGGATCGAGAGAATCGTCGTGCCATGCGGATCGAAATGGGAATTGCTCATGGGTATCAGTTACTTGCGTCTTCTGGCACGCGGATGGGATTCGTCGTAGATGCGGGCCAGGTGCTGGAAATCAAGGTGCGTGTACACCTGCGTCGTACTGATGTCGGCGTGGCCGAGAAGTTCCTGCACGCCGCGGAGATCCCGGCTCGACTCGAGCAGGTGTGTCGCAAAGGAATGGCGGAACAGATGCGGGTGCACCGGCACGTTGAGGCCGCTCGCCGCCGCCCAACGCCCGATCCGGCGCTGGATCGCACGCGCGCCGAGGCGCCGCCCGTTCTGGCCGACGAAGAGCGCGCTGCCGCCGCCCTTGACGAGTGCCGCCCGGTCCGCGAGCCAGGTACGAAGCGCGGCGGCGGCCTGCTTGCCGACGGGCAGTATCCGGGTCTTCGAGCCCTTGCCGAGCACACGCACGGTGTGATCGGCAAGGTCGAGATCGGTCACGTCGAGCCCGGCAAGCTCCGCAAGGCGGAGTCCCGACGAATAGAGGAGCTCGAGCATCGCGTGGTCGCGTCGTGTCAGCGCGTCCGTCGGCTTGCGCTCGAGCAGGCTCGCGACCTGGTCGACATCGAGCGTCTTCGGCAGGCGCTTTGCGGCCTTCGGTGCACGGATGTCCGCCGCGGGATTCGCCTCGATGACCTTCTCGCGGATCAGGTAATTGAAGAAGCCGCGCACTGCTGACAGGCGGCGCTGGACGCTGCGCGGGCCCAGCCCGTCGCGGTGCTCGCGCGCGGCAAACGTGCGCACGTGGAAATTATCGATCTGCTTCCAGCCGGTAATGCGCTCGGAATCGCAATACGCGACGAGTGCGTCGAGGTCGCGGCGATAGGCGGCTTCGGTATGAGGCGAGAGCCGGCGCTCGGTCCGCAGGTGGGCCAGGTAGCGCCCGATCCACGCGGCGGCCTTGCCGTGCATCAATCCCCGGCGAGTGCGGCGGTGATCAGTTCCCCGATGTGCGCCAGGAAATCCGTGCTCATGGTGGGATTGAAGCGCTGGCTGTCGTGCGAGCCGCAGGCGAGGAGGCCGACGCTGCCCTTGACTCCGAGCGGCACGAGCGCCACCGACCCGACTCCCGGGGCATCGGCACCGAACAGGAACTCGCGCTGCGAGTCGCGAAGCTGCCCGCATCGGGGCTTGCCGGCGCTGAACAGCGTATCGAAGGTGCGCAAATCCGCCGCGTCGGCCGGGACGACCCGGAGGAAACGGCTTTCCTCGACGCCCTGCGGTGCGCGGGCCGCCGTCAGGACAAGCACCGACTGGCCGGCGCCGAAATCCTCGCGCAGCGCCACCTCGATCGCCGCAATCACTGCCGAACGATCCCGCGCGGCGATCAGTCGCCGCGCCATTGCGAGCACGCGCGAGCCGAGCGCGTCGTTCTCGCGTGCGACATCGACGAAATCCTTGACCTTGCGTTCGAGCTGCCGGTTTCGTTCGCGGAGCACCTCGACCTGGCGTTCGAGCAGGGAGACCGTCGACGCGCCACCGCGTGAATCCGGCAGGCGGATCTTTGCGAGGAGTTGCGCGTGGCGATCGAAGAACTCGGGCGTCGCCGCCAGGTAGGAGGCGACAGCCGCCTCGTCGACCTCGGCGATCTCGACGCCGCGAACCGGTCGTGTCGTCATAGCGTGACTTCTCCCTCGAATGCCATCTCAGCCGGCCCGGTCATCCAGATCGGCTCCCCGGGTCCCTTCCATTGTATGTCGAGACGGCCCCCGGGTAGGTCGACCCTTACATTTTCATCGAGCAGGCCGTGGCGGCGGCCGACCGCGACTGCGGCACAGGCGCCGGTGCCGCAGGCCCGGGTCTCCCCCGTACCGCGCTCGTGGACGCGTAGCCGGATGTGGCCCCGGTCGACGACCTCCATGAAACCGACGTTGGTGCGCTTCGGAAACCGCGGGTGATTCTCGATCGCGGGGCCGAGACGTGCGACTGGCGCGTCGGCGACCGCCGGCACGCGGATCACTGCATGCGGGTTGCCGACCGACACTGCGCCGATCTCGACGTCGCTCGCACCGACGCTGAGCGGGTAGACATAAGCTTCGCCGCTTGCCTCGAAAGGCAGCGAGGCCGGCTCGAAATCCGGGACGCCCATCGTGACCGACACCTGGTCGCCGCTCATTCTCGTCTGCACCAGCCCGCCCGGGCTGTCGAGCACGAGATCCCCTTGCCCGGAACCCCCGCGCTCGCGCAGGAAGCGCGCGATGCAACGCGCGCCATTGCCACATTGCTCGACCTCCCGGCCGTCAGCATTGAAGATGCGGTAATAGACGGCGGTTCCCGGGCGGCGCGGCGGCTCGAGCATCAGTGCCTGGTCGAAGCCGATGCCCGTGAAACGGTCGGCGAGGCGCCGGATCGCCTCCGCGCCGGGGGCGCCGGCTGCAGGGGCGTCGAAGATGATGAAATCGTTGCCGAGTCCATGCATCTTCGTGAACTTCATGCCGGGATTCTACCGGTAAAATGCGGCGTGGCCACCAGATCGCACCGCATTGGTTTCGTCAGCCTCGGCTGCCCCAAGGCGCTCGTGGATTCCGAGCGCATCCTCACGCAGCTGCGTGCCGAGGGATACGACGTCGCGCCCACCTACGATTCGGCCGACCTTGTGGTCGTCAACACCTGCGGCTTCATCGACGAGGCCGTGCACGAATCGCTCGACGCGATCGGCGAGGCGCTCGCCCAGAACGGGCGCGTCATCGTGACCGGTTGCCTCGGCGCGAAGCCCGCGAAGATCACGGAGCGCCATCCGTCGGTACTTCGCGTGACGGGTCCGCACGCCTATGAAGAGGTGGTCGGTGCGGTCCACGAGTTCCTGCCGCCGAAACACGATCCATTCATGGACCTCGTGCCGCCGCAGGGCGTGCGCCTGACGCCGCGGCATTACGCCTATCTCAAGATTTCCGAGGGCTGCAACCACCGCTGCCGCTTCTGCATCATTCCTTCGATGCGGGGCGACCTCGCAAGCCGTCCGATCGACCAGGTCCTCAATGAGGCGATCCGGCTTCGCAACGCCGGCGTGCGCGAGCTTCTCGTGATCTCGCAGGACACGAGCGCCTATGGAGCGGATCTCAAGTACCGCGCGGCGACCTGGGGCAGCCGTGTGATCCCGAGCCGCTTCATCAATCTCGCGCGCGAGCTCGGCGAGCTCGGGCCCTGGGTGCGGCTGCACTATGTCTATCCCTATCCGCACGTGGACGAGGTGATTCCGCTGATGGCGGAGGGCAAAGTGCTGCCCTACCTCGACGTGCCGTTCCAGCATGGCAGCCCGCGCGTGCTGAAACTGATGCGCCGGCCCGCGCATGCGGTGAATACGCTTGCGCGCATCAAGAGCTGGCGCAAGCAGCTGCCGCAGATGACGATCCGAAGCACCTTCATCGTCGGGTTCCCGGGCGAGACGGAGGAGGATTTCCGCATCCTGCTCGACTGGCTCGAGGAAGCGGAGCTCGACCGGGTCGGTTGCTTCAGGTACTCGCCGGTCGAGGGCGCCGCCGCGAATGCGTTGCCGGATCCGGTGCCGGATGCGGTCAAGGAGGAGCGCTGGCATCGCTTCATGCAGGCGCAGCAGAAAATCAGCGCGCGAAGACTAGCCGCGCGCGTCGGTTGGCGCATGCGCGTGCTCGTGGACACGATCGAGGGCGAAGTCGCGATCGCGCGGAGCGAAGCCGATGCGCCGGAGATCGATGGCGTCGTGCGGATCAAGGGCAAGGGAGCCGCTGAACTGCCGGTCGGCGAGTTTGCGGACGTGAAGATCACCGCGGCTTCCGAATACGACCTCGAAGCCAGGCTTGCGTGAATGAACCCGGAATCCTTCCGCTTGCGCGCCATCCGTGCGGATATCACGACGCTTGCCGTCGATGCGATCGTGAACGCGGCGAACGAGACACTCCTGGGCGGCGGCGGCGTCGACGGGGCGATTCACCGCGCAGCGGGACCGGAGCTTCTGGCGGAATGCCGGCGGCTCGGAGGCTGCGCGACGGGCGATGCGAAGATCACCGTGGGATATCGCCTGCCCGCGCGTCACGTGATCCACACCGTGGGGCCGGTGTGGCGCGGCGGCGATGCAAACGAGCCGGCTCTCCTCGCGTCCTGTTACCGGCGCTCGCTTGAAGTCGCCGATGCCTGGAACCTGGAAACGATCGCGTTTCCGTCGATCAGCACCGGCGTCTACGGCTATCCGCCACAGCCCGCGGCCCGGATCGCAATCGCGACCGCCATGGAATTCGGGCCATGCGCATTGAAGGTACGTGAAGTCGTGTTCTGCTGTTTTTCCGCAACGGACCTCGCGATCTACCGGGAGCTACTGAACCCATGATCGACGGCGACTCGCTACCCACGATCGATGCGCCGCGCGTGCGGCTTCGGTGGCTGACGCATGAGGATGTCGACGGAGTCTTTGCTGTGTTTTCCGATCCGCGGATGATGCGGTACTGGTCGACGCCCGCGATGACGGAACGGGCCGAGGCGGAGGCCCTGATCAAGCGGATTCACGAGCAATTCGGCAGCAAGTTCGGCTTCCAATGGGGCGTCGAGCGCAAGGATGATGGGCAGCTGCTTGGCACCTGCACGCTGTTCCATATCGACGCAAGGAACATGCGTGCCGAGCTCGGCTACTGCCTCGCCAGTTCGTACTGGAGCCAGGGGTACATGCGTGAGGCGCTGGCGGCGCTGCTCGATTTTTCGTTCGGGACGCTCAAGCTCCGCCGGCTCGAAGCCGACGTCGATCCGCGAAATGAAAACTCACTGCGAATTCTCGACAAGCTTGGTTTCAAACGCGAGGGACTGTTGCGCGAACGCTGGAATGTCGGGGACGAAATCCAGGACACAACCTTCCTCGGCCTGCTGGCGAAGGAATGGCGTGACGGAACTGGGAGATGAGCGATATCACGGTCGCGCCATTTCGTCGTGAACTGGCTGGCGATTTCCGCAGGCTCAATCTCGACTGGATCGAACGGCTGTTCGCGGTCGAGGAACCCGATCGCAAGGTGCTCGATGACCCGGAGCAGGCGGTTGTGGCGAAGGGCGGGATGATTTTCTTCGCGCTCGACGGCAATGCAGTCGTCGGCACGGTCGCGATGGTGCGCATCACTGATGCGCGCTACGAACTCGCCAAGATGGCGGTCGCGAGCAGCCACCAGCGCCGCGGCATCGGCGAATTGTTGGGACGGGCGTGCAAGGAGTGGGCGGCGGGGAAGGGCGTGCAAACCATCTTTCTGGAAACCAACAGCCGGCTCGCGAACGCGATCCGCCTTTATGAACGGCTGGGATTCCGACACGCCGTTGATCCGCATCCTTCCGATTACGCAAGGGCAGATGTCTACATGGAACTGGCAATCGACCAAAGCGGAGGTTATGTGGCCCATGCATAAGAGCAAGCTCGCGGGATTCATCATCGACTGCAAAACGAACGACCTTCAGGGAGCGTCCTCGTTCTGGTCGGCCGCGCTCGGCATGGAGGCTCGTGCGGCGCCCGCCGAAGATGGGGACAACTACATCCGTCTCGTCGACCCGGAAGACCGGATGCACATCGAGGTGCAGGCCGTGACGCACGAGAGCCGCGTGCACCTCGACATCGCGGCCGACGACGTCGAGGCCGAAGTGAAAAGGATCGAGAATCTCGGCGCGAAACGCGTCGCGAAAGTCCGCGACTGGGTCGTGATGGAAGCGCCGACCGGGCAGCGATTCTGCGTGGTACCCGGCCGCAGCGAAAAATTCATGAAGACGGCAAGAACCTGGAAGTAACGGGAGCAGAACGACTTGTACGTAAAGGTCTGCTGCATCCAGAATCTCGAAGAGGCCCGGCTCGCGATCTCGGCGGGTGCCTCGGCGATCGGACTCGTCTCGGCGATGCCGAGCGGACCCGGCCCGATAGATGATGGGCAGATCGCCCGCATTGCGTCCGCCGTTCCGGCACCGACCGAGACGTTCCTGCTGACCTCGCTCATTGACGCTGAAGCCATCGCGGAGCAGCACCGGCGCTGCGGAACGACGGCGGTTCAACTCGTCGATCAGGTCGCAGAGCCGGAGTTACGGCGCTTGCGAAAGTTGTTGCCAACGACACGGCTCGTCCAGGTGATTCATGTCGTGGGCCCGGAATCCGTGGAAGAGGCGCGCGCCGCCGCCGCGCTCGTCGACACGCTGCTGCTCGATTCGGGAAACCCGCGCCTCACCGTCAAGGAACTGGGCGGTACCGGGCGCGTGCATGACTGGGAGCAGAGCCGGCGCATCCGCGACAGCGTCGGCGTCCGGGTCCTGCTGGCCGGCGGCCTGCACCCCGGCAATGCACGCGCCGCGATGAAGCAGGTCCGACCGGCCGGGCTCGACGTCTGCAGCGGACTGAGGCTCAATGGGTGCCTGGACGCTGGAAAGCTTCAAGACTTCTTCAGCGCCCTTCACTGAAATCCACGGAGAACCCCCATGATCGGATACGTATCGGTCGGCACCAACGACTTCAAGCGCGCAACGGATTTCTACGAAAAGCTGATGACCGAACTCGGCGCGAAGCGCGTCATGGACTACGACACCTTCATTGCGTGGAGCCAGGGCAAGGGGAAGCCCGGATTCGCGCTGGCCCAGCCCTTCAACAAGAAGCCGGCGACGGTCGGCAACGGCTCGATGGTCGCGTTCGAGGTCGAGAATCCTGCCCGGGTCGACGCGCTGTACCGGAAGGCGATCGAGCTCGGCGCCACAGATGAGGGTCCGCCTGGACCGCGCGGCGACGACTACTACGGCGCGTACTTCCGGGATCTCGACGGCAACAAGCTGAACTTTCACTGCTATACATGAGCGGGCCAGCGTTCTCGTTCCGGACGATCGCGGGCTGGGCCGACATGGACGCGAACGCGCACATGGCGAATGTCGCCTACCTCAGCAAGTCCGTGGACTCGCGCATGAGCTACTTCAGGGAGAACGGCTTTCCGGTCACCGAGTTTGCGAAGCGCAGGCTCGGTCCGGTCGTGCGCCGGGACGAGCTCGAGTATTACCGTGAGATCGCGCTCCACGAGCCGATCATAGTCACGCTTGCGCTCGCCGGCATGGCGCCGGACGGTTCGCGATTCCGCCTGCTGAACGAAGTGCTGAATGGCGAGGGGAAGCTGGCCGCGAGAATCGTGAGCGAAGGCGGCTGGCTCGATCTCGCGGCGCGCAAGCTGATCGCACCGCCGGCCGATCTTCTGGCCGCGCTCGACAGGATGCCGCACGCGACGGAGTTCGAGCAGCTTCCGTCGAGCATCCGGAAATGAGCATTTATCGGGGCCGGTGTCACTGCGGCGCTGTCGGCTACGAGTACGAGACAGCAGTCGCGCCCTCCGACTGGCCGATGCGCGCCTGCCAGTGCGGCTTCTGCCAGAAGCATGGCGCGGTTTACACCTCGGACCCAAAGGGGTCCGTGCAGTGGACTCACGAAGATCCGTCTCTGCTTTCGCGCTACCGTTTCGGCCACAAGACGGCGGACTTCGTATTCTGCGGCCGGTGTGGTGGCTACCTCGGCGCAGTGACCGAGGAAGGCGGTCAGGCACTCATGGTGATCAACACGCGCTCGTTCGATCCGCGGCCGGATGGATTGGCGGCAGCGCAGCCGATGTCCTATGAGGGCGAATCGAGCGGCGACCGCAATACGCGACGTTCGGCGCGGTGGACGCCGGTCGCGCACTCCTGACCTAGCGCTGCAGCACGTAATCGCCCGGCGCGTCGCCGAGCGGCGCGTAGCCTTCCTCGGGCGCGCCCATTGCGGGCGGCGCGACGCGTTCGGGCGCCGAATGCGCCTTGAGCCAGTCGGCCCAGACCGGCCACCAGGAGCCGGGCTTCTCTTCAGTCGTCGTAAACCATTCGTCCGCGGGCAATGCCGCTTCGCCCGCTTTCTGCGTTCGTATGCGATGGCGGCGCTTCGGATGCACCGGACCACTCACGATGCCGGCGTTGTGGCCGCCGCTTGTCAGCAGGAAGGTGAACTCGGGCGAGGAGGTGAGTCCGCTCACCTTGTATACCGACTTCCAGGGCGCGACGTGGTCGGTTTCGGTGCCCACGACGAACATCGGCACCTTGATGTCCTTGAGGCTGATGGTTTCGCCCTCGACCTTGAAGCGACCCTCGGCGAGGTCGTTCTGAAGATAAAGCCCGATCAGGTACTCGGTGTGCATCTTCCAGGGCATGCGTGTGCCGTCGGCATTCCAGGCCATCAGGTCGATCATGCTGTCGCGTTCGCCCTTCAGGTATGACTTCACGGCCGGCTGCCAGAGCAGGTCGTGGGCGCGCAGCATCGTGAAAGCGCCGCCCATCTGCTTCGAGTCGAGCACGCCCTCCTTGTACATCAGCGCCTCGAGCATCTCGACCTGCGCCGGGCTGATGTAGAGCGACAGCTCGCCGGGCTCGCTGAAATCCGTCTGCGCCGCGAGGAGCGTAATGTCGCGGATGCGAGTGTCGCCCCATTGGGCGAGTGCAGGCGCCGCGATCGAGAGCAGTGTTCCGCCGATGCAATAGCCGACGGCGTGAATGTCGCGGTCGGGCACGACCGCTACAACCGCATCGAGCGCCGCGTACACGCCCTTTCGCAGGTAGTCATCCATGCCGAGTTCGCGGTCGGCAGCGGTCGGGTTTTTCCACGACATCATGAAGACGGTGAAGCCCTGGTCCACGAGCCAGGCGACGAGCGAGTTCTTCGGCGACAGGTCGAGGATGTAGTACTTCATGATCCAGGCCGGCACGATCAGGACGGGCTCGGCGTGGACGTCCGGCGTCGTCGGCGAGTACTGGATCAGCTCGATGAGATCGTTGCGGAAGATGACCTTGCCTTCGGTGACGGCGACCTTCTCTCCGACGCGGAAGTCCTCCGTTCCCGGCACTTCGCCGCCACGGAGCGTCCGCTCCATGTCGTCCAGAAAATGCTTGTAACCGCGCGCGAGGTTCTGGCCGCGCTCGGCGACGGTTTGCTGGAGCACTTCGGGATTGGTGAGGGG
>Ga0105106_10000070_pt1 | contig 58930 bp, 55 predicted proteins | sample PPLLaktember2015_5_FD_79109 | JGI IMG/M metagenome (GOLD analysis project Ga0105106, IMG submission 79109) | Freshwater sediment microbial communities from Prairie Pothole Lake near Jamestown, North Dakota, USA - PPLs Lake P8 Core (1) Depth... | ecosystem: Environmental > Aquatic > Freshwater >... | reverse complement strand
TAGAGCACGACGCGCAACGCGTCTTCGAAGTGCTGCAAGGCGGCGGCGTTGCGATCATCTACCTCGATGTGGCGTACGCGATACTCGGTCGTAGCGAGGAGTCTGTGCGGCGGATCTACGGCGCAAAGCAGCGAAGCTTCTCGCGGCCCACGGGCATTGTCGGCTGCCTGGAAATTCACGATGCGCTGCATAAGCTGGACGACCGCAGGAAAGAGATCGTGCGGGCCATCACCTTAGAGCACGGTCTGCCGCTATCGGTGATCGCCCCTTTCGATGCGAATCATCCTTTTCTCGAGGACGTCGATCCGTTCGTCCTCAATAACGCGAACAAGGACGGCACGCTCAACCTGCTCCTCAATGCCGGAAGGCTGCGCAACCGCATCGCCGAGCTGAGCTGGAACGCGATGGCACCGCTCGTCGGCTCATCGGCAAACGTCTCGCTGACCGGAAGCAAGTACACGGTGGACGATATCGAACCTGCGCTGCTCGACGCCGCCGACATCGTAATCGACTACGGGCGCTCGAAATATCACAACCCCGAAGGCCGTTCGAGCACGATGATCGATTTCCGCGACTTCAGCATCGTCAGGAGAGGCGTGTGCTTTCCAGAAATTGCCGCGGTCATGCAGGCATTCGATATCGAGTTGATCGAGAAAGCGATGCACTGAGCTTCTTGCCGTGCCGCGCCCCCGTAAGCCCCACCACTGCGTCTACGTCGTCCTCCTCTCGAGCGACGTGCGCTTCGAAGCGAAATTCAAGCGCTGCAATCCCGAATACGATCCTGCCAAGCCTTGCGTCTACGTCGGCATGACCGGTCTCGATCCCGACGATCGCTTCGACAAGCACAAGGCCGGCATCCGGTCGAACAAATACGTGCAGCGCTACGGGCTGCGCCTCGTGCCGGAACTCTACGAGCGCTACAACCCGATGTCTTACGGTGTCGCCAAAGCGATGGAGGTAGAGCTCGCGATCAGCTTGAGGGAAAGCGGCTACGGGGTGTGGCAGGCCTGAGCCGTCTCACTCGCCCCAACGCTATAATCAAGCACCTAACTCAACTCCCCTTCAGGTGTACGATGCCGCAGACTCCAGCCGCCAACGGCGCGAAGCTTCCGCTCTCGAACATCCTCGTCCTCGATCTGACGCTTGCGAGAGCGGGCCCGACGTGCGTGCGCCATCTCGCCGACTGGGGCGCGAACGTAATCCGCATCGAGCCGCCGGTGCCCGCGGGCGAAGACGTGGTCGGCAGGCGGCACGGCACCGACTTCCAGAATCTTCACCGCAACAAGCGCGCGATTCAGCTCGACCTCAAATCGGAAGACGGGCAGGCGGCGTTCAAGAAACTCGTCGAGCGCGCCGACGTCATCGTCGAGAACATGCGGCCGCAGGTGAAGCATCGCCTCAAAGCCTCGTACGACGACGTGAAGAAAATCAACCCGCGCATCGTCTACGGCAGCATCAGCGGCTTCGGACAGGACGGTCCGTACGCGACCAAAGGCGGCGTCGATCAGATCGCGCAAGGCATGGGCGGTCTCATGTCGATCACCGGCATCCCGGGACAGGGCCCGGTGCGAGTCGGCATTCCGGTGAACGATCTGGTCGCCGGCACGCTGCTCGCGTTCGGCATCTCGACGGCGCTCTACGAGCGCGAGCACACCGGCGTCGGACGCTGGGTCAACACGAGCCTGCTCGAGACGCAGATCTTCCTGCTCGACTTCCAGGCTTCGCGCTATCTCATGAAAGGCGAAGTCGCCAAGCAGACGGGCAACGACCATCCGACGATGACGCCGAGCGGCGTGTTCCCCACGAGCGACGGCTACATCAACCTCGCGGCGAGCTCGGGGCGCCTGTACGAGCGGTTGTGCGAGGTCTGCGGGAAGCCCGAGTGGAAGACGCATCCGCAGTTCGGCAAGCTCACCGACCGCACGGCGAACCGGTCCGCTTTCAACGCGGCGCTCGGCGACGTGCTGAAGCTGAAGCCCACTGCGCACTGGGTGGAGAAGTTCGACGAAGCGGGAATCCCTGCGGGTCCGATCAACACCATCGACAAAGTGTTCGACGATCCGCAGGTGCAGCACCTGGGCATCGCGGCGCCGGTCAACTCACCGCATTACGGCGATACGCGAATCGTGGCGTCGCCGCTCAACTTCGCCGGCGTCAAGAAGGAGATACGCAGCGCGACGCCCGAAGCGGGTGCGCATACCGACGAAGTGCTCGAATGGCTCGGCTACTCGAAGAAGGACGTCGAGAACATGCGCGCGAGCGGCGCAATCTGAGCTGCCCCGCCTCACGCGTGAGCCGCGTCCGGCGCGGCGGCTAGCTGACGATCAGAGCGATCACGCACCCGGCGAAAGCCGTCGCAGCCGCGTAGAACATCAGGTCGACTTTCGCGAAGAACCGGGACAGTGCGTCCCGGTTCTTGCGTGAAAAAGCCGCCGTTATTCGCTGAGCCGAACGAATCGGCGCGCACGGCCACTGCGGTCACTCGCTGAAGCCTGCGCCACGCTGACCGCAATCGAATGCGCGGCATGGCGGCTGCCTTTCTCACATGTTGGATTGTGGTTCCCGCGAAGGGCTGCGCGAGGGCGAGCCGGAGCCTGACAGCGGCGACGATAATCGTTATTCTTTCGGCCTGTCAAATCGCGCGCCGTGGGTTGCACGAGCGCGGCGCGCCTCCGAAGGACACATCGTGGACAACCAGCTCGACCCTGATTACGCGCGGGCGTCGTCGTCGATCAGGAACGCCGGCGTCGAGCCCGCCGATCCGCTGAAGATGCCGATCGACGAAGCGCGCGCCGTGCAGGACCGCTACTTCGCGTTTCTCGCGCAGGACGCGCCCGCGGTGTCTTCGGTGCGCAACTTCGAGCTGCAGGGGCCGGCCGGGTCGTTTGCGACACGCATTTACTACCCGATCAAGGCTGCCGCAATGCCGGTCATCGTCTTCGTGCGCGGGGGCGGCTGGTGGGCGGGCACCCTGGATTCGCACGATCGCACCATGCGGCTCCTTGCGCAGGAGAGCGGGATGGCCGTGTGCGGAGTCGATTACCACCGGGCGCCGGAAGCGCGCTATCCGACGCAGCTGGACGAAGTGCTCGAGACGGTGCGCTGGCTGCGCTCCGAAGGCGCGGCCGCCGGTGTCGACCCCGAGCGCATCGTTCTCGCGGGCGAGTCGGCCGGGGCGAATCTGTGCACGCTCGCAGCGGTGCGCCTCAAAGCGGATTTGAAACAGCCGATACGCGGCCTCGCGCTCTTCTACGGCAACTACGCGCTGCCCGGGGCGCAGGCGCGCGCCTACTCGAAGTGGGTGTGGTCGCAGTATCTCGGAACGGAGCTCGAGCACGCCGATCCAGCGGCGATCCCGATGAACGCCGACGTCGCCGGCCTGCCTCCGGTATGGCTGGGCGTGGGAGAGGCCGATCCGCTCCTCGGCGACACGCAGCGCTTCGCGGAAAAGCTCCGCGCCGCGCACGTGGCTTGCGAGGTGAAGAGTTACCCCGGGCTGCCGCACGCATTCGTGATGCTCAACCGGATATTCGACGGCGCGAAAGCGGCGGTGCGCGATCTCGCAGCCGCGGCGCAGCGCTTCGTCGCCTGAAATCTCTTATCGAGGAGTAAGTCATGCCGGCAAAGACCCTGAGACCGACGCAGGAAGAGATGAAAAAGCGCATTGCGCGCTTCAGGGACCTCGTGTCCACGAAGGCGCGGCACGCCGAAGGCAAAGGCATCCCGGTGGAAGTGCTCGAAATGATCACCGCCAAGAGCACTTTCAACATCATGTCACCGACCGATCTCGGCGGGCAGCTTTCGCCCACCCCGCCCGTCCTAGGCGGCGACGCGGGCGTGTTTCGCCTCGGCATCGTGACCTGCCCGCCCGGCAACGGGCCCGGGCTGCACGTGCACTGGAGGACCCACGAGACTTTCATGGCGCTCACCGGGAAGTGGGAGGTGATCTGGGGCGACAAAGGCGAAGAGAAGACCGTGATCGAGCCTTTCGATCTCATCGCGGTGCCGCCCGAAGTGACTCGCACTTTCGTCAACATCTCGGACGAGGACGCCCACCTGCTGGTGGTGATCCAGGGGAAGAAAGGCGAGTTCGACGACGTGGGCCGCGTCCCCGAGACCGCGCAGAAAATCGCGGAGAAGTTCGGCCCGGAGATGGTGGGCAAGCTCGAGGCCGCGGGCTGGCAGTTCACGCTCGACGCCAACGCCCCGCCCGAAGCGTTCAAGCGCTAGTGCGCTGCTCCACCCATCATTGAGCGTCCGGAAAATGCCTGGCGCTCAATTCCCTCACCCCCGACCCCTCTCCCGGAGGGCGAGGGGAGATTCGTGCGGTGAGCGAGTGTCACTCGTTTACCGAAATTTCAATAGCTCGACGTCAGTTTGGACAAGGCCGCGGAAGCGGCCGCGATCCAGAATCCATTGAGCTGTCGCGGCACGCATTACCTGCTTCACATAACAATTCGAGGAGCTTCCAAGAATGCTGAAATCTCTCCCGGTCGCCTGCGTGGTGGCGCTGTGCGCCGCCGCGGCGAGCCCGCACGCCGAAGCCTGGCCCAGCCGCCCGGTCCGGCTCGTCGCGCCTTTCGTCGCCGGCGGCACCGCCGACGTGCTTGCGCGGCAGGTCGCGAACGAAGTCGGCGCGCAGCTCGGCCAGACCTTCGTCGTCGACAACCGCGCGGGCGCAAACGGCATCATCGGGAGCGACATGGTGGCGAAGGCCCAGCCCGACGGGCACACGCTGCTGCACGTCACCGCGTCTTTCGTCATCAACCCCTACATCTACACGAGGCTCCCTTACGACATCTTCAAGGATTTCGCTCCCGTCACGAACGTCGTGCTCGGCACCGGTTACCTGCTCGTGGTGCATCCTGCGGTCCCGGTCTCCTCGGTGCAAGACCTGATCGCCCTCGCCAGAAAGACGGACAAGGTGAGCTACAGCTCGCCCGGCGTCGGCAACACGCTGCATCTCGCCGCGGAGCTTTTCAACGTGCGCACCGGCGTCAAGCTGCTGCACGTGCCGTACAAAGGCGTCGCCCCCGCGATGAACGCGGTCGTCGCCGGCGAAGTGCAGGCGACTTTCATTCCGCCGACGATCTCGCTGGGGCTGGTGAAGACCGGCAAGCTCAAAGCGATCGCGTTCACCGGCACGTCGCGCATGCCGGGCCTACCCGACATTCCGACGATGAAAGAGTCCGGCGTCCAGAACCTCGAGCTGACCGGGTCGTGGCACGGCTGGTTCGCCCCGGCGAAAACGCCGCCGGCGGTGCTGGCGCGGCTGCACCAGGAAGTGCGCAAGGCGCTGCAGGTGCCGCGCGTGCGCGAGAGCATCGTCACCGGGGGCTATGAGCCGGACGGGAAAAGCCCTGCCGAATTCAGGAAGTTCCTGCGCCAGGAATACGAGCGTTACGGCGAGATGGTGCGCATCGCCAAAGTCCCCCGGCAGTAGCTTCAGAGCACGATCTGCTCCGCCACCTCGATCAGCGCCTTCTCGTGCATGAGCACGTTGCCTCTCTCGCGCTCGCGCATCGCGAGGCTGACGATCTTGTTGAGCTCGGCGGGCTTCATGCCGAGCTTGTCGGCCACCGCTTTCACGTCCTCGCGCGCCTGGCCCTGCGCGAGCTTGATGCGTACTTTCGTTTCGATGATCGCCGTGATCGCGGCGCGGTCGTGCTCCGAGAGCGCGCGAAACGACGCGAAGTCGCTTCCCGACGATCCGCTGTCGGAGATGGACGGGCCGCTGCTTTCGGAATCGGTGTAGCTGTCGGTGGGCATTGCGCTTCCGGTCTTTCGTTGTTGTTGGATGTCCCGGCAGTATAGCGGGCCCCGCCTTCGAGAAAATCAGCGTCGAAGGAATTTCATCGTTCCGCCGATCGTTCGCTTTTCCTTCAGCTCGCCGCGAGCAGATGCGTGAGCTCTTCCACGCGCTTCAGCGTCTCCAACCGTTTCACCGATTCGAGCACTTCGCGCGCATGGCCGCGCCCGATTCTTTCCTCGGCGTTCGCCATGAACTTGCGGTCGATCGCGAGATCGTCCATCGGCCGCGCGGCATCGCCCGTGGGCACGTCCTGGAAATCGGCGAGCGATTCGCCATTCGCGAGCGCAATGCGGATGTCGGCAGGCCGGCCCTGGGGATAGCGCTTCGGATATTCGGCGTTCGGCGTCACTTTCATGCGGCCCACCAGGGCCGCGACGTCGTCTTTCGCCCAGCGCTCGCTTTCGAACTGGTCCGCGGTGAGCTTGCCGTCGAGGAGCGCCATGGCAACGCATACCGGCAGGCTGTGGTCCGCCGTCTCGCGGTTTTCCGGGGCGAACTTCGCCGGATCGGCGACGCGGCCCATGGCCGCCGGCGCTACCTGGATGTCGATCGAAGCGATATCGCTGCGCGCGGCCGCGACTCGCTCGTGGAGCCTGAGCGCAATTTCCACCGGCGTCTGCAGCTCGAACTGGACGGGAAACTGCTTGAAGCTCACGCGCTCGATGAGGTAGCTGCCGTCGTGCTCCAGTGCCGTCGGATCGACGGCGCCGGCTTCAGCGCTCTGCTCCGCGTACCAGTCGAGGAAATGCACCGGCCCGGTAAACCCTTCGCGCGCGAGGCGGGCCGCGAGAACGCTCGACATCGCCGACCACGGGTAGCCGATCGCTTTCGCCATGCTCAGGCCCCCTTTGGAAAGCGCGTGCAGGGTGAACTGACGGCAGCCTCCCAGCGCGACGGCCTGCTCGATCGTCGCCGCGTCGAGCCCCCACGCCTTGCCGATCACGAGCGGCGCCACGATCCCCGCCGCGGTCACGTGATGCATGCCGCGGTTCTGCAGCGACATCGCGTGCGCGAGCCTCAACTGCGCTTCGTACGCCGCGACGACTGCTTCGATGAGCGCCTGGCCGCTGCCGTTCACGCTCTCGACGCACGCGAGCGCGAGCGGCACGTTCTCGGCCGGGTGGCAGACGTCCTTGTCCCAGTAGACATCCATCATGTCCAGGTAGCGAACGAGGATGCCGTTCATGAGCACTGCGCGCTCGAGCGACGCGCGGCCGCGCTCGCCGATCACCGTGACGTCGGCGGAACCTTTGGGCATCACGCGCCCCGCGATGCCGGCGGGCTCGCAGCCGATCGCCGCGATCGCGCAGCCGAGCGCATCGAGGATCGCCCGCTTCGCGGCTGCGACAGTGCCGGGTGGAAGGCGGGAGTACGCGACTGCGGTCGAAAGTTGAACGAGCTTTTGCGTGATCGTCGGCATGCTTGAAATCCTAATATTTCCGCCGCCCCAGCGCCGCCCGCGCGATGAGGTTTCTCTGGATGTGCGTCGTTCCGCCGGCGATCGAGAAGCCGCGCACGTCGCGATAGATGCGCTCCAGCGGGTACGCGGTCGAGTAGCCGTTCGCGCCGAAAAGCTGCATCGCATCCGAAACCACTTCGAGCGCCGCTTCGTTCGCGAAAGTCTTCGCGATCGCCGCTTCGGTCGCCGACGGGAAGCCTTCGGTCGCATTCACCGCCGCGCGGTAGATCAGCAGCCTCGCCGCGTCGAGCTTCACCGCCATGTCCGCGACGGTCCAGCGCAGCCCCTGGAAATCGGCCAGTCGTTTGCCGAAAGCTTCGCGCTGCTGAACGTATTCGACGCACTCGTCGTAGGCGCGCTGCGCCGCGCCGAGGGCGATTGCGGCATTGCAGCAGCGCGACAGGCTCATCGACATGAGCGAAGCGTTGAAATCGCCGTGCGCCATGCGATTCGCGACCGGCACGCGGCAGTCGGTGAAGATAAGCTCGGTCGAAGGGCTTCCGCGGTGGCCCATCATCGATTCCACCTTGCCGATCGCGAGTCCCGGCGTGCCGCGCTCGATCAGCAGCAGTCCTTTCTCGCCTTTCTCGTCCCTGAAAACGACGTCGACGAGATAGAGGTGCGCGACCGCGCCGCGCGAGATCCAGCACTTGTTGCCGTTGATGACGTAGTGGTCGCCGTCGCGCGCCGCGCTCGTGCGCATGCGGTTCGCGTCCGATCCCGCCTGCGGCTCGCTCATCGCGTGGCACGGCAGGAGATCGCCTTTCGCGATGCCCGGAAGATATTTTGCCCGGTGCTCTTCCGCGCCGAGCTGATTGATGCGGTTCGCATGCACGTTCGAGCTGAAGGCGTACATCGTCGTCGAGACGCACGCCCAGCCGAATTGCTCGAGCACGAGGACGAGGTCCATGATGCTGCCGCCGGAGCCGCCGTACTCCTCGGGTACCAGCAATCCGAGATAGCCCTGTTCAGCGAGCAGCTTGATGTTGTCCCACGGCACTTCGGCGTTCTGGTCCCAGCGTGCCGCGCGGTCCCTGAAAACATTGCGCGCGAGCTTCTGCGCTTCGCTCTGCAGGAGCAGCTGGTTTTCGTCGAGCCTGAAATTCATATCGTGGACGAGTGTGCGCACCTTGCCGCAAGCTCGGCCTATGTTACCAGCAGCTATAATTTCGCCACCGAACCTTCGCTCGTCGTTTTCTCACATGACATCGCCCGAAGCGCCCCAGGCGCTCGCAGGAATTCGCGTGCTCGAGCTCGCGGGAGCGATGAGCCAGTATTGCGGGAAGCTTTTCGCCGAGCTCGGCGCCGACGTGATTTTCATCGAGCCGCCCGCGGGCTCCCCCTTGCGCGCGGTCGAGCCTTACATCGACGACGAGCCGGGGGCCGACCGCAGCCTTTCCTTCGCGTACTTCAACACCAGCAAGCGCGGCATCACCCTCGATCTCGAGAAGCGCGAGGGACAGGCGCTTTTCCGCAGGCTTGCCCGGAACGCCGACCTCGTGATCGACACGACCAGGCCGGGAACGCTTGCGCGCTGGGGCTGCGATTACGAAGCGCTCGCGGCGAAGGCGCCGACGCTCGTCCTGGCGAGCATCACGCCTTTCGGCCAGACCGGTCCTTACGCGCAGTACGAGGCGGAAGACCTCGTGGGGCTCGCGACCGGCGGCTTCCTTTACCTGGGCGGATATACCGACTCGCCGCCGATCGGCGCTTATGGCAACCAGGCGTACCTGGGCGCGAGCATGTACGGGGCCGTCGCGGCGATGCTCGCGCTCACGCGCGCGGAGTTGACGGGCGAAGGCGAGCACGTCGACGTTTCCATGCAGGAGTGCATGGTCATGGCGATGGAAACCGCGGTGCAGTTCTACGATCTCGAAGGCAAGGTGAGAAAGCGCCACGCGGACGTCCAGCGCTTCGCCGGGACCGGCGTCTTCGAGTGCAAGGACGGCTATCTCTACATGATGGCTTCGGGAATCGGCGTCAACAAGTTCTGGCCTTTGAGCCTGCAATGGCTGGTCGACGAGCAGGTCCCCGGCGTGGAAAAGCTCCAGGGCGAGGAATGGTTGAGCGTCGAATACGTCGGCACCGAAGAAGCGAAGCGGATTTTCGCGGAGGTTTTCGGCCCCTGGGCGAAGACCCGAACCAAGGCTTACCTGTACGCCGAAGGCCAGCGCCGCCACATCCCGCTCGCCGCGATCAATACGCCCGAAGACCTGCTCAAGAGCCCGCAGCTCGCGCATCGCGAGTATTTCGTGAAGCTCGCGCATCCCGAGTCGCGCGAGCCGCTCGTCATGCCCGGCGCGCCTTACAAGCTCGCGAAGACGCCCTGGCGGCTGCGCGGCCCCGCGCCGCGCGCGGGCGAGCACAACGCGGCGGTCTACGGCGAGATCGGCGTCGACGGGCGTGAGCTCGAAGCGCTCTCCCGGCAGGGGGTGATCTGATGGCGCGCTTACCCGTCTCAGGCGTGCGCGTCACCGATTTCACGTGGATAGGCGCGGGCTCGTATGCGACCAAGATCCTCGCGGACTTCGGCGCCGACGTGATCAAGATCGAGAGCAACCGCCGCCTCGATTCGCTGCGGCTCGCCGCGCCCTACAAGGACGGTGTCAAAGGCGTGAACCGCAGCGGTTACTTCGCGGACCGCAACACGAGCAAACGCAGCATGACGCTCGACATGAAGCACCCGAAAGCGCTCGCGCTCGTCATGAAGCTGATCGCGACGAGCGACATCGTCGCGAACAATTTCACTCCCGGCGTGATGGAGCGCTTCGGACTCGATTACGAGAGCGTGCGCCGCGCGAAGCCCGACATCATCTATCTCAACATGTCGATGAACGGCACCACCGGCCCCGAGCGGGGCTATCTGGGGTATGGCGCCGGCATGGCCGCGATCACGGGCCTCCAGCATCTCACCGGGCTGCCCGGCCGCGTGCCCGCGGGCACCGGGACGAACTATCCCGATCACGTTCCCAACCCGTGTCACGCCGCATTCGCGGTGCTCGCGGCGCTGCGTCACCGCAGGCGCACGGGAGAAGGCCAATTCATAGACATTGCGCAGACCGAGCCGACGATCGCGCTGCTCGGGCCGGCGGTGCTCGACCTCACGGTAAACGGCCGCCTGCAACAGCCCCGCGGGAACCAGCATCCGGCGGCCGCGCCGCACGGCGTATATCGCTGCAAAGGCGAGGACCGCTGGATCGCGATCTGCGCGATGACCGATACGCAATGGCAAGCGCTGCGGCAGGTGCTGGGCGATCCGGAATGGGCGCGGGAGGCGGCCTACGGCTCCGTGGGTGGACGGGTTGCGAAGCGCGTCGCGATCGACGAGAAGCTCGACGTCGAAACGGCGCGCCGCGAAGCCGGGGAGCTCACGGCCGCGCTCCAGGCGCGAGGCGTTGCCGCGGGCGTCGTGGCCACCGCGGCCGACGTGACGCGCGACCCGCAGCTCGAGCACCGCGGGCACTGGATCATGCTCGACCATCCTGAAATGGGGCGCTCGCTCTACAACGCGCCGCCGTTTCGCTGCTCGCGTACGCCGGTTGCGCTGTCGCGTCCCGCGCCGCTCTTAGGCCAGCACACCGCGGAAATCTGCCGCGAGCTGCTGGGGCTTACCGACGCGCAGATCGCGGCCCTCGTCGAAGAGGGCGCTCTGACCTGATGCGGGTGATCGAAATGGATTCCGGGTCACCTCCGCACGGCGGATCGCCCGGAATGACGCCTCTAGCAGCCTGTCGGACTGCCGGTCCGACCGCTAAAGGAAAGGAGGTTACGGAGGGAAACCTTGGTTTCCCTCTGTATCGTAATATTCCCCCGAAGCGGAGCGAGGTTACGGAGGGAAACCATGGGTTTCCTTCCGTACGTGGGGCGGCGAGGCCCGAGCCGAAGGCGAGCGCCGCCCCCTAGCTCACCCTGTGCTTCAAGGGCGGCCCGGACGGCCGTTCGATGCTGTCGGTCAACTTGCGCGAGGGTTGAAAGGTGACCACGCGCCGCTCGGACACGGCAATGCGCTCCCCGCTCCTCAGATTGCGCGCCCAGCGCTTGGGCCGCTCCTTGGGCTGGAAGCGTCCGAAGCCCTCGAGCTTCACCGTTTCGCCCGCTTCGAGCGCCGCGCGCATTTCCTCGAATATCGCGTTCACCACCTCGCGGCACTCGCGCTTGCTCAATCCGATGCGGTCGAAAAGGAGGTTTTGCAGCTCCTCCTTGGTGAGCGCCGTGCGGCATATTCCGTCGCCGTTGGACGACGGCGAGAATGATACGGGCCGCTCGCTTCCGTTGAAGTGCGTGCCTGCCGTTCCACTGCGGCGATCGCGTGTTTCCACTGGGGACGCCTTTCGTGCGGCGGGAAAGGGCCGGATGCGCTTCCCCCGAACCGTGAAGGCAGCAATCCCCATGCCTCGGGATGGACGCGGAGTGGATGGATGTCGGGCCGGCGGGAAGCCGGACCGGGAGGACGAGACCGCAGCTAGCGTTTTTTCGCCGTGCGCGGCGTGACCGCTTTCCCCAGGAAGCGCTGGAACTCGGCATCGCGCATCGCAGCGAGCGCCGCCCGGCGCAGCTCGGCGCGCAGCTCCTCTGCGCGAACGTCTTCTTTTTCGACGACTATCGGGGTGCGGACGATGGTCCGGCGCAGCCTCGCGAAGTGGGTTTCCAGCTCTTTCAGGGTGCGCGCGGGCACGGTGTATATGTAGCGCCCTTTGGTCTTCACCCTCAACTGGCGGCGGATCATGCCGATGCTCGCGGCGACGACTTCGAGCAGCCAGTCCTGATACTGCGCGCTGTTCTTGAAATTCGAGCGCCCGCGCTCCTCGTCCTGCGCAAGCGCCCGCGCCTCGGCTTCGTGGTACACGACGAATCGGTGGCGGCCGCTTTCCAGGGGCTCCGCCTGCCACAGGCAGACCTGCTCCCCATCCGCCTCCTTGCTCAACGGGTGTTCCGCCGCGGGAGGCGCCACGCCTTCCGCCTGCAACGCCGCGAGCGGTCCCAAGTAGACCGTCGCCGGGCCGCTGTTGGCGCCCACACGCAGGTCGCAGTACTTGTAGACGTCGATCTTGGAACCGATCGAGCGCCACGAAACCGGCATCACTTCGTTTGCGATGGCGAGGCGGTAGCGGTCCGCACCCGTCTTGACGATCGTGCACTTCAACTCGGCGCGGCTTGCGCCGGGACAGAAAACGGGGAGGGAGGAGAGCTTGCGGCCGCCCACCTTCGCGGGGAAAGCGAAACCAGCCGGTATGCGCAGCAGCCGCGCGGCGCGAAACTGCGCTTCGGAGCCGCTGTACCACGTCGAGAGCGTTCCTGCCTTGCGCGTCTGCTTCTCGAGTTGGAGACCGGCTTCGCGAGCGTGAGCGATGCGCTCGCCGATATAACCCGGCAGGTGAATGAGCGACGCGCGCTCGCTGGACTGCGTTGTCACACGTGTTCCTTCCATCGGTGTGGGGGCCTCTCGGAGCCCTCTGTATTCCCGGCATGAAGCCGCCGCACAGATCCTCGCGGATAAATGGTACCAAGTCGTTATAACGTTGAGCAAGCAAAAAGGACGACAAAGACGTTTTGATTGCCTACAACCACTGCACACCGCACGTCATCCAGCATCATCACTCGCGAGCGCAGTTCCGAGAATTACGTCACGCCCCAACGGCCGCAAAGCAGCGTGGTCCGGCCGAGGGTCCGCTTCGCCGCCCGCCTGCTGCCGGAGGGAGAGATAGGTCCTGCTTCCAGAACCCCCGGTGAGCCTATGCTTTGTGCATAGGCCCCGCGGTCTATGACACAAGGCAAAGCTCAAAGGGGGATAGCAATGTTCGGACTGCAGTGGAGCAACCGCGTAACGAAAAACTCGTCGCATCCGATGGCCGATATGGCCGAAGCGGCGCAGCTCATCCATGAGCTGCCGCGCGGCAGCCCTGCCAAAGCTGTGGCGGAAGCCTCAGCGTGGCTCGAGTCGATCGAGTCGGAGGGATTCGACCCGAACCACCGCCTCCATATCGTCACGATGCTCGACGAAGCGGCGCATTCGAGCGTGGAGGAGCTTACACGCGGCTACGTGGGCGCCGCGCCGGGAAATCCGGGACACGCAGGCGACTGGCGCGTGCTGATGGATTACTTCGACCGTCTGAGCGCCGCCTACGGCTGCATCATCGACGCCGCCAGCCTGCCCCGCCATGCGGATCTCGCGCCGTGCATCCCGCTCGCGATCGTGCGCAACATGCGCGCGACCACCCGCAGCATGAAAGCGAGCTGGATGCGCTATCTTCCGCCCGACCGCGCCTCGTGGGAGACGCTGGTGCGCTGCTATCGCACGGCACGCGCACGTCTGTGCACCGAGTCGATGGTGATGGCGTACGCGAGCGACGCGGGCGAGACCTGCGCGCTGCACGAGCTTACCGTCGGGGTCATGCTCGCGGCCGCGGCGCCGCAAAGCCTCACGCCGCGGCAGGTGGAGGTCGCCTACCGCATCGCAGCTGCGCATCGCGCCGCGTTCACCGTCAACGTCGGCCGTCAGGAGCAGTGGCGGCACTACCTTTTCGACCTCGACAATCCGGGTCCCCCGGCGCGCATACCAGAGCAGCTCGCGGCATCCGAAGGCCTGCTTTTCTTCAGCGCCGAGGGCGTGCTTCCGGACCTTGGGGCGGTCGCAGACCGCAGCCGCGGCCGGGGGCTGGCAATGATGTCGGACGCGCAGTACGGTGCGGAATTCGGTGCCGGCGAGAAGCTCGTTGCAATCGAGCAAGTGCTGCGCTTCTGGGGCGAGAACCCGCCTGCCCGACGCGACGAGCGCGTTCGCATCAACATGAAAATTCACGTGGAAGTTGGAGCGCATGCCATACGCGCCGCGCTGGACCGCGCCGCGCCCCCTCGGCACGCGCCGGGCAGTTTGACGATGCTGGAAGCACGGCAGGACGGGCCGCCGGAGGGCGACGGCACGAACAACGTCGCGACTGTGAATACCTGGATCCTCACCGACTACAGCACGCGCGGCATCGGCGTGCGCTTCGCGCGGCGCCCGGACCGCGCTCTCAAGGTCGGCAGCGTGATCGCCTACCGGCTCGAACGCTCCGACAAGTGGTGTGTGGCGACCGTGCGCCGCCTGCGTACCGACTCGCGCAATCAGACCGACGCGGGCTGCGAGATCCTCGCGAAAAGCGCGACCCTCGTGACACTGGAGGGCTTAGCCGCTGCGGGAACGCTGCTGGATCTCGCCGGCAGCGGACCTCTCGTGCGGACCAGCGCGCTCATGCTTCCCGAAGATCCGCAGCTCGATGCACGTGCGAGCCTGCTCTTCGAGCCCGGCACCAATGCGCCGGGGCAGTGCTTCGTCATGCGCCACGGCGACTCGGTGCGGCGTATCAGGCTGCGCCACGTCGCCGAGGTGATGGAGAACTGGGACCGCGTGGAATTCGACGTCGTCGACGGGTAATCCCGCCCTCGCTCAGCCGTCCTTGAGGATGGCCATCCCGGCCTGCAGCCTTTTCTCGATCGCGGCTTTCTCCTGGGCGATCCGCTCGTCGGTCCACTCCCAGAAGCCGCGCCTGGTCTTCATGCCGAGATGGTTCTTCTCGACCATGTCCTTGAGGATTTTGGGGGGGGCGTCGTTCTTGTAGAGATGCGGATAGAGGGCGCTCGCGACGAAGTAATTGGTGTCCCAGCCCGACATCTCTTTCTGCATGATCGGCCCGCACGCGATGAAGCGGAAGCCGAAGCCGTAGCGCACTGCGGTATCGACCGCCTCCGCGTCGCAGATGCCTTCGTCGATGAGATACATCGCCTCGCGCATCATCGCGTGCTGTATGCGGTTGCCGACGAACCCCGGTACGTCCTTCTTGACCCAGATCGGGGCTTTGCCGAGGTTCTTCATGAGCGCCACCACCGATTGCGCGAGGGCCGGGTCGGTCGCGTCGGAGCTCACCACTTCCACCAGCGGCACGAGGTGCGCGGGCATGAAAAAGTGCAGGCCCAGCACGCGGCCGCGGTGCTTGAGATTGCGGCCGATCTCACCGATCGGAAAGTTCGAGGTGTTGCTGAGTATGGGCACTTCGGGCCTCGCGAGCGCTTCGACTTCGGCGAACAGGCGCTGCTTCAGCGCGAGATCCTCGGTCGCGGCCTCGACCACCATGTCGACCGAAGGCCAGTCGATGCCCTTGAGCTCTGCGTGCGTCGCGACGTTCTTACCAAGCTCGGCTGCGGCGCCCAGCTTCTCCAGCCCCGATTTCACGCGAGCCGGCAGCGCTTCCCGCGTTTTCGCCGACGGGCTCATCACGTCGACTTTCCATCCCCCGGCTGCGTAAACGGTGGCGATGTCGCCGCCCATGATGCCGCCGCCGATGATGACCGCGTGGGACTGTTTCTCTGGCATTTTCCTCGAAGCTCCGCGTTATGATGGGTGCAGGTGGGGGATCGCCGCTCGACGCGGGAGCGCCGATCGCTTCGTCATTATAGAGGGCTCGAGCGGCGCGGGCCGCGTGGGAGGAGGCACCATGACGGACTCGATGCGGCGCGCATTCTCCGGCATCCTCGCTCTCGCGTTGTGCGTGGGCCCGATCGCAACCGCTTCGGCGCAGTGCGCGCGCGGCGCTCCGTACGCGCAGTCCGAGGCGCTCAGGCAACGCTATCCGGATCCTCCGGTGAAGCTCGATACGCCTGCTTTCGCGGCCGGCAAAACCGATTTCACGACGCACGCCGAGATGATGGCCCATCTCGAGGCTCTCGCGTCCCGCGCGGACAACATGCTGTTGCGGATCGCCGGGTATTCGCAGGAACGGCGGGTGCTGCCGGCGCTCTTTTTCACCAACGCGGGGCGATTCGCACCCGCCGAGCTGCAGCGTCTCGACCGGCCCGTCGTCCTCCTCGTCGGACAGTTGCACGGCAACGAGCCGGCGGGCGGCGAAGCCATGCTCGCGCTCGCACAGGCGCTGGCCGAAGGCGAGCTGAAACCGCTCCTCGACCGCATCAGCGTCGTCATCGTGCCGCGAGGCAATCCCGACGGCGCGCATTACTTCTGGCGCGCGACGGCGAACTGCACCGATGTGAACCGCGACCACCTGAAAGTGGACCTGCCGGAGACGATGGCGCTGCGGCGCCTCACGCAGGCGCTGCGCCCCGACATCTTCGTCGATGCGCACGAGTTCAGCGTGGCGACGCGCTGGCTCGAGAAGTTCGACGCGGTGCAGTCGTACGACTTCCTGATGGCTTATGCGACGCACCCCAACGTCGAGGCCGGGCTGACGGCGATGGCCGAGCGCGTTTTCAGCGGCAACATCGCACGCGACGTGGGCGCCGCGGGCTACAGCCACTTCTGGTACTACACGACCAGTTACAACCTCAAGGACAAGCGTGTCACCGGCGGCGGAACCGCGCCGGATATCGGCCGCAACTACGCGGGGCTCGGGAACGCGCTTTCGCTCCTGGTGGAAACGCGGGGCGTCGGCATCGGTCGCGACAGCTACGCGCGCCGCGTACACACCCACTACGTCGTGCTCGCGAGCATCCTCAGGACCGCCGCCGAGCACGGCGCCGAAGTGCGCACGGCGACCCGCGCGGCGCGCGAGGCGACGGTGAGGCGGGGCGCCGATCCCGCCCCCGACGAGCGCGTGGCGATCACGCTGCGCACGCAGAGCCGAAAGCAGACCCTGACGATGGCCGACCCGGTCAGCGGCGAGAACAAGGAGGTCGAAGTCGAGTGGCTGGACCCGCGAGAAACGCAGGCGGCCCTATCGCGGACGCGGCCTCATGCGTATCTCGTGCTGCCGTCGCACAGCGAAGTCGTGCGGCGCCTGACGATGTCGGGCCTGCAGGTGCGGCGCCTGAAAGCGCCGATGACGCTGGAAGTCGAAAGCTTCGATGTGACCGATCGCCGGCAGGGGGCGATTTTCGTCGAAGGTCACATCCGCAGCACGGTCACGACGCAGGTCCAGACGCGCACGCGGCAGTTTCCCGCGGGGACGTACGTGTACTCCATGGCGCAGCCCGGCGCCAACCTCCTCGTCGCCGCACTCGAGCCCGAGTCGAGCTCGAGCTTCGTCGCGCTCGGCGTCGTGCCGACCGACAAGCGCGGCCTCGCGAATCCGCAGGCGGCCGCGCCGAGCGAAATTCCAATCTATCGCGTTGTTCGACGTGTCGACATCGACACCGTCCCGCCGATGAAATAACGGCCGCCCCCAAGGCTGCGGAGCGACCGGTAGAGAGCCGAAGGAAAGGAGGTTACGGAGGGAAACCTTGGTTTCCCTCTGTATCGTGATATTCCCCCGGAGCGGAGCGGGTTACGGAGGGAAACCTTGGGTTTCCCTCTGTTCGTTTACCGGAGGTGAAGCGCAGCGATCATTTCGCTGCGCTGCGAATCGCGGTCCACCGCGATTCAGCGCTACCCGTCTTCACCGTGCCTTCGATCTTGTTGCCGTTTACGCGTCCCGTGAAATCGCGGCGCACGTTCGAATCGTCGGCGATCGTGAAATTGATCGTCTCGCCCCGCAGCTTGCCGTTGGAGAACTGCACGTTCCTGCCGTCGGCCTTCGCGCTGCCGCCGATGTTCTGGTACTGCTGGACGAAGGTCGCCTCGTAAGAGCGCGCGCCGCCGCCGGCCACGTCGATTTTCCAGGTGCCGCCGACTTTGGCGGGCACGATCCACATGTAGGCGGTGCGGCCGTCTGCGGACTCGACCTGATCGGCCTGCCAGTCGTCCATCGTGAAGGCGTGCGACACGACGCGCGTGCCGGGCCGCATGTTGAGGATCGTCGGCCGCAGCTTCACGTTGAGCGAAGGCAGCAGGTAAAGGGTCAGCACCGTCGCCTTGCTGAAGTCGGTCTGGAAGATGTCGGCTTTCATGAACTGCGCCTTGTCCGAGACGCCTTCCTTCTCAGCGTTGCGCTTCGCGAGCTCGACCATGTCCGGGTTGTACTCGATGCCGAGCGCGCGCGCGCCGTATTTCTTCGCTGCCGTGATCACCGTGCGGCCGTCGCCCGAGCCCAGGTCGACGACGTAGTCGGTGGGCTTGGTGCCGGCTATCTCGAGCATGCGGTCGACCAGCGCCTGCGGCGTCGGCACCCAGATCACGTCCTTGCCTTCCTGGCCGACGGAAGGCGCGTAATCCTTTGCAGGCCCGGCGGCCTGCGCCACGAATGCGGAATCGACTACGAGTGCTGAAGCGAGCAGGGCTGCCGCCAGTATCGGCGCAGCGCGCCATTTCGGGTGCATTTGGGGTTCTCCTGGTCTAGACGGAAGTGAGGGCGATCGGGCCGCCCATTATGCCTCAACGCATGAGGGCGGCCGCGGGTGGACGGCTCGTGTTCGGGGTGGCTCAGGCCGAAAAAAGGGATCCGGCTCCGCGACCGGAATGACACTATCGCGAAGCGGACGACGCTCGGCAATCGGACGCTGCGCTCCTAACGCAAGATGCTTCCATCCAGAGTGGCCCTGGATTCGACCATCGCCTTGATCTCGTCTTCGCCGTAACCGAGCTCGCCGAGAATCTCGACGCTGTGCTGGCCGATCTTGGGCGCGCCGCTGAAGTCGCTGCGCGCGCCGCGCGAGAGCTTGTTGGGCAGCCGCATGTTGACGATGTTGCCCTCGGTGGGATGCGCAACGGTCTCGAAAAGCCCGACCTCTTTCAAGTGCGGGTCTTCCATGAGAGTGTCGAGCGTGTGGTAGGGCATCGCGGGCACGTCGCAGGCGTCGAAGATCTCGAGCCACTCCGCGGTCGTCTTGTCCTTCAGCGCTTCGGCGCGGATGCGGAAATATTCGCCGACGTTCCTGAAGCGCGCCGGGATCGTGCTGAAACGCTCGTCGGTCTTCAGCTCGGGACGCCCGATCGCGTCGAACAGCGCGAAGGCCTGGGCCTGCGTATTGGCCGATACGCAGATGTAGCCGTCCTTCGTCGCGAGCGGCTTCGCCTGCGGGTCGAGGAGCCGCGGGTCTCCGGTGGGTCCTCGCGGCGGGTCGAAAGTCTTCAGGTACATGTGCTCCGAGAGCACGAAAGTCGCCATGTTCTCGAACATCGGAATTTCGATAGCCTGGCCTTCCCCCGTGCGCTCGCGATGGAAGAGCGCCATCAGGATCATCTGCACCGCGATCAGGCCGACCGTCTTGTCCGCCATCACCATGGGAAGGTAGCGTGGCTCGCCTGCCGCGCGGTGGTAGAGCGCGGCGACCCCGGCGGACCCCTGGATGATCGAATCGTATGCCGGCTTCTCGGCATAGCGCCCGCCCTGACCGAATCCGAACATGCCGACATAGATTATCTTCGGATTGACTTTGCGCACGTCGTCGTAGGCGAGCTTCATGCGCGCCATCGAAGCGGGGCGCACGTTCCAGACGAGGACATCGGCGCCTCCGATCAACCGCAGGAGCGCTTCGTGACCCGCCGGCTTCTTCAGGTCGAGCACGATCGAGCGCTTGTTGCGGTTCAGGTGCAGGAACTTCGGACCCATACCGGGCGTGACGCCGAGCCCGCCGATCGTGCGCCCCAGGTCGCCTGCCGGGCTTTCCACCTTGATCACCTCCGCGCCGTGGTCGGCGAGGACCTGGGTCGCGAGCGGCCCGACGACGACCGAAGTCAGGTCGATGACGCGTATGCCTTCGAGGGGGCCGCCGGCCATTTAGCGGCGCTCGCCTTCGGCTCGGGCCCCGCCGCCAACGAACAGAGGGAAACCTGCCACGGTTTCCCTCCGTAACCCCCCTTCCCCCATTTGTCGCGCCGCTTGCCTCCGGCTCGCGGACAGTGGCTGACGGCGACGGGTCATACGAAGGTCGCTTCGGCGGAGAGCGCCAGCGCGCCTGTGTCGTCCTGCGCCCACAGCTTCGCCGATTTTCCGTCGGCGGACGGCTCGCCGCAGATCGTGATCTCGCGGTTCACGAAAAGCGGGCGCACGTTGCGCGAGGCGAGCGTCTGCACGGGCGCAGGCCCGTGGGAGCGCGCGAGCTCGAAAACGAGGAGCGTCGTCAGCCCGCCGTTCATGACGAGGTCGGGATATTTCTCGACCTGGGTCACATACGGATGGTCGTAATGAATGCGGTGGCCGTTGAACGTGAGCGCGGAATAACGGAAGAGCATCACCGGATCGGGCGTCACGCGCTGCGTCCATACGGCTTTGCCCGGCGCCTGTTGCGGCGGCGGGGGCGGCGCGGTGGGATCGGGCTCCTCGCGATAGACGATGTCCTGCTCTTCGGTTATCGCGAGCCCGCGCGGCCCGTGTATCTCCATTTTCACGGTGACGAAAACCATCTGTCCGGTGCGCCCCTGCTTGGGCGTGACGCTCGCGATCACCGAGTCGCGGCGCACTTCGTCGCCGATCTGCAAAGGCGCGACAAAGGTGTTGCGCTTGCCCGCGAACATGCGCCGCGGCAGCGGCACCGGCGGCAGGAAATCGCCGCGCGCGGGGTGGCCGTCGGCGCCGACCTGCGAGTGGCGCGCGATACGCGGGAAAAGCAGTTGGTGCCAGCCGATCGGCAGCGGGTCGCCGAACTTCGGCATCGGATCTTCGCGATCGAGCGTTGCGGAGAGCCGGTACACCGACGGGATGGTCACGTAATCGACGTCGGTCTCTTTCTCGCCGATCCACTTCTTCAGGTCTTCGAGGTTCTGGGTCACGTAAGGTGTCCTCTGTCGGTATGTCGAAACATGCGTCATTCTACCTTCGCGCGGCGAGCATCACGCCTTCACAGATCGCGCGAAACTCGGCGAACGTCAGGTAATGCCTCCCGTGACTCGTCGCGACTGCGGCGCGCGCGCGGAAGAGCACGGTCTGGAACTCATCTTCGGACGACTCGTAGCCCCAGCCGGCGATCAGCTCGCGCAGGAAGACGGGATCATCGGTCTGCGCGCTGCTGCGCTCACGCCCGAACAGGATCTTGCCGCCGATGACCGCTTCGAACTCGCGGCCGACCACTTCCGGCGCAATGCCGATCGTCGCCTCGGCGCTCACGGTGCCGTCGAGGTGGCCGACGCCTTCCTCCTTGTTCCAGTTCTCTCCGGCAATCGGTTTCCAGGGCGGCAACTGGATGCCGTAGGCCTGCTGTACGTACTTGCACAGATCGTACAGGCGGTCGAGCCGGATGCCGGTCCCGATGCCGTACATCTCGAACAGCGCCGCAGCCTCTTCGAGCGCGACGCAGCCGCCGCGATCGCCGATGCCGATGACCGAGGCATCGATCCAGCTCGCACCGCCTTCCGCCGCGGCCATCGCATTCGCGGTGGCGACGCCCAAGTCGTTATGGTGCTGGATGTAGACGTCGCATTGCTCGCCAACCGCCTTGCGTATGCGACCGATGAAAACCCGCGTCGCGAGCGGCGTGCTGTTGCCGCGGCTGTCGACGACATAGACCCCGTCCGCTCCGGCGTCGGCCATCGCCTTGAAGAAAAGGCACGCCGTGTCGACCGGCGAGCGCATCGAGTCCTCCATCCACGGCACGACCCGCACCTGCTGGCGCTTCATGTAAGCGATGCTCTCGCTTATCGCCTCGACGACCGCATCCTTGGTGAGACCTTTGGTGAAGTCGGAGGTGGTGTCGTCATAGCTCCACTTGAAAATCGGGCTGATCACCTCGGTGCCGAGATCGACGTGGCGGTCGATGTAGCTCTTCCAGTCGCCGCGAAGCGGAGCGCGGACGCCGGGACCTTTCGCAACGAGCGGCGTGCGTACGCCCATGCGCCGGCACGCTTTGACGAGGTCGCGCTCTTCGCTGAACGTGATGTGGCTGGGCATCGTGATCTCGCCCACCCCGACCGCGTCCAGGCGCTCGATCACGCCGAGTCGCGTATTCCAGTTGAGCTGGTGTCCGACACAGTCGTCGCCTTCGCTCACCGTGCAGTCGATGAAGCGCACGCTTTTGCGTAGCTGAGGACGCGCGGCTTTCGCTTCGTCGTCCCAGTATGCCGAGTTCACGAGCCATTTTCCGGGCTGGTGCCAGGGGCGGAGCGTATCCGGGGGTTCAGCCATGTTGGTTCCTCACGCTTTGCCGTTCAAGGCTTGCCGCGCACGATGTCCATGATCTCGCATACGTCGTCGAGCTCGTCTAGCTCGTCCACGAGCGCGACCACGCGCTCCGCCGGCTCCGTTTCGAGCACGCGGCGCGCGCACGAATGAAACTTCTTGAGCCGCTGCTCTCGCGTGAGCGGGTGCCCGACCCAGCCCGAGAGCGTGTCGACCTTGCGCGAAAGGCGTTCGCCGCTCCGCAGTGTGACGTGCACGATCGCGTGCATGCGATCGAAATCCGCCGGGATGGCATCGTCTACGGTGAGCTTCACGCGCGGCAGCAGCGCTTCGACGTCGGCTGCGAAGCGACGCTCGTTCGTGAAAGTGTCGACCGTCACTTCGCCATCGAGCAGCGCGAGCGCGGTCGTGTACTGCACGCTGAACTTGCCGTCGAGCCCGGATTCGGGAAAAGGGCGATTCACGTAATCGAATCGAGGGAAGACGATCTCCACCGATTCGATCTCCGCGGGCGCGATCGCGTGCTCCGCCCGCAGCGCGAGTGCGGCATCTATCGGTCGATGCGTGAAATAATTGCTGGGGTGCTTCTTGAACCCGACCCCCGGATCGATCATCCGCAAAGGCTGCGCGAAGTTCTCCACCAGCAGCTCGGGCTTCCCGCGTCCCCCGAAAAACGTGTCGAAGAACCCTTTGGGCTCGAAAAGCTCGCGACTCGCGGTCCACCCCATCTTCGCGAGGACCGCGCACTCCACGCCCATGCGCGCCGCATGGCCTGAGTGTGACGATTTCGTCATCGTCCCGGTGTTGATCGCGAGACTGCCCGCGCGCGAGCCGGCGAGGCCGAAAGCCATCAGCATTTCGTCGCGGGTGAGGTCGAGGAGGCGGCCCGCCGCGGCGGTGGCGCCGAAAGTCCCGGTGATGCCGGGTTTGTGAAAACCGGAACCGGTTTCCATGCCGGTAGCCGCCATGCGCAGCCGCCCCTGCACTTCGAAGGCGACGGCGATCGCCTCCACCACCCTGCTGCCCGGCAGCCGATGATGCTCGGCAAGAGCCAGGATCGCGGGCAACGTCGGCGACGTCGGATGGTTGAGCGGGTACCACGTGTTGTCGAAGTCGAGCGCGTGCGCCAGGGTGCCGTTCACGTACGCGGCGCTCGTCACCGAAGTCTTGAAACCGCCCGCCACGACGCTCGCCTGCGGCGCGCCGCCCATGTCTCTCACGTATTGGATCGAAATGCGGCCCACGCCGAGCGGCTCGGTTGCGCCCGCGAGCATGACGGCGAGCCCGTCGAGCGTGACGTGTTTCGTGACCTCGACGGCGTCTTCCGGCAGGTCCGCGAAGCAGAGCGCGAGGGTCGCTTCCGTGAAGCGCTCGGTGACCGTGTGGCTCATGGTCGGTGGCGCGCGCGCCGCAGGCTTATCAGCCTTTCAGCGCAGCCAGCGTCTTCGCTTCGCGCTGCTTGATAGCGTCGAAGCGCCTGATGAGCTTCTGCGCGCGCACGATGATGGGAATGTCGATCATCTTGCCGTCGAGCGCGAACGAGCCGCGGCCCGATTTCGCCGACTCCTTGTCCATCCCGATGATCTTCCTCGCGTAGGCCACTTCCTCGTGGCTCGGCGAATATTCCTCGTTGACGATCGTCACCTGGCCCGGATGGATGCAGCCGGCACCGTCGAAACCGAAGCGCCGCGAGCGGCGCACCATCTGGCGGAACTTGTCCCAGTCCCCGAACGTGGCGACCGTGCCGATGAAGCCGAGCGGCATGACGCCCGCGGCGCGCGCGGCGACGATCATGCGCTGCTTCGAGTGCAGCAGCACGTCGTCGTCGGGCTGCATGTCGCAATCGAGGGCGAAATCCTCGCCGCCGATGTTCATCGCGACCACCCGCGGGCTCGCGCGCGGAATCTCGTCGATGCGGCCGAAAGCGTCGGCGGTCTCGATCATCGTGATGAACTTCGTGTGGCCCACGGTCATGCCGCGCTTTTCTTCGAGCTCCGTCACCAGCTCGTCCAGGAGCTTCACGTGGGAGGCGCTGTCGACTTTGGTGATCGCGATTCCGTTCACGTCGGGCGTGATCGAGTGCTCGAGGTCGCGCACCGTCATCGAGAGCGGCCGGTTGATGCGCACGATCACGTCCGCGCCGCCTTTCTTCACGCGCGCCGCGGCTTTTTCCACGAGCGTGCGCGCGCGCTCCTTTTCCGCCGGAGGCACGCTGTCCTCGAGGTCGAGCTGTATGCAATCGGCGCCTCGCGTGTGCGCCTTGTCCACGTATTTCTCGACGTTCACCGGCACGTACATGAGCGAGCGCCAGACGGGCAGTTCGGTAGCCATCATCGTTCCTTTGTCATGTCGCTGACCGGTGGTTGGGACCGGCGCGTTGCCAGTCACCAGTCACTCGCTCGCTACGCCGAGGGCTTTCAGCCGCCCCGCTTTCACCTGTGGTGTCAGCGGTTCGCGACCTGCTTCTCGACCAGCCGCGTTTCGTTCCTGAGCATGGTCGCGAGCTCGATCACGCGCTTCTCGCTCATGCGGCTCGAGATCGCCGAGACCGAGAGCGCCGCGAACGCCATTCCGCTCTGGTTGTGCAGCGCGTGCCCGATCGATCGCACGCCCGCGAGAGACGGCATCTCGCGCACCGCGTAGCCGAGTTTCTGGGCACGCTTCACCTGCGCGAGGAGGCTCGTGGTCGTGAGCCCGTATTCGGGCAGCCGCGGCGCGTTGGCATTGATGACATGGCGCACTTCCTCGTCGGAGAGCGCGGCGAGGATCGCGAGGCTGCCGGTGCCGACGCCGAGCGGCCTGCGCATGCCGATTTCGAGCGTGAACGTCTTGATCGGGAAAGTGCCTTCCTGGCGATCGACGCACACCGCGTCGAGCCCGCTGCGCTGCGTGAGAAAAACGGTGTCGCCGGTCGCCTCGGCAATGCGGTTCATCGCGGGATGGCAGATCTCGCGCAGGTTGAAGCGCGGCGCGGCGGTGAGGCCGAGCTCGAAGACCATGGGGCCGAGGTAGTAACGGTGGCTGTCGGGGTCCTGCAGCACCATGTTCTCGGCCGTCAGGCACTTCAGCATCCGGTGCACCGTCGGCCTTTGCAGGCCGGTGCGGCTCGCGAGGTCGAGCAGCCGCGAGCCCATGCGGTTGTGCGCGGCGATTTCGCGCATGAGCGTGAGCGCGCGCTCTATGCTTTGCGTGCCCGAGAGGCGGGCCGTTTCGTCGTGGGTGGATTTTTTGGCCAAGGCTAAGTCCGGATCGTGAGACCTACCCGGCGATTATGCCACCGACCGCACGCATGGCGGAAGATTCGGCTGCCGTGCTATCGTCGCTGTCGACTCTCACGCGCGCAGTCGGGCGCGTTCAGTCCAGATAACGGACCTACGCAGGAGACCCCATGAACGATCTATCCTCGACCGCGCGCAGCCAGCTCGCAGCGCCCGGCGCGCGCTTCCGCGAGGCGCTCGCGCAGGAGAAGCCGCTGCAGATCGCGGGCACCATCAACGCCTACGCCGCGCGGCTTGCCGAGCGCGTCGGATTTCGCTCGATCTACCTGTCCGGCGGCGGCGTTGCCGCCGGATCGCTCGGCGTTCCCGATCTCGGCATCAGCACGCTGGACGACGTGCTCACCGACATCCGCCGCATCACCGACGTGTGCAGCCTGCCGCTGCTCGTCGACGTCGATACCGGCTGGGGCGGCGCCTTCAACATCGCGCGCACGGTGAAATCGCTCATCAAGTCCGGGGCCGCGGCGATGCACATCGAGGACCAGGTCCAGCAGAAGCGCTGCGGCCACCGTCCCAACAAGGAGATCGTGAGTAAGGAAGAGATGGTCGATCGCATCAAGGCCGCGGCCGATGCGAAAACCGATTCGAGCTTCGTCGTGATGGCGCGCACCGACTCGCTGGCGATCGAAGGCCTGCAGGCCGCGATCGACCGCGCATGCGCGTGCGTCGAAGCGGGCGCCGACATGATTTTCCCCGAGGCGATCACCGAGCTCGACATGTACCGCAAGTTCGCCGACGCGGTAAAGGTGCCCATCCTCGCGAACATCACCGAGTTCGGGAAAACGCCGCTCTTCACGACCCGGGAGCTCGCCAGCGCCAACGTGGCGATGGCGCTGTACCCGCTTTCGGCGTGGCGCGCGTCCAACGCCGCGGCGCTCAAGGTCTACCAGGCGCTGCGCAACGACGGCCACCAGAAAAACGTGGTCGACATCATGCAGTCGCGCGACGATCTTTACGATTACCTCGGCTACCACGACTACGAGCAGAAGCTCGACGCCTTGTTCAAGAAGGACAAAGGCGGGACGCAGTAGCCCCTCCCGGCCGCTCCCCCTCGGGCCGGGGAGCGGAGTCACCGACTCGGCGAGCGCCGTCAGCGGTGATCCTCGGGCGCCGTAAGTCCTTAAAACTCCAAGGATTCTAACCGGGGGTGCGCCGAATCGTCGTATAATGACGGCGCTAATTTCCCGCGCCCCGCGATGGAGCTTTTCACTTTCGGACTGAATCACCACACGGCTCCGCTGCACGTGCGCGAGCGCGTGGTCTTTCACGCGGAAAATCTGGTGCAGGCGCTGCGCGACCTGGTCGATCGCAAGCGTGTGAAGGAAGCCGCGATCGTCTCCACGTGCAACCGCACCGAGGTGTACTGCAACACCGAGGACCCGGGCGTCGCCGTAAGCTGGCTCGCCGGCTACCACCAGATTAAGCCCCGCGAGCTCGAGCCTTATCTCTATCACTATCCCCAGGAGCGGGCGGTCAAGCACGCGTTTCGCGTCGCGAGCGGTCTCGACTCGATGGTCCTGGGCGAGCCGCAGATCCTCGGGCAGTTCAAGGAAGCGGTGAAGAGCGCCGAGGCGGCGGGTACGCTCGGCCTCGTCCTCAACAAGCTTTTCCAGCGCACGTTTTCGGTCGCTAAAACGGTGCGCACCGAAACCGAGATCGGCGCGAGCACCGTCTCGATGGCATCGGCTGCGGTGCGGCTCGCGGAGCGTATCTATCCGACGATAGCGGGGCAGAACGTGCTGTTCGTCGGCGCCGGCGAGATGATCGAGCTCTGTGCGGCTCATTTCGCCGCGCAGCATCCCCGGCACATCACCTTCGCCAATCGCACCGAAGCGCGCGCCCAGCAGCTTGCCGACCGCTTCCTCGGCCGCGTCATCGCGCTGAACGATCTGCCGGCGCAGCTTCCGCTGCACGATATCGTCGTGTGCTCGACCGCCGCCCCGCTCCCGCTGATCGGCAAGGGCCTCGTCGAGAGCGCGCTCAAGGCGCGCAAGCACCGGCCGATGCTGATGTTCGACCTCGCGGTGCCGCGCGACGTCGAAGCCGAAGTCGGCACCCTCGACGACGTGTTCCTCTACACCGTCGACGATCTCGGCAAGATCGCGCACGAAGGTCTCGACCTGCGGCAGAACGCCGTGGCGCAGGCCGAGGTCATCATCGAGAATCACGTCACCGATTTCATGCACTGGCTGGGCAGCCGCGACGTCGTGCCGGCGATACGCGCGATGCGCGACGCGGCCGAGCGCTCGCGCCGCCACGAAGTCGAGCGCGCGCAGCGGCGGCTCGCGCACGGAGAGGATCCGCAGCGCGTGCTGGACGAGCTCTCGCGCGCGCTCACGAACAAGCTCCTGCACCCGCCGATGCACGCGCTCAACCACGCGGACGACGCGGAGCGCGATGCGCTCGCCGCCACACTGGCCCGACTGTACCGTGCACAGCCCGCGGAGTAGGCGATGACAGGTCATAGCGCCGCAAGGCGCATAAGCGCGCCGTTGCGCCCGGAGGCGCAGCTTTGCTGCGCCGAAGGAGCGGCGTAGTGAAGTCCAGCATCGGAACCAAGTTGACGCAGCTCACCCTGCGTCTGGAAGAGCTCAATGCGCTGCTCGGCTCGCAGGACGTGACGAGCGATCTCGACAACTATCGCAGACTGACGCGCGAGCACTCCGAGATCACTCCGGTCGTCGACCTCTATCGCGCCTACCGCAGCGCCGAAGGCGATCTGAGGACAGCGCAGGAGATGGCCGACGATCCGGCCAGCCGCGATTTCGCGGAGGCCGAGATCCGCGCCGCGCGCGAGCGCATGGAAGCCATCGAATCCGAGCTCCAGCGCGAGCTCCTGCCGAAAGACCCCAACGACGAGCGCAACATCTTCCTGGAGATACGCGCCGGCACCGGCGGCGAGGAGTCGGCGCTCTTCGCGGCCGATCTGTTCCGCATGTACGCGCGCTTCGCGGAGCGCAGCCGCTGGCAGGTCGAAGTGATTTCGCAAAGCCCGTCCGATCTCGGCGGCTACCGCGAGATCATCGCGCGAATCGCGGGTCAGGGCGCTTATTCGAGGCTCAAGTTCGAGTCCGGCGCGCACCGTGTGCAGCGCGTTCCCGACACCGAGACGCAGGGGCGCATCCACACCTCGGCCTGCACCGTGGCCGTGCTTCCCGAGGCCGACGCGGTGCAGGACATCATCCTGAATCCCGCCGAGCTCAAGATCGACACCTACCGCGCCTCCGGCGCCGGCGGGCAGCACATCAACAAGACCGATTCCGCGGTTCGCATCACGCATCTGCCGACGGGCACGGTGGTCGAGTGCCAGGACGACCGCTCCCAGCACAAGAACCGGGCGCGCGCGATGGCGGTGCTGGCCGCTCGCATCAAGGACAAGCAGGTGCGGGAGCAGCAGAGCCGGCTCGCGGCCACCCGCAAGTCGCTCGTCGGAAGCGGCGATCGCTCGGAGCGCATCCGGACGTACAATTTCCCCCAGGGTCGGGTGACCGACCACCGCATCAACCTCACTCTTTACAAGATTGCAGCCATCATGGACGGAGACCTTTTCGATCTCACCGACGCGCTGATCGCGGAGCATCAGGCCGAGCTGCTCGCACAGCTCGGCGAAGAGGCGGCGGCGGCATGAGCCCGACCACGGTGCGTGCAGGCCTCGACGAGGCGCAGCGGCGGATCGACGCGCTCGACGCGCGCGTGCTGCTCTGCCATGCGACCGGACGCGACCCGGCGTACCTCATCGCGCACCCGGAAGCGACGCTGCGGATCAACGAGCTCGCGTCCTACCAGGCGCTGGTGGAGCGCCGGGCGCAGGGCGAGCCTGTCGCCTACATCACCGGAGAGCGCGAGTTCTACGGCCGATCGTTTCAGGTCACTCCGGCAGTCCTCATCCCGCGGCCCGAGACCGAGCTCCTCGTCGACCTCGCCCTGGAACGCATCCCGGCAGACGGCGCTACGCGCGCGCTCGACCTCGGGACCGGCAGCGGTTGCGTTGCGATCTCGATTGCGAGCGAGCGCTCACAGTCAAAAATTCTTGCTTTGGATCAATCAGTTGAGGCGCTGACCGTGGCGCGGCGCAACGCGGTCGCGGCGCACGTGGGCAATGTCGCCTTCCTCCAGAGCGACTGGTTCGCGGCGCTCGGGCGCGAGCTTTTCGGTGTCATCGTAGCCAATCCGCCGTACGTGGCGACCGACGATCCGCACCTGGGCGCGGGCGACCTGCGCTTCGAGCCGCGCGCCGCTCTGGATGGCGGATCCGACGGCCTCGCTGCGATCAGGCGCATCGTCTTCGAGGCGAAAGAACACCTCGAGCCGGGCGGGTGGCTCATTTTCGAGCACGGTCACGACCAGGGTGAGCGCGTCCGATTGCTGTTTCATGCGGAGGGGTACGGCGAGATCTTCACCGCGCACGACCTCGCGGGAATCGATCGCGTGTCGGCCGGGCGGTTGACGCAGTCACCCCGCGTTCGGTAAAATACCCGACAAACTTACTCAGGTATACCAGCCATGGCTATTCAGGACGTCATCAAGGAACAGGTCACCAACAACAAGGTCGTGCTGTACATGAAGGGCTCCCCGGATTTCCCGCAGTGCGGGTTTTCGGCGAATGCGTGCAACATCCTGCGCGCGTGCGGCGTCGAGGACTTTCACACCGTGAACGTGCTCGAAGACCCCGAAATCCGCCAGGGCATCAAGGAATACGCGAACTGGCCGACCATTCCGCAGCTCTACGTGAACGGCGAGTTCGTCGGCGGCTCGGACATCATGGTGGAGATGTACAAGAGCGGGGAGCTCGCGAAAGTCCTACAGGGCTGACGGCTCACGGTCCTCTCGAAACGGCCGGCTTGCGCCGGCCGTTTTCGTATCAGCGTTATTTCATCGCGCCGTAAAGATACTGCGCGACGAGTATCGCCGCGATCGCCCACAGGGCGCCGCGCAGCCAGCGCTTGTAGGTCGGCGCATCGATGCGGCTGCGTATCCCGATCCCGTAGAGCGCGCCCGCCGCGGCGACCACCGCGAGCGGCAGCGTGATCGCCCATTGCGTCGCGCTCACGCCGCCCGCCGTGGCGAGCGTCGCGAACTGCGTGGTCTTTCCGGTGAGGAAGCAGATGTTGAGCGCCTGCACGATGATCACCGGCTGCACCCCCGCCGCGAGGTAGTACACGACGAGCGGCGGCGCCGCGACGTTGGCCGTGCCTTCGCTCAGGCCCGCGAGCAGGCCGAACGCCGCGCCGAAAGGGCGGCGGTGGTCGCGAACGAGCTTCGACTCGCCGCGCCCGATCCGTTCGAGGTTGAGATACACCACGATCACGCCCGCGAGCAGGAGCGCGTACGGGAACTCCGGGAACGCGATGAAAAGCCGCGTGCCGATTGCGGCACCGGCAACCATGTAGAGCGGCATCATCCAGAACTCCGCGAGCGCCTGGCGCAGGTGGCCGCTGCGCACGACGCTCGCGGCGACCGTCGCGATGCACGGCAGGAGCACGATGATGACTGCGGTGCGGATGTCGGTGACGACCGCGATGAGCGGCGTCGCGAGCGTCGGAAAACCGAGACCGAGGGCGCCTTGCACCACGCCGGAGACGATCATCACTGCGACGATCCACGCGATCAGCGCGGGCGTCAGGGATTCGAAGCCGGGCATCGGATCCAAGGCTTGCTTTCGAAGGCGCGTAGTTTGCCACGGCAGGGTGATTCAACTACGATCGACGCAACAACAAAGGGCGAGGAAGCGATGGCCATCCAGGAGAATCCCTATCTTCCGCCGTCGTCGCGAGTCGCCGACGCAATCGCACCCGACGGTAACTACGTCGAAGGCGGCCGCGCCGTGCCGGTCGGCCACAGCGCGTCGTGGATCGGCGCCGGCTGGAGGATTTTTCGGCGCCAGATCGGCGTGTGGATACTCCTCGCAATCGTATTCGCGCTCATCCTCATCGCGCTCTTCGTAGTTCCCATACTCGGGCAGTTCGCAGTGACCCTGCTCATGCCGGTTTTCGTCGCCGGGATGATGGCCGGAAGCCGGAAAGTCGAAGCCGGCGAGGACCTCGAGCTCGCCGATCTGTTCGCCGGCTTCCGCCGCAACACCGGCGCGCTGCTGCTGGTCGGCGTGATCGGATTCGGACTGACGATGGCGGTATTGATCCCGGCCATGCTGCTGACCGGCGCGGGCGCAGTGCTCACCGCCATGGCCGGCGGAACGCCCGAAGTTGCAGGCGCGGGCGTGCTCATCGGTTTCCTCGTTTTTTTCGCGCTCGCCATTCCCATCAACATGGCCATCTGGTTCGCGCCTGCGCTCGTCATGTTCCACGAGCAGCCGGCGCCGCGCGCGATGCTGCAAAGTTTCAGGGGATGCCTGAAGAACCTCGTTCCGTTCCTCCTCTACGGCGTGATCCTTTTCGTGCTCGCGATTTTCGCGTCGATCCCGTTCGGCCTCGGCTGGTTCGCGCTCGGTCCCGTGATCGCGGGGTCGGTGTACGCCGCGTACCGGGACATCTACACCGGGCGCTAGACGCGCGCGCCGCGGCCAGCGACATGCCTTACACGCCGGCGGCGCCCGCCCCGCACGGGCTCGACACGCTGCGCTCGATCACCACGCCGGAAGGCGTCGAGCTCCACCTGCGCCTGGCGGGACCGGTGCCGCGGGCGTGCGCGTGGGCGATCGACCTCGCGGTGCGGGCCGTCATCATGGTCGTGCTGCTGATGCTGTTCTCGGCGCTCGCCGGTATGGGTGTCGGCATCCTGCTGATCGCCGCATTTTTCCTCGAGTGGCTGTATCCCGCGTTTTGCGAAGTGCACTTCGACGGCGCGACGCCGGGGAAGAAAGCGCTGGGACTGCGAGTGGTGAGCGACGACGGCACGCCCGTGCAACCGGCCGCGGCGGTCGTGCGTAACCTTCTTCGCGCCGTCGACTTCCTTCCGTTCTGCTACGGCCTGGGCCTGCTCTCGATGCTGGTCAACCGCGAGTTCAAGCGTCTCGGCGACCTCGTCGCCCAGACGGTGGTCGTCCATCGCGAAGAGCCGCGCGCCGAAGCCGCCATTCCCGCCGCCGCACCGCGCGCGCCGGCGTTCCCGCTCACCACCGACGAAGCGCGCGCGATACTCGACTACGCCGAGCGGGTCCCGGAGCTCACGCCCGAGCGTGCCGACGAGCTCGCGCGCATCGCGGAGCCGCTGGTGGCCGGCACGGGCAGCGGGGCACGCGAGCGACTGCTGGCGGTGGCCAACCATCTGCTCGGTCGCGCGCCGCGATGAAGCAGCAGGCATTCGAGGACCGCTACGCTCCGGAGTGGGACGCTCTGGAGCGCTGGCTGCACAGCCCTTCGAAGCGCACGAACGCCGCAGCGCGGAGCGCGGGTTTCGCCGAAAGCGAATTGCCGCAGCGCTACCGGCGCCTGTGTCACCAGCTTGCGCTTGCGCGCGACCGCCGCTACGGCACGCAGGTCGTCGAGCGCCTGCACCGGCTCGCGATCGAGATCCACCAGGTCCTGTACGGCGCGCGCGGCGAGCGGCGCACCGGCTGGCTCGCCTACGCGTACGGCGGTTTCGCGCGGCGCGTAAGGCGCGACTGGCGCGTGGTCCTCGCCGCGACGCTCCTCTTCGGCGTTCCGTTCATCGGCATGCTGGTACTGACGCGCACCGTCCCCGAGGCGGTGCATTACGTACTTCCGGCGGCGCGGATTGCCCAGTTCGAAGAAATGTATGGCGCGGGCGCGGAGCGTCTGGGGCGCCGCGGCGCCGATTCGGATTTCGCGATGTTCGGCTACTACATCTTCAACAACGTGCGCATCGCCTTCCAGATGTTCGCCGGGGGGCTCCTGTTCGCCGTGGGGACGCTCGTCTTTCTCCTTTTCAACGGGGTCATGCTGGGCTCGGTCGCAGGCTATGTCGTGGCCGCGGGCTACGGCGAGTCGTTCTACTCGTTCGTCTCCGGCCACAGCGCGCTCGAGCTGACGGGCATCGTGCTGGCGGGTGCTGCGGGACTGAAGCTGGGCGCCGCGCTGATCGCGCCGGGCAGGCTCACTCGCAAGCAGGCGCTCGTCGCAGCCGGACGTGAGGCCGCGGGAATCATGTACGGCGTCGCCGCGATGCTTTTCGCCGCGGCCTTCGTCGAGGCATTCTGGTCGCCGCGCACTTTCGCGCCCGGCATCAAGTACGCGGTGGGCGCCGCCATGTGGCTCGCGGTGCTCGCTTACTTCGCTTATGCCGGGCGGGCGCGTGGAGCTTGAGCGGCTCGCGCTGCAGTTGCGCCGCCGATCCCCGTGGGAAGCGGTCGACCTCGGCTGCGCGATGGCGCGGGAGTGGTGGCGGCCGGCTCTCGCCGCATGGCTGACGATCTACCTCGGAGCGGCCGTGCTCGTGCACGTCGTGTTCGGAGGCAATCAGTTCGCGGCGGTCATGATGTTGTGGTGGCTGAAACCGGTTTTCGACCGCGCGGTGCTCGAGGTGCTGGCGAAATCGGTGTTCGGAGAGCGCCCGCGCGTGCGCGAAGTGCTCGGCGCCGTCGTGCGCTCACCGGGTCTGATCGCGAGCCTCACGCTGTATCGCTTCGACCTCGCACGCTCCTTCGACCTGCCGGTGTGGCATCTCGAGCGCCTGCGGGGCAGCGCTGCGAGCGCACGCGCGCGCGCGCTCCACGGCCGCAGCCGGCGCCACGCGGTGTGGACGACGATCGTTTTCCTGCACTTCGAAGGCGTGATCCTTTTCTCGCTGTGGGGCGCGATCGATCTCCTCACGCCGGAGCCTTACGGCGGGGAGTTCGGGCTGATGTCGATATTCGCGCTCGAGACGCCGCTGTGGCAGCAATGGCTGCAAACGGGTTTCTACGTCGTCACGGTATCGCTGCTCGAGCCGTTCTACGTCGCGGCCGGCTTCGCGCTGTACCTCAACCGGCGCACGCAGCTCGAAGCGTGGGACGTCGAGCTCGCGCTGCGGCGATTCGCGAGCCGCACGACTGAGCGTCCGCGCGCGGCAGCGCTTGCCGTCATGCTCCTGCTTGCGATCGCGCTCGTAACGCCGGCCGATACCGCACACGCCGCCGAGGCCGACCCCGCATCGGCGCGGGCAGCGGCGCAGGATATCCTGAATGGGCCGGAATTCGAGCGCTACCGCGACGTGTCGCGACTGCGTTACACCGGCTCGGGCTGGGGCGGAGATTCCAGCGCACCCGGCGAAGCGGAGCCGCCGTTCGGCGGCAGCATCGCCGAGATCGCGCGCGTGCTGATGTGGATCGCCGCCGCCGCTGCGGTCATCGCGGCGCTGTACTACGCGCGCCGTTACTGGGCGCGTCCATGGCGCGCGGAGCTGCGCGTCGCGCGTGCGCCGCCGAAGACGCTTTTCGGCCTCGACATCGCACCCGAATCGCTGCCGGAGGACGTCGGCGCCGCGGCGCTTGCGCTTGCGGAGTCGGGGCGCGCGCGCGAGGCCCTCGGGCTCCTGTACCGCGGCGCGCTGTCGGCGCTCGTCGCAAGCGGCGCGCTCCAGGTCGGGCCCGGCGACACCGAAGGCGATTGCGTCCGGCGCCTGGCTTCGGACGGCGCGCCCGCGCGCGCCCGCTATTTCGCCGGGCTCGTCGCGGCGTGGCAAAGCGCGGCGTACGCGGGGCGCGTGCCCCAGGCGCACGCTGTGGGGGCGCTCTGCAGCGACTGGCGCGCTCACTTCGGTCCGGCGCCGGCGTCATGAGGCGCCACCTCACCTTCGCGGCACTGGCGATCGTCATCGCCGTGCTCGGCGGGTGGTTCTACGCGAATTTCGAGCGCGTCACCCAGCGCGAGCACGTCGGTTTCAGCGGGGAAGCGGCACGCAACCCGCTGCTCGCGCTCACGCGGCTGATGGCGCGCATGGGCGTGGAATCGCGCGCGATCGGGAATGCCGCTCTCGACAAGCTGGAAGGCCGCGCGGCTTTGGTGCTCCCGCGAGGACGCGCCGGCTATACCACCGGGCGCGCGTCGCGCCTGCGCGCGTGGGTCGAGGCAGGCGGCCATCTGATCGTCGAAGCCGAAGGGCCGGGGAGCCGCGATACCGTGCTCCACGCGCTGCAGGTGAGCGCGACAGCGGGATCGGCGAAAGCCCGGCCGCAGCCCGCCGAGATCAGGCTCCCGCACGCCGCGAAGCCGCTGCGCGCGCAGATGGCGCCCGCCATCAACCTCGCTGACTTCGATCCGTCGGGACGCACCGGTTACGCCGCGAGCGACGGCGTCGGGACGCTGCTGCTGCACCTTGCTCGCGGCCGCGGGCACGTGACCGTGCTGCCGTCGTTCTACTTCATGACCAATTCCGCCATAGGCGAGCACGATCACGCGCAGCTCGCGTGGGAAATCGTGCGCTTCGTCCCGGGCACGCGACTGGTTGCGATCGCCCCGCGCCTGGACCGCCTTTCGATTTTCGGCTGGCTCGCGGAGGAAGCGCGCGCGGCGCTCATCGCCGCGGCGGCCCTCCTCGTGCTGTGGGGGTGGCGCGCGGCAACGCGCTTCGGCCCGATCGTGGCCGAACCGTCGCCGGAACGCCGACGCCTGCTCGACCACCTGCGCGCGAGCGGACGCTATCTGTGGCGCGCGGGCGCGGCGCCGCAGCTGATTGCGGCGGCGCGCGCGACCTGTCTGCAGAAGATCGCGCGCACGCGCCCTGCGCTGATGGACCTCACTCGCGCAGAGCGCGCGCGGCGGCTTGCCACCCTCACGCAGCTTCCGCTGCGCGAGATCGAGCTCGCCTGGAGCGGCGATGCCGATACCCCCGCCGCTTTCACGGCGGCCGTGCGCACGCTGCAAAGCATCGAGGAAAAGCTCACGCGGCGACTTACCGTATGACAGGAGCGCGATGAACACCAATACGACATCGGAAGCGGGAGGAGAGCGCACACGCGGGGCGGCGGCGATCGCCGCGGCCATGCGGCGCGAAATGGCGAAAGCGCTCGTCGGGCAGGACGACGTGCTCCAGCAGGCGCTCACCGCCCTGATCGGCGGCGGTCACGTGCTGATCGAAGGCGTTCCGGGCCTGGGCAAGACCCTGCTCGTGCGCGCGCTGGCTAAAACTTTCAACGGCAGCTTTCGCCGGATACAGTTCACGCCCGATCTCATGCCGGCCGACGTGTGCGGCCATACGCTCTACGATCCGGCGACCGGCCAGTTCACGACCCGCCGCGGACCGGTGTTCACGCACCTTCTGCTCGCCGACGAAATCAATCGCGCGCCGGCGAAGACACAGGCCGCCCTGCTGGAAGTGATGCAGGAAGGCCAGGTGACGATCGAAGGCACGTCCGAGCAGCTCGCGCCGCCTTTCATGGTGCTCGCGACGCAGAACCCGATCGAGCACGAAGGCACGTATGCGCTGCCCGAAGCGCAGCTCGACCGCTTCCTCCTCAAGATACGCATCGGCTACCCGACGCTCGAAGACGAGCGCAGGCTCGCGCGCCAGGTGACGGCGCAATCCGTCGGCGACATGCTGAACGTGGACGCGGTCGGCACGCTGGTGAAGCCCGAAACCATACTGGAGCTCCAGCGCATCGCCGCCGCGCTGACCGTCGACGACGCGGTGCTCGATTACGCCGTGCGCATCGTGCGCGCCACGCGCACGTGGAGCGGCGTCACGGCGGGCGCGGGCCCGCGAGGCTCGATTGCGCTGATACGCGCCGGACGCGCCGCCGCGCTGATCGAAGGACGCGACCACGTGACGCCCGACGACGTGAAGCGCATGGCGCTGCCGTGCCTGCGCCACCGCGTGACCCCGGCGCCCGAGCTCGAGATCGAAGGTCACGATGCCGACGCGATACTCGCCGCGCTGCTCGACAAGGTCGAAGCGCCTCGCGCGTGATTCCCTCCACGACACTGATCGTGCTCGCCGGGGCGCTCTTCGCGCTCGGCGCCGGAGTGGTGTTCGTCCCCGCGCTCGCCACGGGCTGGCAGGGCGCCGCCCTGGCTCTCGCGACGGCTGCCGCCGCCGATGCGTGGCTCGCTTGGCGTGCGCTGCGGCCGACCGCGGTGCGCGCCACGCCTATCTCGCTCGCCCTCGGCGTGTGGCACCGCATCGCCGTGCGGGTGCACAACGATGCGCGCACAGCGCGCGAGCTCGAGCTTTTCGACCATCACCCGCAGGGATGCGAAGTTCGCGGGCTGCCGCGCGCGGTGCGCGTGGAGGCGCACGGCTGGGCCGAAATCGAGTACGAGCTCAAAGCTCTCGTGCGCGGAGAGCTCGCCTTCGGCGCGGTCGAAATGCGCGTGCGCTCTCCGCTCAGGCTGTGGCAGCGCCGCCTCTTCGCGCCGGCCGCGGCGACTACGCGCGTCTATCCGAACTTCGCTGCGCTTTCGCGCTACGCGCTGCTCGCCACCGACCAGCGCCTGTCGCAGATCGGCGTGCTGCAGCGTCCGCGGCGCGGCGAAGGCCTCGAATTTCACCAGCTGCGCGAATATCGCGAAGGCGACATGCAGCGCCAGGTCGACTGGAAAGCGACTGCGCGCTCGGGCAAGCTCATCTCGCGCGAATATCAGGACGAGCGTGACCAGCAGATCCTGTTCCTGATCGACTGCGGGCGCAGGCTCGCGGCGCACGACGACGCGCTTTCGCATTTCGATCACGTGCTGAACGCCGTGCTGCTGCTCGCCTACGTGAGCGTACGCCAGGGCGACGCCGCGGGCTTCCTCACCATGAGCGGTCACACGCGCTTCATGGCGCCGCGGAAGTCCGCAGCCACGGTGACCGCGATGCTGAGCCAGCTCTACGACCTGCAGCCGACGCTCGTCACCTCCGACTATTACGCTGCCGCGGTCGAGCTCATGACGCGGCTGCGCAAGCGCGCGCTGATCGTCATCGTGTCCAACCTGCGCGACGAGGACGAGGACACGCTCGCCCCGGCGCTGCGGCTGCTGGGGCGCCGCCATCTCGTCCTTTTCGCGAGCCTGCGCGAAGCGATACTCACGCGGGCGCTCAAGACCCGCGTGGACACGCACGAGCGCGCGCTCACCTACGCCGCGACTGCGGATTATCTGCGCACGCGCGAGCTCGCTTTTCGCAAGCTCGAGCGCGCCGGGACCCAGTGCCTGGACGTCGAGCCCGCCGACCTGCCCATAGCCCTGGTAAACCGCTACCTGGACATCAAGCGGGCGAGGCTCTTATGAGCCCCGCCCGCATGATGCCTTTCTTGGACGAAACAGAGGGAAACCAAGGTTTCCCTCCGTAACCTCCTTTCCTTTGGCGATCTTTCGATCGCTCCGTATCACGGTCCTTGGCTTGCGCCGAAAGGCGCCTCAACCCCATAATCGCGTGAAGCACCGCGGCCGGTCCGATGTCCCATCCTGCGACCGCCGCCGCCACCCCGACAAAGGTGCCCCCGCACCGACACCCATAGGAGGATCCCCATGAACATGATGGTCGAGCCGAAAAACATCGCCAAGGCCTCGCTCGCGGGCGGCAAGGTGCGGATGACGCCCAGCGAAGCATTCGTCGAGACGCTCGTCGCCCAGGGCGTGAAAGACAGTTTCGGGATCGTCGGCTCGGCCTACATGGACGCGCACGACCTCTTTCCGCTCGCCGGGATCCGCTTCGTTTCGGTCGCTCACGAGCAGAACGCCGCGCACATGGCGGACGGTTACTCGAGAGTCACCGGAAAGCACGGCGTGTGCATCGCTCAAAACGGCCCCGGCATCACCAATTTCGTGACGGGTATCGCGGCCGCGTACTGGGCGCATTCGCCGGTGGTTGCGATCACGCCCGAATCGGGCAGCCTGACGATGGGGCTCGGCGGTTTCCAGGAAACCGAGCAGATGCCGATATTCTCGAAGATCACGAAATGGCAGGTGCACGTGAATTCGCCGCTGCGCATCGCCGAGCTCACGGCGCGCGCTTTCGACATCGCGATGGCCGAGCGCGGGCCGGTGCAGATCAACGTGCCGCGCGACTACTTCTACGGCGAAGGCGATTACGAGATTCCGCAGCCGCAGCGCGTCGAGCGCTCCGCGGGTGGACCCGAATCCCTCGACGCGGCGGCGAAGCTGCTGGCGAAAGCGAAATTCCCGGTGATACTTTCGGGCGGCGGCGTCGTCATGGCGAACGGCATCAGGGAATGCGTCGCGCTCGCGGAGTACCTGACGGCGCCGGTGGTCAATTCGTACCTGCACAACGATTCATTTCCCGCGAGCCATGCGCTTGCCTGCGGGCCGCTCGGCTACCAGGGCTCCAAAGCGGCGATGAAGCTGATTTCGAAAGCGGACGTGGTTCTCGCGCTCGGTTCGCGTCTCGGACCCTTCGGCACGCTGCCGCAGCACGGCCTCGATTACTGGCCCCAGAACGCCAAGATCATCCAGATCGACGCCGATCCGCGCATGCTGGGGCTGGTGAAGAAAGTCTCGATCGGAATCTGCGGCGACGCGAAAGCCGCTGCCGTCGAGCTGCTGGGCCGGCTCAAAGCGCAGGCCAAACTGACGCCCAACAAGGCGCGGCTCGCCGAAGTGCGCAATGAGAAGGATGCCTGGAAGGAAGAGCTCGCGAAGTGGGCTTCCCCCAACGAGAAAACCCGCATCGGCCCGCGCCAGGCGCTCGCCGCGCTGGCGCGCGCGATGCCCAAGAACGCGATGGTCTCCACCGATATCGGGAACGTGTGCTCGGTCGCCAACAGCTATCTGCATTTCGAGACCGCGCCTTCGTTCCTGGCGGCGATGAGCTTCGGCAACTGCGGTTACGCGTACCCCGCCGCGATCGGCGCGAAAGTGGGCCGCCCGGATCGGCCGGCGATCGCTTACGTGGGAGACGGCGCATGGGGCATGAGCCTGAACGAAGTGATGACCTGCGTGCGCGAGAACATCCCGGCCATCGCGGTGGTGTTCAATAACGGGCAGTGGGGGGCGGAGAAGAAGAACCAGATCGATTACTTCGAGAAGCGCTACCTCGGCACCAACCTGAAGAACCCGAACTTCGCCGACGTCGCAGAAGCGATGGGCGCCAACGGCATCACGGTCGATCACGTCGACGAGATCGGCGACGCGCTGCGCGGCGCGGTGAAATCCAACCGGCCGACGGTCATCAACATGATGCTCACGCAGGAGCTCGGTGACCCGTTCCGACGCGATGCTTTCAGGCAGCCGAGAAGGATGCTTGCGAAGTACCGTAAGTACAGCGCCAAGGAGTTTCGCTAAGCGAAACTCGCAGGCGCTGAGCCTTACGGCCCGCGCGGCAATGAAGCGTAGCGGACGACGCTCCGCGTCGACCGCAGCCGCGCTCGGTACACGAACAGAGGGAAACCGCGTGGTTTCCCTCCGTTACCTCCCATCCTGCTGGCGATCTACCGATCGCTCCGCTGCCTCGACATAGCCGTAGAGTGCGTCACGGACGCACCGCGCGCTGCGTGGTTCCCCTCCGTAGCCTCCCCCTCCTTCGGTTTGTCGTTCAGCGATTCGCTGAACGACGTCATTCCGGACTCGATCCGGAATCCATTGTGGTTCGTAGGGTGCGTCGATGACGCACCGTATGGGTGTTACAACGACTTGCGCGCTTTCGCGATCGCGGCTTTGACGGTCTTGGGCGCGGTGCCCCCGACGTGGCTGCGCGCGGCGAGCGAGCCTTCGAGCGTCAGCGCGGCGAACACGTCTTTGTCGATGAGCGGGGAGAATTGCCTGAGCTCCGCGAGCCCGATCTCCGAGAGGTCTTTGCGCAGGCCTTCCGCGTGCCTCACCGCTTTCGCCACCGCTTCGTGTGCCTCGCGGAAAGGCGCGCCTTTCCTGACGAGGTAATCGGCGAGGTCCGTCGCCGTGGCATAACCCTGGCGCGCGGCTTCGCGCATGGCGTCTTTCTTAACTTCGAGCCCGCCCAGCATCTCGGTGAACACCGCGAGGCTCATCGTGACGGTGTCCACCGTGTCGAAAAGCGGCTCCTTGTCTTCCTGGTTGTCCTTGTTGTACGCGAGCGGCTGGCCTTTCATGAGCGTCAGCAGCGCCACCAGGTGGCCGTTCACGCGTCCCGTCTTGCCGCGAACGAGCTCGGGCACGTCGGGGTTCTTCTTCTGCGGCATGATCGACGATCCGGTGCAGTAGCGGTCGGCCATGTCGATGAAGCCGAAGCGCGGGTTCATCCAGAGGATCAACTCTTCGCAGAAGCGCGAGAGGTGCGTCATGATGAGCGCCGCGGCGGCGCAGAACTCGATCGCGAAATCGCGATCCGACACCGCGTCGAGCGAGTTCTGGCACACGCCTTCGAAGCCGAGCTCTTTCGCGACCATCTCCCGGTCGATCGGGAAAGACGTGCCTGCGAGCGCCGCGGCGCCGAGCGGAAGCCGGTTGACGCGCTTGCGGCAGTCGGCGAGGCGTCCGGCGTCGCGCGCGAGCATTTCGAAATACGCGAGCAGGTGATGCGCGAGGGACACCGGCTGCGCGACCTGGAGATGAGTGAAGCCGGGCATCACCGTATCGGTGTGCTGCGCGGCCAGGTCGAGCAATGCGCGCTGCAGGTTGCCGATCGAGAGCGCGATCTCGTCGATCGCTGCCCGCAGATAGAGCCTCACGTCGGTAGCCACCTGGTCGTTGCGCGAACGCGCGGTGTGCAGCCGCTTGCCGGCGTCGCCCACGAGGTCGGTCAGGCGCCGCTCGATGTTGAGGTGTACGTCTTCGGCGTCTATCGACCATGCGAACGCACCGCTGCGGATTTCGCCGAGGATCTGCGCGAGGCCGCGCTCGATCGCCGCCAGATCGTCGGCGCTCAGGATGCCGACCGCCGTGAGCATTTTCGCGTGCGCGAGCGAGCCCTGAATGTCGAACTCGGCCAGGCGCTGGTCGAAGCCGACCGATGCGGTGTAGCGCTTGACGAGGTCGGTTACCGGCTCGTCGAAGCGGCCCGACCATAAAGGTACGTTGCTTCCTGCTGCGCAGGGCATTTTGAACCACCCCTTATGCGAATAAAGGTACGTTGCTTCCTGCTACGCAGGGCATTTTGAAACACCCCCTACGCGCCTTGCGGCGCTACGTACGGAATTTGACGTTGCTTCCTGCTACGCAGGGCATCTTGAAACACTCCTTAAGCGCCTATCGGCGCTATGCAGGGTTTCTCTATTCTGCCCTGCTAGAATCGGATTCGACCGGCGGGGCGACGGAATCGACGGTGCTCTCGGCCGGTGCGGTGCGGAAGAATGGCCAGTATAAATCAAAACGCTTACACGAGCGCTTTACCCGACTTCCGCAACCTGGGCATTCTGCTGCGCATGCTTCTCATCGTTAATGTCGGCGCCATCGGCGCGGCGGTGGTGCGCGCGCCCACACTCGCCGCTGCGTGGACCGAGCTCGTAGAGCTCTCCGCGGTCGTGCAGCCGATATTCATAGTGATCCTGCTCGCGCTGGTCGCGCTCGCCAGGTTCCTGCGGCGGCTGCCTTTCGCGCTCGGCGCAGTCGCGGTGGCCGCGCTCGCGGTCGGCATCACCCTCGGCCTCATCGACGTCATGGAGCACACCTACCTGCGCGACCAGACGCTGGGCGGCTCGCCCTATCGCCATGGCCTCCTGGCGCTGCTCACGACGGTGATGCTGCTCGTGTATTTCGATCTGCGCGGGCGCGCGCTTTCGCCCGCGATCGCGGAAGCGCGGCTGCAGGCGCTGCAGGCCCGCATACGGCCGCACTTCCTGTTCAACAGCATCAACGCGGTGCTTTCGCTCATACGCCAGGACCCGAGGCGTGCCGAAGGCGCCCTGGAAGACCTCGCCGATCTTTTTCGCGTGGTCATGGGCGACAATCGGGAGTTGAGCCCGATCTCGCGCGAGATCGAGCTCTGCCGTCAGTACCTCGACCTCGAGCAGCTGCGTCTGGGGGACCGGCTCAAAGTCGTGTGGCGCATCGACAAAATGCCGCCGGACGCGCTCATTCCGCCGCTCCTCCTGCAGCCGTTGCTCGAGAACGCCGTGTATCACGGCATCGAGCCGCGGGTGGAGCCCGGCGAGATCTGCATCGACATCTATACGCTGAGGAACCGGCTGCACGCGGTGCTGCGCAACCCGTATTCCCGCGAGGGCGATCACCACGCCGGGAACAAGATGGCGCTCGGCAACATACGCGAGCGGCTGCAGCTCCACTTCGATGCCGAGGCGACCCTCGATACGCGCGTCGGCGAGGACAGCTATCAGGTGCATATCGTGCTTCCTTACGTCAAGGGTTCCGAGGCCAAAGCATGAGCGAGCCGCTGCGCATAATGATCGTCGACGACGAAGCACCGGCACGCGCGCGCCTGAGAGACGTGCTCGCGGACTGCGCTGCCGACATGGCGCTCGAGGTGGTAGGCGAGGCCGGGACCGCGCGTGACGCGGTGGACGTCCTCGCCGCGTCCCCCGCCGACGTGATCCTGCTCGACATCCGCATGCCGGAAATGGATGGCATCGAGCTCGCACAGCACCTGCAGAAGCTGCCGCAGCCGCCGGCGATCGTCTTCACCACCGCGTACGACGCCTATGCGATACGCGCTTTCGAAGTGCACGCAGTCGATTACCTGCTGAAGCCGATACGCGCCAGCCGCCTGAAAGAGGCGCTACAGCGCGCGGCGCCACTGCGCACCCCCACGCCCGCGGCGTTGCGCGAGCTTTCGAAAGGCGCGCCCGCTTTCCTGTCGGCGCAGGAGCGCGGCCGTATCCATCTCATTCCGGTCGACGACGTGGTCTATCTCAAAGCCGAGCTGAAATACGTCACGGTGCGCACCGCGGCCCGCGAATACCTGATCGAGGACGCGCTGGCGAGGCTCGAGCAGGAGTTCGGGGAGCGCTTCGTGCGCGTGCACCGCAACTGTCTGGTTGCGCGCGCGGCGGTTCGCGGCTTCGAGCGCGCCACGGGGGAGGCCGAAGGCCACTGGCTCGTGCTGCTCGAAGGCTGCGACGAGAAGCTCGCGGTGAGCCGGCGCCAGCAGCACATCGTGCGCGAGCTCGGACGTCCATGAGCGCGGCCTCGCAGCGGATCGTCATCGCCACGCGCGAATCGGCCCTCGCGATGTGGCAGGCGTGCCACGTGGAAGCGCGGCTGAAGGCGATCCATCCCGCGCTCGAAGTGCACATCCTCGGCATGACGACCGAAGGCGACCGCACGCTCGATGCGTCGCTCGCCAAAATCGGCGGCAAGGGCCTGTTCGTGAAAGAGCTCGAGGATGCGCTCGCGCGCGGTGACGCCGACATCGCCGTGCACTCGATGAAAGACGTGCCGATGGCGCTGATGCCGGGGCACGTGATCGGCGCGATACCCGAGCGCGCCGACCCACGCGACGCTCTGGTGTCCAACCGCTTTCGCGACCTCGCATCGCTACCCGCCGGCGCGCGCGTCGGAACCTCCAGCCTGCGGCGCGAAAGCCAGTTGCGCGCGGCACGCCCGGACCTTCGAGTGCAGCCGCTGCGGGGCAACGTCCCGACGCGGCTGCGCAAACTCGACGCAGGCGATTACGACGCGATCCTGCTGGCGGCGGCGGGTCTGAAGCGCCTCGGACTCACCGAGCGCATCACCCTGGTGCTGCCGACCGAAGCGAGCCTTCCCGCTGCCGGGCAGGGCGCGCTCGGGATCGAGTGCCGGGCTGCGCGCGACGACCTGTTGCGTCTCCTTGCCCCGCTCGATCACGGGGCAACGGCGCTCGCGGTGCGTGCCGAGCGCGCGGTCGCGCGCACCCTCGCCGGCTCGTGCAACACGCCGCTCGCCGCGTATGCGGAAGTATCCGGCGGGCGGATGCGCCTGCGCGGCTACGTCGGCTCGCCGGACGGCACGCGCACGGCGCGCGCCGAGATCGAAGGCCCCGCGGACGACGCCGAGGCGAACGGCATTGCCCTCGCAGCGAAGCTGCGAGACGCGGGCGCCGCCGAAATTCTCGCAGCGCTCGTCTGATGGCGGCCATGGGGCAGCCGCTGGCAGGCCGCGGCATCGTCCTCACCCGGCCGCGGCAGCAGGCCGCGGCGCTCGCCGCGCTCGTCGAGCGCGAGGGCGGCCGGGCGATCCTGTTTCCCACGATCGAGATCCGCGACATCGACGATCGCGCGGCACTCGATGCCGTGATCGACCGGCTCGATGCGTACGATCTCGCGATCTTCGTGAGTCCCAACGCGGTCGACAAAGGCCTCCAGGCCGTGCGCTCCCGCCGGGCGCTTCCGCCGCAGCTGCGCATTGCCGCGGTCGGCGGCGCCAGTGCCCGCGCGTTGCAGCGTCTCGGCGTGAGCTCCGTCATCGCACCGGCCGCCGGCGGCGACAGCGAAAGCCTGCTGCGGATGCCCGAGCTCTCGGAGGTCGCGGGAGCTCGCGTCGTCGTCTTTCGCGGAGTCGGCGGCAGGGAGCTCATACGCGAAACGCTGGAGGCGCGTGGCGCGAGCGTCGAGTACGCCGAGTGCTACCGGCGCGTAGTGCCCGACGCCGATCCCGCCGTGCTCGAGGCCGCGTGGGTCCGCGGCGAGATCGACGCTTTCGTTGCGACGAGCAGCGAGTCGCTGCGCAACCTGCATGCGATGCTCGACGGCGCCGCGCGCGAACGCCTGTCGCGCGCACCGATATTCGTGACGCACCCGCGTATCGCCGCGGCCGCGCGCAAGCTGCGCCTTGAAAACATCGTGGTGACCGGAAGCGGCGACGAGAGAATCGCCGCGGCCGTGTCGGGTCATTTCGCCGCGCTCGCGTGCTGAGCCCGCCGTGTTGCAGCGCACCGCCTATCCTCGCATACTGACGCTCCCCGAATGACCGATACGACTCAGCAAACACCGGGTGACGCGCACCCCGTGCCTGCGCCGGTGACTGCGGAGGCAGCGCCCGCTCCCGCTCGCGCGCCCGCGGGGCGCTCCGCCGCCGCCGTGGCCGCGCTCCTCCTTGCCTTCCTCGCCCTCGCACTCCTCGCCTGGCAGTGGCACGCGGGCCGCGCCACTGTCGACGCGCTGCGCCAGGACGTCGCGAAAAAGCTCGCCGAAGGCGACGCGCTCAACAAGGAAAGCCGCGTGCTCGCCGAGCAGGCGCGCGAAGCGAGCGCGGAGGCGCAGGTGAAGCTCGGCGTGCTGGAAAGCCGCGTCGCCGAATCGCAGGGACACCAGATCGCGCTGGAGGCGCTCTACCAGCAGCTGTCGCGAAACCGCGACGAATGGGCTTACGCCGACATCGAGCAGTCGCTGCTCACCGCGAGCCAGCAGCTCCAGCTCGCCGGGAACGTCAGGGCCGCGCTGATCGCGCTCCAGAACGCCGACGCGCGGCTGCAGCACATGGAGCGGCCGCAGCTGACGCCTCTCAGAAAAGCGATGTACCGCGACATCGAGCGCCTGAAAGCGTTGCCTCACGTCGACACGATCGGCATCAGCGTGAGGCTGGACAACGTCATGGCCGCGGTCGACACGCTGCCGCTCGCGATGGAAGTGCGCCCGCCGCAGGGCGCCGGGGCCGAAGCGCCGCCGACGCCGCCGGCGGGCGCGTGGCAGCGCTTCGCGCGCGAGGCGTGGAGCGAGCTGAAGCAGCTCGTGCGCATCCAGCACATGGATCGCGCGGAGGTGCCGCTGCTTGCGCCTGCGCAGAGCTTTTTCCTGCGCGAGAACCTCAAGTTGCGGCTGCTCGGGGCAAGGCTCGCGCTCCTCTCGCGCGACCAGGCGAGTTACAAGGCGGACCTGAAGGCCGCGCGCGAGTGGATCATCCAGTACTACGATACGCGCGAGAAATCGGTCGGCACCGCGCTCAATACCCTGCGCAATCTGCACGAGAGCGACATCAGCATCGAGATTCCCGACATCGCCGCGACGCTCGACGCGCTGCGTAACCTGCGCATCGCGCGCGACCAGCCGCAGCGCTGAACCCGTGAAAAGCCTGTTCTGGGTCATATTGCTGTGCGCCCTCGCCGTCGGGCTGGTGGTCGCGGCGCGCTACAACGACGGTTACGCGCTCATCGTGCTCCCGCCGTATCGCGTCGAAGTCGCGCTCAATCTCCTGCTCGTCGTGCTCGCCGTGGGTTTCGTTCTCCTCTACAGCTTCGTGCGGCTGGTGACGGGCGCGGTCCAGATGCCGGCGCGGGTGCGCAGCTACCGCCTCGCACGGCGGCGCGAGAAAGGGCAGAGCTCGCTCATCAACGCCCTCGAAGCCTATTTCGAGGGCCGCTACGCCAAGGCGGAGCAGGCGGCTTTGCAGGCGCTCGAGCTGGGCGAGCACGCCCGGCTCTCGGCGGTGCTGGCCGCGCGCGCCGCGCACGAGCTGCGCGCGTACGAGCGCCGCGACGAGCACCTCGCGCGCGCGCTCAGGGACACCGCCGAAGACGACCCCCTGCGCATCGTCACCGAGGCTGAGCTCCTGCTGGAAGAGCGGCGTCCGCAGGAGGCGCTCGAGACGCTCAAGGCGCTTCCCCGCAAGCACACGGCGGCGTTGAGGCTGGAGCTGAAAGGCCAGCAGCAGACCCGGCAATGGGAGCAGGTCGCAGCGCTCGTGACCGAGCTCGAGCGGCGCAACGTTTTCGACTCCGAGCAGGCGGCGAAGCTGCGCACCCACGCGCTGGCGGAAAACCTGCGGCGCAAGACCGCGGATGCGCACGCGCTCGACGAAGCCTGGAAGAAAGTACCCGACGCGCAGAAGCGCGAGACCCCGGTCGCTTTCGCGGCGGCGCAGTGTTACATCGCTGCGGGACGCGGCCCCGATGCGCAGGCGATCATCGAGCAGGGCCTGGAGGCGAGCTGGTCGAGCGAGCTCGTGGCGCTCTACCCGGACACCACGGGCAACGACACGGTGAGGCAGATCGAGCGCGCCGAGAGCTGGCTCGGGCACCATCCCGGCGACGCGGCGCTGCTCCTCGCGCTCGGACGGCTGTGCGCGCGGCAGGGCCTGTGGGGCAAGGCGCAGAGCTATCTCGAAGCGAGCATTTCGGTGGAGCCCACCTACGGGGGCCATTTCGAGCTCGCGCGGCTGCACGAGAAGCTGGGCAATGCCGACGCGGCGCGGCGGCACTATCGCGAGAGTCTGGAGCTTGCCTTGATCAAGCTTAAGGAGTGACGGCTACCGAAGGAGTGACGCGGCTACCGCAAGGAGTGACGCGGCTACCGCAAGGAGTGATGGGGCTACCGCAAAGAGTGATGACTACCGAAGGGGTTGTTGAACCACCCGCACCCTAACCCTCCCCCTGAAGGGGAGGGCAGGTTCTTCAAGCAACTCCTTTTCATCACTCCTTTTCATCACTCCTTTTCATCACTCCTTTTCGTCACTCCTTCGGTAGTCGTCACTCCTTGCGCCGTTGGCGCCGCCGGCGCCGCCGGCGCTGCCGCCGTAAACGCATCCGAATAGAACTCGTCTTCCGGCAGGCCGCACTTCGCCGTGAAATCCCTGTGCGCGGCCTCGACCATCAGGGGCACGCCGCACGCGTAGACCTGGTAGCCGGTCAGGTCGGGGTAATCCTCCATCACTGCGAGGTGCACGAAACCCGTGCGCCCGGTCCATTGGTCTTCCGGCTGCGCTTCCGAAAGGACGGGCACGTAACTGATCCCGTGATCGCGCGACCATCGCTCGGCGAGGTCGTCGAGATAGAGGTCGGCGCGCCTGCGCCCGCCCCAGTAAAGCGCCATCGGGCGCGTCACGCCTTTGTGCAGCGCGTGCTCGACCATCGCCTTGATCGGCGCGAACCCGGTGCCGCTCGCCACCAGCACGATCGGCTTGGCGCTTTCCTCGCGCAGGAAAAACGTTCCCAGCGGTCCCTCGAAACGAAGGATGTCCTTCTCCTTCATCTTGTTGAAGACGTGGTCGCTGAAAGGACCGCCGTAATTGCGCAGGTGAAGCTCGATGAAAGCGTCGTTGTGCGGCGCGTTCGCCATCGACAGGCTGCGGCGCATGCCGCCCCGCATGAGGATGTCGAGGTACTGGCCGGCGAGAAACTGCAGGCGCTCATTCGCCGGCAGCTTCAACTGGATGCGCATCACGTCGGGCGCGAGCCTGTCCATCTTCTGCACGCGGCACGGGAGGGTCCGCACCTGGATGTCCTTCACCGCGTTGATCTCGCGGCACTCGATGACGAGGTCGCCCAGCGGTTTGGCCTGGCAGAAAAGCGCGTAGCCCTGCGCCTTCTCGCTATCGGGCAGCGTGGCTTCCTGATAGACGCCGTAATCGACGCTGCCTTCGAGGACTTTGCCTTTGCACGTGCCGCACGCGCCGTTGCGGCAGCCGTAGGCGATGACGAAACCTTCGCGCAGCGCGGCTTCGAGCACGGTTTCGTCGTCCTGCGCCTCGAAAGCGTGATTGCTCGGTTTGATCGTTATGCGATGGGGCATGAGGGGGCTTCAGGCTAAAATCGGGTCATGCGAAGGCTGCTCATCATACCAACCGGCGCGTAAAGCGCGAGCTTCGCGTCGAGCTGCGCTATCCGTCGGTTCACGACGGCATCGTCGCGGCCGCGAGCGCACATCGAGGGAGCACGCGATGCCCGACGACGAGAACGATACGCTGATGGTATTCACCAATCTTCCCGACCGCGACGCAGCGCTCGGGCTCGCGCGTGCGCTCGTCGAGCGCAGGCTCGCCGCATGCGTGAACGTCCTCGCGGGCTGCACTTCGGTGTACCGCTGGCAGGGCGACGTGGAGGAGGCCGCGGAGGTGCCGGTGCTCCTGAAGACCCGCGCCGCGCGCTATCCGGAGCTCGAGGCGGCGATACGCGAGCTTCATCCCTACGAACTTCCCGAGATCGTCGCAGTCCCAGTGGTGCGCGGTCTTCCGGAATACCTCGACTGGGTGGCTGAGGAGACGGCCATACCGATCGGATGACATCGCACCTTCCGGCGTTCCCATGCTGAAGCACCTGCTCACGATACTCTGGCTGCTCGCGCTTGCCGCGCCGGCGGCTGCCGCCGAGCAGGATCTGCTCGAGCCCGACCAGGCTTTCAGGTTCTCCGCGCGCGTGCTCGCTCCCGACGCGATCGAAGTGCGCTACCAGGTCGCGCCCGGCTATTACCTGTATCGCGACAAGTTCAAGTTCGCCGCCCAGCCGGGAAGCGTCGAGCTGGGGACGCCCGAGCTGCCGCCGGGCAAGCTCAAGAAAGACGAGTTCTTCGGCGAAGTGCAGACCTATCGGGGCGAAGTGCGCATACGGCTGCCGGTGCGCGCCGCCGGCGCCGCGAACGTGACGCTCGTCGCCACTTCGCAAGGCTGCGCCGACGCGGGCGTGTGCTACGTCCCTCACGATCAGACGGCCAGGCTCACCCTCGCTGCCGCGGGCAGCGCGGCCGGCCCGGTTCGTCCCGAGCGCAGCGCGGCGGAGTCGAAGGACGAAGGGTTGAACGCGTTGCTCTCCGGGTATTCGGGGTCGCCGGGCCCGGGCGGAGACGACGGCACGATCGCGCGCCTTTTTCATGGCGAGCTGTGGCTCCTCATCCTGAGCTTCTTCGGGTTCGGGCTGCTGCTCTCGTTTACGCCCTGCGTGTTGCCGATGATCCCCATCCTTTCCGGGATCATCGTCGGCCGCGGCAACCGCATGACGCGCGCCCACGCCTTCCTGCTTTCGGCAGCTTATGTGCTCGGCATGGCGATCACGTACGCCGCGGCCGGCGTGCTCGCGGGCCTGTCGGGTGCGATGCTCTCGGCGGCGCTGCAGAACCCGTGGGTGGTCGGCTCTTTCGCGGCGGTTTTCGTGGTGCTCGCCGGCGCCATGTTCGGCTTCTATGAGCTCCAGCTCCCGGCTGCGTTGCAGTCGCGCCTCGCCGACGCGTCGAACCGGTTGCACGGCGGGCATCTCGCCGGCGTTTTCGGGATGGGCGCGCTCTCCGCCCTGATCGTGGGCCCGTGCGTCGCGGCGCCGCTCGCCGGGGCGCTCCTCTACATCAGCCAGAGCCGTGACGTCGTGCTCGGCGGCTCGGCGCTGTTCGCGATGGGGCTCGGCATGGGCGCTCCGCTGCTGGCCGTCGGCGCTTCGGCGGGCGCTCTGATGCCCAAGGCGGGCGCGTGGATGGAGACCGTGAAGCGCTTCTTCGGCGTGCTCCTCCTGGCCGTCGCGATCTATCTCGTCGCCCCGCTCGTTCCGCTCGCCGTGGAGATGCTGGCGTGGGCGGCGCTCCTCGTCGTGAGCGGAATTTTTCTGCACGCGATCGACCCGCTCCCGCCCGGCGCCCGCGGCTTCGACCGCTTCGCGAAAGGCGTGGGCGTCATCGCGCTCGTGGCCGGCGTGGCGTATCTCGTCGGTGCACTCGCCGGGAGCCGGGACATACTCCAGCCCCTGGCCGGGCTGCGCAGCGCCGCGGCGCCGGCCGCGCCGGTCGCTTTCACGCGCGTGGACTCGACAGATGCGCTCGATCGCACCGTCGCCGCGTCGCGCGGACAGCCGGTGATGCTCGACTTCTATGCGGACTGGTGCGTGTCGTGCAAGGAAATGGAGCGCTATACGTTCAGCGACCCGGAAGTGCAGAAGCGCATGGCCGGGATGGTGAAGCTTCAGGCGGACGTGACGGCTAACACCGCCGCCCATCAGGCGCTGCTCAGGCGATTCCGCCTGTTCGGTCCGCCCGGCATCATTTTCTTCGACCGCGAAGGGCGGGAGATCGACGGCCTGCGCGTGATCGGCTTCCAGTCCGCGCGGCCTTTCGCGAAAGTCCTCGATCAGGCGCTCGCCTTCGAGCGCGGCGCCCCGTGACGCGCCGGCGCGAATGGATCCTGATCGCGGGTGTCGCGCTCGCCGCGGCCGCCGCAGGCTACGCCTATAACGCCTGGCGCACGGCGCCGGAGGCGGGCGCTCGCGCCGAGGCCGGGCTCGCAGCGCTGCACGCAACCCGGCTCCCCGACCTCGACGGGACGCCGCAACCGCTCGCGCAGTGGCGAGGCAAGGTGGTCGTCGTGAACTTCTGGGCCACGTGGTGCGCGCCATGCCGGGAGGAAATTCCGCTCTTCGTGAAGCTCCAGAAGAAATACGGGGAGCGCGGTCTCCAGTTCGTCGGCATCGCCGTCGACCAGCCCGACAAGGTGCGGCCGTATGCGGCCGAGCTCGGCATGAATTTCCCCGTGCTGATCGGTGGCGCGGGCGCGATCGAGCTCACGCGCGCGCTGGGCAATCGCGCAGGGGTGCTTCCATACACCGTGATCGTCGACCGCGACGGAAAAATCCGCAGCAAGGAAGTCGGAGTCGCAAAAGAGGCGAAGCTCGAGCCGCTATTGGCCTCATTGCTCTGATACTTCCGGCAACGGCGCGCAAAAAGATACTACGCTCGCCATTATCCCGCCCCTCAAAACGGCTTGATCCCGACCCGATCCGCACCTGGGGCGGACACTCTTGAGTTAGCGTTCACTTCGGCCTTGGTGAAAGCGCCGCAAAACCGGTAAATCGCGCCTACGCTGGACAACGTGCAGTTATTTCCTGCAAACTCCGGCTTCTGAGCACAGTCGCCACGACGCGGCCCTCCGAGGCGTAAGAAGACCGATGGCCACACACATCCTGCTCGTGAACGGGCCGAACCTGAACCTGCTGGGCACTCGCGAACCCGATCGCTACGGGGTCATTACCCTCGCGGAAATCGAGACGAGGCTGAGCGCAGCCGCCCGCCAGGCAGGTGCCACGCTGAGCGCTTTTCAGAGCAACTCGGAGGCCGAACTCGTCGATCGCATTCAGCAGGCCCCCTCGCAAAACGTCGATTTCATCATCATCAACCCCGCTGCATACACGCACACGAGCGTCGCCATTCGCGACGCGCTCGCCGCGGTGCGCATCCCCTTCGTGGAAGTCCATCTGTCCAACGTTCACGCCCGCGAGCCTTTCCGCCAGCACTCCTATTTCAGCGACCTCGCGGTCGGCGTCATCAGCGGGCTGGGCGCGAAAGGCTACGAGCTCGCGCTAGCCTACGCGCTCGAGCACGCGGACTAGGAGCCCAGCCGATGGATTTGCGCAAGCTGAAGACCCTCATCGACCTCGTCCAGCAGTCCGGCATCGCCGAGCTCGAGATCACCGAAGGCGAGGAGAAAGTGCGGATCAGCCGCGGCATGCCGGGCATGGTCGCCCAGTCGATGCCGCAGCAGGGCACCGCCTATGTCACCGCGCCGGCGGGCCAGCCGGCACCCGAGCCCGCCGCCCCCGCTGAACCGGCGGCGCCCGAAGGGCACGTCGTGAAGTCGCCGATGGTCGGCACTTTTTATCGCAGCGCAGCGCCGGGATCCAAGCCCTTCGTCGAGCTCGGGCAGGCGGTCAAGTCCGGCGAAACCGTCTGCATCATCGAAGCCATGAAGCTCCTGAACGAAATCGAGGCCGACCAGGACGGGGTCGTGAAGGAGATCCTCGTCGAGAACGGCGAGCCGGTGGAGTACGGACAACCGCTTTTCGTCCTGGCCTGATCGCTCAAGTGTTCGAAAAAATCCTGATCGCCAACCGCGGCGAGATCGCCTTGCGCATCCAGCGCGCATGCCGCGAGCTCGGCATCAAGACCGTCGTCGTCCATTCCGAAGCCGATGCGGAAGCGAAATACGTGAAGCTCGCCGACGAGTCGGTCTGCATCGGCCCGCCGCCCTCGGCCGCGAGCTACCTGAATATCCCGGCGATCATCAGCGCCGCCGAAGTGACCGACGCCGAGGCGATACATCCGGGCTACGGCTTTCTCGCCGAAAACGCCGATTTCGCCGAGCGCGTGTCCCAGAGCGGTTTCGTCTTCATCGGTCCGCGCGCCGAGACGATCCGCCTCATGGGCGACAAGGTCAGCGCGAAGAACGCCATGAAGAAAGCGGGCGTCCCGGTGGTCCCGGGTATCGACAGCGCGCTTCCGGAGGACCCGAAGGAAACCGTGCGCATCGCACGCGAGATCGGCTATCCGGTCATCGTCAAGGCGGCGGGCGGAGGCGGCGGCCGCGGCATGCGCGTGGTGCACACCGAGGCGGCGCTCCTGAACGCCGTCAATACGACCCGCGCCGAAGCGCAGGCCGCTTTCGGAAACCCTTCGGTCTACGTCGAGAAGTTTCTCGAAAAGCCGCGGCACATCGAAATCCAGGTGCTGGCGGACCGGCACAAGAACGCGATTTACATCGGGGATCGCGACTGCTCGATGCAGCGCAGGCACCAGAAAGTCATCGAGGAAGCGCCCGCTCCCCACATCAACCCGCGCGCGCAGCTGCGGATCGGCGAGCGCTGCGCCGAAGCGTGCCGCAAGATCGGCTACGAAGGCGCGGGCACCTTCGAGTTCCTTTACGAGGGAAACGAGTTCTACTTCATCGAGATGAACACCCGCATCCAGGTCGAGCATCCGGTGACCGAGATGATCAGCGGCATCGACCTCGTGCAGCAGCAGATCCGCATCGCCTGCGGCGAAAGGTTGCCGTGGAAGCAGCGCGACGTCGTGCTCAAAGGGCACGCGATCGAGTGCCGCATCAACGCCGAAGACCCTTACACGTTTGCCCCGTCCCCGGGGCGCATCACCTCGTTCCACGTCCCGGGCGGTCCCGGCATACGCGTCGATTCGCACGCCTACAACGGGTATCTCGTGCCGCCCTATTACGACTCGCTGCTCGGCAAGATCATCGCCTACGGTGACACCCGCGAGCAGGCGATCGCCAAACTGCACATCGCCCTCACCGAAGCGGTCGTCGAAGGCATCAAGACCAACATCCCGCTGCACCAGGACCTCCTCCACGACGCGGCTTTCCTGCGCGGCGGGACCAACATCCATTACCTCGAAGAGAAACTGTCGAAGCTCGCCGCCAAGTAGCGCGCTTCCCCTATGCCCTGGCTTTCCGCCACCACGACCGTCCCGCGCGACTTCGCGGAGCCCTACTCCGATGCGCTGCTCGAAGCGGGCGCGCTCAGCGTCGACGTGTCCGACGCGGACGCGGGCACTGCGGGCGAGAGAGCGATTTTCGACGAGCGCGGCGGGGCTCCCGCTCCGGGCTGGGCGCGCGCCCGCGTGAGCGCGCTCTTCGCGCCGGATACGGAGATCTCGCAGGCGCTCGACCAGGCGTTCACCGTCGCGGGCGTGGACCCCGCGACGGCCTACGAAGTGAGCCGCGTCGAAGACGAGGATTGGGTGCGCCGCACACAGGCGCAATTCACCCCACAGCGGGTCGCACCGAACCTCTGGATCGTACCGAGCTGGCACGAGCCTCCCGAGCCCTCCGCGATCAACGTCGTTCTCGACCCGGGCCTTGCGTTTGGTACCGGCACGCACCCGACGACGCGGCTGTGCCTGCGATGGCTCGCTTCGCGGGTGGGGCGCGGCGCCAGCGTGATCGACTTCGGCTGCGGCTCGGGCATCCTCGCGATAGCGGCGTTGAAGCTCGGTGCCGCAAGCGCGTCCGGCGTCGATATCGACCCGCAGGCCGTGCTTGCGGCGCGCGCGAACGCGCTCACCAACGGGGTCGCCGCGAGCTTCGTTTCCGCGGCGGAGGATCTGCCGGGGCCGGCGCAGATCGTCCTCGCCAATATCCTCGCGCAGCCGCTCATCGTGCTCGCGCCGCTGATTGCGACGCTCACCGTGCGAGGCGGACACCTCGCGCTTTCGGGCATACTCGCCACGCAGGCACAGGAAGTACGGAACGCCTATGCCGCGTGGTACGATTTCGACCCATTACAGGAAGAGGACGGCTGGGTGCTCGTTTCGGGCACTCGCACGAAACGGGCGAGCGAGTGATCACCTGTCGATATCCCGAAGCGGGCCCTGCATGAGCCTCGTCACGCGCTGCCCGCGCTGCAAGACGCTTTTCCGCGTGATGCCGGCACAACTGCAGGCGCGCGCGGGCCAGGTTCGATGCGGCCGCTGCATGCATGTTTTCGACGGCTTCCAGGCGCTCGCCGTGGAACAGGCCAACGCGATCAGCGATCCCGTGTGGTTCGAGCCGGATGCGGCGGCAGCCGGCGCCGCGGCCGTCACGGGGACAGGTGCGGCGCGTGCGTCCGTCGCGGCGGAGGCGGCGCCACGCGATGCCGCAGCGCCGGCGACGCCCGCGAATTCCGCCGCACCTGAATCGAAACCCGACGCGAAGCCCGAACCGGCTGCCGAGCCCGCTGCCCCGCCGCGCCGGCCCTTGCGCGAGCTCGCCGCCACCCGGATCGCGGCGCCGCTGCGCGAGAAACTGCTGCGCCGGCCTACACCGCGCGCGAGACAGATCGCGTTGTGTGCGCTGCTCGCTTTCGCGCTCGTGGCGCAGGCGGCTTACGCGTTTCGCAGCCAGCTCGCCGCGCGCTATCCGGTGCTGAGGGTCGCGCTCACCAGCGCGTGCAGCCTCGCCGGGTGCAGCGTCTCGCTGCCGCAGCGTCCCGATCTCGTCAAGATCGAAGCGTCCGATGTACATATGATCGATGCCGCGCGCCCGACGCTGATCCAGCTCACCGCGACGCTGCGCAGCTACGCGAGCTACGACCTCGCTTATCCCGCGCTCGACCTCGTCCTCACCAACGCCAACGAGCACGCGCTTGCGCGGCGCATTTTCGTGCCCGAGGAATACCTGGACGAGACTCGCGACCCCAAGGCCGGAGTGCCGCCGCGCGCCGAGATCACCGTCGCCCTCGATCTCGACACCGGTGACTTGAACGCCGCGGGCTTTCGTCTCGATCTCATCGCCGCGCCCGCACCGCAGGCGTCGAACTAGCACCTGGAGCCCTCATGAAAACCCCAGACGACCTCAAGTACACCGAAGCGCACGAATGGGTCAGGCAGGAAGCCGACGGCACGGTCACCGTGGGCATCACCGACCACGCGCAGGACCAGCTCGGCGACGTCGTTTTCGTGCAGCACCCCGAGACCGGGCGCCGGGTGACGAAAGGCGAGGAGTGCGGCGTCATCGAGTCGGTCAAGGCGGCCGCGGACATCTATGCCCCGGTCTCGGGTGAGATCGTCGCCTCCAACGCCGAGCTCGCGGACGCGCCCGAGCAGATCAACCGGGATCCTTACGCCGCGTGGCTTTTCAGGATACGCCCGAGCGATGCGGGCGAGCTCGCGGGTCTGCTAGACGCCAGGGCGTACGAAAAAACAGTCGGTGTATCGTAAGGGCAATATGAGCACATTGATCTGCGGGTCGATCGCGTACGACACCATCATGGTGTTCCGAGACCGCTTCAAGAACCACATCCTCCCCGACCAGCTCCACATCCTCAACGTCGCTTTCCTCGTTCCCGACCTGCGGCGCGAGTTCGGCGGCTGCGCGGGCAACATCGCCTACAGCCTGAAGATGCTCGGCGGGGAGCCGCTCGTCATGGCGACCGTGGGCGAAGACTATGCACCGTATGCCGGGCGCCTCGAGCGGCTCGCGATCGCGCAGCGGCACATCCGCAGGATCGCGGACAGCTATACCGCGCAGGCGTTCATCACGACGGATCTGGACGACAACCAGATCACCGCGTTCCACCCGGGCGCGATGAACCACTCGCACGCGAACCACGTCGCGGAAGCGCAGGACGTAACGCTCGGAATCATCGCGCCCGACGGCCGCGACGGCATGTTGCAGCACGCCCGCGAGTTTCATGAAGGCGGCATTCCCTTCATCTTCGATCCGGGGCAGGGGTTGCCGATGTTCGGCGGCGAGGAGCTCCTCGAGTTCGTGCGCATGGCGGAGTACGTCACCGTCAACGACTACGAGGCGCGGATGCTCGAGGAGCGAACCGGAAAAAGCGTCGCGGAACTGGCGAAACTCGTGGGCGCTTTCGTGGTCACACTGGGGGCGCGCGGGGCTGTCGTGCATACGGCGGGTCAGCCGATCGAGATCCCGTGCGTTAAAGCTCCGGCGATCGTCGACCCGACGGGTTGCGGCGATGCCTTCCGCGCCGGTCTGCTCTACGGGCTCGCCGCAGGTATGGACTGGGAAGCGACCGGCAGGCTCGCGTCGCTCCTGGGCTCGATCAAGATCGGCAGCCGGGGCGGACAGAACCACGCATTCACGCGCGACGAAATCGGCGAGCGCTATCGCGAAAGCTTCGGCACGCGCATCTGGTGAAGGGAGAAGGATCATGAAATATACGAAAGCCGTTCTGGCGGCGGCAGCGTTCGTGACGGTGCTGACCGGCTGCGCCGCACCGGGTCTCGGCGGCGGCTCGTATTCGCGCGAGCAGGCGCGCCGCGAGCAGACGGTGCGCATGGGTTACGTCGAGAGCGTGCGCGAAGTGAAGCTCGAAGGCACGCGCAGCGGCATCGGCCCGGGAGCCGGCGCGGTCGCCGGCGGCATCGCTGGCAGCTCGATCGGCCACGGCCGGGGCGCGGCGCTCGGTGCGGTCGCGGGCGCGGTGGTCGGCGGCATCGCGGGGCAGGCCGTCGAGCAGAGCGCGACCGCCAAGCGCGGCGTCGAAGTGACGGTGAAACTCGACAACGGAACGATGGTCGCGATCATGCAGGAGGCCGACGAGACCTTCAGGCCCGGCGACCGCGTGCGCATCCTCTCCGACGGCGCCACCTCGCGCGTCACGCGGTAAGTCACCTCGCAGGTAGCGGAGCGGCCCGAGCGTTAACGCACCGAAACCGAAGGAAGGGGGTAACGGGGGGAAACTTCGGTTCCCCCTGTTCGTTTACCGCTACCCTCACGATAGTGAGCCCGGTAGGGTTCCCCCTGTTCGTTTACCGCTGCCGCAGGATATAGGGCCTCGTAGAGGCCCTATAATCCTGCGATGT
>Ga0105106_10000069_pt1 | contig 59060 bp, 63 predicted proteins | sample PPLLaktember2015_5_FD_79109 | JGI IMG/M metagenome (GOLD analysis project Ga0105106, IMG submission 79109) | Freshwater sediment microbial communities from Prairie Pothole Lake near Jamestown, North Dakota, USA - PPLs Lake P8 Core (1) Depth... | ecosystem: Environmental > Aquatic > Freshwater >... | reverse complement strand
GCTAGCAGCCTGTCGGACTGTCGGTCCGACCGCTAAAGGAAAGGAGGTTACGGAGGGAAACCATGGGTTTCCTTCCGTACGTGGGGCGGCGAGGCCCGAGCCGAAGGCGAGCGCCGCCCCTAGAGCACCATGACCACCATCGGGTGGTCGCAGAGCGCGCGGTAGAGCTCGTCGAGCTGCTGGCGCGAGGTCGCGCGCACGACGCAGGTCACGCTGAGGTATTTCCCCTGCTTGCTCGTTTTCATTTCAATGGTCGAGCCGTCGAAATCGGGAACGTGAGCGCGCACGACGCCGAGCACGGTCTGCGCGAAACCCGCCCGGGTCTTGCCGAGCACCTTGATCGGAAAGTCACAGGGATACTCGATCAGCGATTCAGGCTCAGCCGCCATGGGATTAAATATAGCGCGACCGGAGGCTCAGCCGTCGTAATCTTATGTAGCGGCGATAGCCGCATAAGGGGTGCAGTTCGCCCTTCGCTGCGCGAAGGAGCGTCGTAAATTATATGTAGCGCCGCAAGGCGCATAAGCGGTGTCGTTTGCGCCCGGAGGCGTCGCGACGCGACGCCGAAGGAGCGGTGTAGATCCTTATCTAGCGCCGCAAGGCGCATAAGGGGTGCAGTTCGCCCGGAGCGCAGCGAAGGAGCGTGGTACCTTTACGCGGCCTGCCGCATCACCGTCCGCTTGAAATCCTGGTAGAGCTCGTGCATGCGGCGGAACACGGCGCCCGGCTTGCCGCTTCCGACCGGTTTGCCGTCGAGCGAGGTCACCGCAAGCACTTCCTTGGTCGACGACGTCACCCAGAGCTCGTCCGCGCCGGCGACTTCCGCCTGCGAAATGGCGCGTACCTCGAGTGGCAGGCCGTTCGCCTGCGCGAGCTCTATCACCACGTCGTACGTGATCCCGGGCAGCACCAGGTTGTTCTTGGGTGTCGCGAGGATGACTCCGTTCTTTACGACGAAGACGTTGCTCGACGAGCCTTCCGTCAGAAAACCGTCGCGGAACATCACGACTTCGACCGCGCCTGCGTCCGCGGCGGCCTGCCGCAGCAGGCAATTGCTCAGGAGCGAAGTGGATTTGACGTCGCACTTGAGCCACCGGTAGTCGACGGTCGTGATCGCCGCGACGCCGCTTTCGACGACTTCGTGCGCGGGCGTCGAAAGCGGGTAGCTCATGCCGAAGACCGTGGGCTTCGTGTCCTTCGGAAACGCATGGTCGCGCCTCGCCACGCCCCGGGTGACCTGCAGGTAAATCGACTGGTCGTCTCCCGCGTTGCGCGCAATGAGGTCTTTCGTAAGGCGCGTCCATTCCGCGTCGCTGAGCGGATTGGGGATGCGTATCGCCTGGTGGCTGCGCTCGAATCGCGCGAGATGCTCGGGCAGCCTGAACGGGTGCCGCGAATAGACCGGAATGACTTCGTACACGCCGTCGCCGAAAATGAAACCGCGGTCGAGCACGGGTATCCGGGCGTTCTCCAGCGGCATGAACTCGCCGTTGAGATAGACGATCTCGCTCATAAGCAGTCCCTTACGTAATGAAGCGCGTGACGCGCTGTCACGATTTTCGCTCAGATCACTTGAAAAGCAGCCTGAGACTGTCCCACCCGCGGCCGAATATGCCGGCCATGGCGACTTCCTCCAAGGCTATCACAGCGAACTCGCCGTACGGTTTGCCGTCGAGCTCCACACGCAGCACGCCGATGCGCTGCCCGGCGGCGATGGGCGCGAGCAGAGGCTGGCTGGTTTCGATGGTGGCTTTGAGCTTGTCGCCGTAGCCTTTGGGCACGGTCAGGTATAAATCGTACGGAAAACCGGCCTTCACCTCGTTGGCCCCGCCTTTCCAGACCTTTACCGTCGAGACGCCCTGATTCTTGTCGTACAGCTTCACGGTGTCGTAGAACTGAAAGCCGTAGTTGAGCAGCTTCTGGCTTTCGGTCGCGCGCACCGATTCCGAACTCGCGCCCAGCACCACAGAGACCAGGCGCCGCGTTCCACGGCGCGCCGCGGTGATCAGGCAGTAGCCGGCGCTATCGGTGTGCCCGGTCTTCATCCCGTCGACCGTCGGATCGGACCAGAGCAGGCGGTTGCGGTTCGACTGGGTGATGTTGTTGTAGCGGTACTCCTTGATCGAGTAGAGCGGGTAGTACTCGGGGAAGTCGCGAATGATCGCGGAGGCGAGCAGCGACAGGTCGTACGCCGTGGTGTAGTGCTGCGGGTGCGGCAGGCCCGTCGAATTCACGAAGCTCGTGTTCTTCATGCCCAGGCGCTGGGCCTCGCGGTTCATCATCTGCGCGAAGATCTCCTCGCTTCCTGCCACGAGCTCGGCGAGCGCCACGCACGCGTCGTTCCCCGACTGGACGATCAAGCCTTTGAGCAGTTCCTCGACGACCACCGGCTTCTGGGGCTCGATGAACATGCGCGAGCCTTCGCTCTTCCACGCGCGGGTCGACACCGGAACCGCCTGATCGGGCCTGATCGTCTTCTGCTTGAGCGCCGCGAACACGAGATACGCGGTCATGAGCTTCGTCAGCGAGGCCGGCTCTATGCGCTGCTGCGGATTGTGCGAGACGAGTAGCTGGCCGCTGTTGAAGTCCGCGAGCAGGTAGGCTTTCGCAGCGATCGGTGGCAGCGTGGGCACGGGCTGCGCGCCGGCGACGGCCGGGAAAAGCGACGAGACGCTCAGGAGGAATAGCGCGTAAAGGAATCGCATTACTGTCGCAGAAAAGCTTGATTATACGAAAGCCGTGTTGCCGGTATGAGCGCGAGCTGGAACAATGCGCGCTCTGTAGCGACACGAGATGCCCCATGGAGTTCAAAACCCTTTTTCGCTCGACAGGCGCTCTGCTCGCGGGCGCCGCGCTCGCGCTCGCCTGGGTCTGGCCGCTGGACGCGGTTGCGCAGAGCGTGAAAGTCGCGAACGCGTGGGTGAGGGCGCCCGCACCCGGACAAAAAACCGCGAGTGCTTACGTCGAGCTGACGAGTGAGCGCAACGCCGCCCTCGTCGCCGCGGGCAGCCCCGCGGCCGCGGGCGTGGAGATGCACACGATGAGCATGGACGGCGGCATCATGCGCATGCGCGCGGTGCCGCGCATCGAGCTGCCTGCCGGGCGCACGGTCAAGCTGGGTCCCGGCGGCCTGCACCTCATGCTGATCGACGTAAGAAAGCCCCTGAAGACCGGGGACAAGGTACGCCTGGTGCTGAGCGTGCAGGAAACCGGTCCCACGGCCGGCACGTCGCTCACGACCCTCGAGCTCGAAGCCGAAGTGCGCGCCGGCGCCACGGCCCACAGCCACTGACAGCGCGTGGCGGCGTAAATCCTGTCTAGCGCCGGAAGGCGCTGAAGAGCTGCCTTCGAGCAGCGTCGGCTTTATTCCCTGTCGAGGTACGCGCGCGCCGCGCGCCGCATGAAAGCAACCTGCTCGCGGAAGTTGCGGCAGCCCTTGCAAAGCGGAAGGTGAACGTATAACGCGAGCTTCTCGCGAAGGGTGAGCGCGCGATCCTGCGCCTGCGAGATCAACTCGGATGTTTCCCTGCACGACGGTATCAGCTTCACGGTGTGAACCACTTGATTTCGAGGCATTCGCGTAAGCTCAGGCGCGCGCGGTGGAGCAGCACCCAGCAGTTTGTCGCTGTGATTCCCAGCTCCTTGCAGATATCCTCGGTGGCGAGCTCGAGGACCTCGCGCATGACGAAAACGCGCGCGGCACGGGCGGGCATCACCTGCACGCACGCTTCGAACACCTTCCAGAACTGCGCCGATTCGAAGCTCGCGTCCGGCGCGCCCCAGTCCGCCGGGAAATCGTGCCAATGCCCGTCGGGCGCGAAAGCGGCCCCGGCTACGTCGCTTGCAGCGTCGCCGACCTCGTCGTCCAGGCGCTCGAGGGGCTGCTCGCGGGATTGCCGGCGCACGTAGTCGACGATCTTGTGCTTGAGGATGCCGGTCAGCCACGTCCTCACCGAAGAGCGCCCGGCGAACCGCGTTCCGGTCTGCAGCGCGGCGAGGAGGGTCTCCTGGACGGCGTCTTCGGCGGCGGTGGCGTCCCTCAGCCGGAGCATCGCGTAGCGCATGAGGTAGGCCCGATGTTCCTCGACCCTTGTCGGCTCGAAAGCCTCGGCAACAGCCTGGTCTTCGCTTTTCGCCATGCGCTCGGCACTCGCCATAAGTCCCGGAATTTCGGCAATTTTACCGGGATCTGACGCGGTTTCAGGGCGCTGCCGGCCGGCGAGACGCCGCGGCGCTTGAAAAGCCCGCGGCGAATCCCATATTTCCTTCGTCGGCGCCTTTGAAAGCGCGCCATCACTATTACCAAGGAGAGAACTATGGCCAACCTTACCCGTATGGACGAAGCGTTCGACGATCTGCTGCGCGGCTTCTTCGTGCGCCCGGTCAGCTTCGAAGGCAGCGCAGGGCAGCCCCAGGTCGCGCAGTTTCGAGTCGAAGTGAGCGAGAACGAAAACGCCTACACCATCCGCGCGGAAATACCGGGTGTCAGGAAAGACGACATCAACATCAGCATTGACGGCGACCAGGTCGCGATCAGCGCCGAAGTGAAGAACGAGAAAGAGGCGAAAGACGGTGAGCGCATGCTGCGCTCCGAGCGCTACTACGGCAAGGTTTACCGCGCTTTCCAGCTCGGCCAGCCAGTCGACGATGCAGCGTGCGCCGCGAAGTACAGCGACGGTATCCTCGAGCTCACCCTTCCGAAGAAAGCCGCCACGAGCGCGAAGCGCATCACGATCCAGTAAGTTTCGGCTCCTCCCGAAAAACGGTCGCCCTCAGGCGGCCGTTCTTTTTTGTAGAATAAGCGCTCACTAACTTCTCCCGCTGACCATGGCCGCAGCCGTTTCCGCTTTCAACCCGGTAGAAGGCCCCAACAAGGCGCGCATCCTCGCCGAGGCCCTGCCCTACATCCAGCGCTTCCACGGCAAGACGATCGTGGTGAAGTACGGCGGCAACGCGATGACCGACCAGAAGCTGAAGGAAAGCTTCGCGCGCGACGTGGTGCTGCTCAAGCTCGTCGGCATGAATCCGGTCATCGTGCACGGCGGCGGCCCGCAGATCGACGACCTTCTGAAACGCGTCGGCAAGAAAGGCGAGTTCGTCCAGGGCATGCGGGTGACCGACGCCGAAACGATGGACGTCGTGGAAATGGTCCTCGGCGGTCAGGTGAACAAGCAGATCGTTCATCTCATCAACCATCACGGCGGCGCCGCGGTCGGGCTGACCGGCAAGGACGGTGCTTTCATACGCGCCAAGAAAATGATGGTGCGCGGCCCCGGCGAGAACGAAATGATAGACATCGGCCAGGTGGGCGAAGTCGAAGCGATCGACCCCAAGATCGTGCAGACGCTGTTCGCGGGCGGCTTCATACCGGTGATCGCGCCGATCGGTTTCGGCAGCCGTGGCGAGTCCTACAACATCAACGCGGACCTCGTGGCAGGCAAGGTGGCCGAGATACTCAAGGCCGAAAAGCTCATCGTGCTCACCAATACCGCGGGCGTGCTCGACAAGAACGGAAACCTGCTGACGGGCCTCACCGCGAAAAAAGTCGACGAGCTTTTCGCCGACGGCACGATACACGGCGGCATGCTGCCCAAGATCGGCTCGGCGCTCGACGCGGTCAAGAACGGCGTCAACACCTGCCACATCATCGACGGCCGCGTGGAGCATGCGCTGCTCCTCGAGATCCTCACGAGCGAAGGCGTCGGCACGCTGATCCGCAGGCGGTAGCGGCAGCGCTCGCGTTCGCTCGGGCCACGCTGCCACACGAACAGAAGGAAACCCATGGTTTCCCTCCGTAACCCCGCTCCGCTTCGGGGGAATATCACGATACAGAGGGAAACCCATGGTTTCCCTCCGTAACCTCCTTTCCTTCGGGTGTGTCGCGTGAGCGCCGCGCCGCGGACGTGGATTTTCGACCTGGACAACACGCTGCACAACGCGAGCCCGCACATATTCCCGCACATCAACCGTGCGATGACGCAATACCTGCAGACCGAGCTCGGGCTCGATGCGGACGCAGCGGGCGCGCTGCGCCAGGACTACTGGAAGCGCTATGGCGCGACGCTCACCGGTCTCATGCGAAATCACGGCACCGACCCGCGCCACTTCCTGTGGCACACGCACCAGTTTCCCGAGATCGAGCGCATGGTGGTTCGCGAGCCGCTGCTGCGCGCGACGCTGCGGCGGCTGCCGGGGCGCAAGTTCGTTTTCTCCAACGCGCCGGTGCATTACTCGCTCGCCGTGCTGAAAGCCCTTGCGATAACCGATCTCTTCGATGCAGTGTTCTCGATCGAGCGCACGCGCTTCAGACCGAAGCCGGACGTGCAAGGCTTTCTGCGCCTCGTGCGCGCTAACAGGTTGCGAGCGCGGCGCTGTATCATGGTCGAAGACACGCTTGCAAACCTGCGCACGGCGAAAAAGCTCGGAATGAAAACAGTGTGGGTGTCGCACGAAAGGCGTGTGCCCCGCTATGTCGATTTGAGGATCGCGAATCTCAGCGAGCTGCGGCGGGCCCTGCCGCAGCTCTCGTGAACCGGGGGGACGATGGCCAGGACCGGGGAAAGAAAAACTCAAATACTGCAGACGCTCGCGCAGATGCTGGAGAACCCGGCATCGGAGAAAGTGACAACGGCTTCGCTCGCCGCCAGGCTGGAGGTTTCCGAAGCCGCGCTCTATCGCCACTTCAGCGGCAAGGCGCAGATGTTCGAAGGCCTCATCGAGTTCATCGAGCAGACGCTGTTCGCGCTCATCAACAAGATCACGAGCGAGGAGAAGAGCGGGACGCGCCAGATCGAGGCGATCGTGGGCGTGCTCCTCGGCTTCGCGCAGAAGAACCGCGGCATGACCCGCGTTCTGATCGGAGACGCGCTCGTGCACGAGAACGAGCGCTTGCAGGCGCGCATCAATCAGCTCCACGACAGGCTGGAAGCCGCGCTCAAGCAGGCGGTGCGCTTCGGCGTCACGCAGCAGGAGCTCGCAGCCGACACCGACGCCACGGCCTTCGCGAACCTGATCGTCAGCTACGTGACGGGGCGCTGGCACCAGTTCGCCAAGAGCGGCTTTCGCCGCGACCCGGTCGAGCTCTGGAACCAGCAATGGCGCCAGCTCATGCAGGGCGTAATGGTATAAAGATAAGATCTACGCCGCTCCTTCGGCGCAGCTTCGCTGCGCCTCCGGGCGCGAAGGCGCGCTTATGCGGCTACCGCCGCTACATGGAATTTTTTCCGGAGGGTATATGGCAGAAGTGACGACTCAGCAGCTCGCCCAGCTACTCCTGGGCATCGCGCGCGCCCAGAACGCGATGGTGGAGGCGCTCGAAAACTCGAAAGCCGGGTTCAAGTCGACGCATTTCCGGCCTTCGATCGAGACCGCTTCGCGCATTCGATCGAACCTGCCGGAATCCCTCGCGGATTATCCTTCGCGGCTGCTGCTGCAGATGCTCGGCCGCACCGCGCCCGACACCGACCGCGTGATGCGCGATCTGGAGGCGCTGCTTTCGAGACCAGCTGCGCCGGTGGCGGCCCCCGCGCCCGCAGCTCCTCCCGCCGCCACGCCTCCCGACTCCCCGGACGACAACTCCTTAGACATGACTCGTTAGGCGCGTGCCCCGCAAACGGGGCAGGCGGGGTCTTTGGCGAATCGGATGGTGCGGGTGCTCATGGCGAGCGCGTCGATCAAGAGCAGCCTTCCGTTCAACGCTTCCCCCGTTCCGGCGAGGAGCTTCAGGGCTTCCGCCGCCTGTATGCTGCCGACGATACCGGTGATCGGGGCGAAGACACCCATTACGGCGCACCGTACGTCCTCGCTCTCGCCGGTTTCGGGAAATAGGCACGCGTAGCACGGTGCGTCCGCCTTGCGCAGGTCGAATACCGCGACCTGCCCGTCGAAGCGCACGGCCGCGCCGGACACGAGCGGCTTGCGCACCTTGACACAGGCGCGGTTCACCGCGTGGCGCGTGTCGAAGTTGTCGGTACCGTCGAGTACGACGTCGGCCTCCGCTGCGAGCTCCGCGATACGTTCCTCGCCGAGCCGCTCGCGTACCGCACGCACCTCGACTCCCGGGTTGATCGAAGCGAGCGTCGCGCGCGCCGAGTCGACTTTGGCGCGCCCGATCGCCTCGGTGCGATGGACGATCTGGCGTTGCAGATTGGTGAGGTCGACGACGTCGTCGTCGCAGATCGTGATGAGGCCCACTCCGGCGGAAGCGAGGTAGAGGGCGACGGGCGAGCCGAGGCCGCCGGCCCCGATGACGAGGGCGTGCGAAGCGAGCAGCCGCTCCTGCCCTTCGATGCCGATTTCGGGCAGCAGGATGTGGCGGCTGTAGCGCAGGAGCTGGTCGTCGTCCATGGGCGTGAACGGTAAACGCTTAAGGGCGCGCGGTAAACCGCGCGCCCAAGAAAAACGCCCGGGAGTCCCGGGCGTTTCAAGGTGCGATCCGGCGGAGAGGTCAGTTAGCTTTGGCCGTCGCGGTCGTGCCGCGGGTCTTCAGGAACGCGACCGCCTGGTTCAGCTCGTAATCGTTTTTCGACACGACCTCGCCGGGCTCGGGCCGCGTCAGCTTCTCGTCGACGTCCTGCGGGCGCGGCATCGGCTTGAAATTGAACTTCTGCACCGCGGTCGCGAGCGCTTTCTCCTTGTCCTTGTCGGTCGTGGCCGAATCGATCAGGTGCTTGGTGAGATCGGCTTCGCGGAGCTTGAGCGCGCTGCGGTCGGACACGATCTCTTCGAGCGGGATGTCGGGCACGATGCCCTTGGCCTGGATCGAGCGGCCTTTCGGCGTGTAGTAGCGCGCCGTCGTCAGCTTGATCGCGGTGTTGTTGCCGAGCGGCAGGATCGTCTGCACCGAGCCTTTGCCGAAGGTCGGCTGGCCCATGACGACCGCGCGGTTATGGTCCTGCAGCGCGCCCGCGACGATCTCGGAGGCGGACGCGGAGCCTGCGTTCACGAGGACGACCATCGGCACCGTCTTGATTTCAGCCGGCAGGCGGCGCAGGTAATCGTCCTTGAGGCGTCCCCGCAGATAGTGCTCGGGGCTCGCGTTCAGTTTCATGCGCGAATCCTCGGTGCGGCCGTCGGTGTAGACGACGAGCGAATTCTGCGGGAGGAAAGCCGCCGATACCGCCACTGCGCCGTTCAGCAGGCCGCCGGGATCGTTACGCAGGTCGAGCACGAGCCCTCTCATCGGCCCCTGGTTCTGCTTGAAGAGGCTGTCGACCGCCTTGGCTAGGTTCTCGCCGGTGTGCTCCTGGAACTGGCTCACGCGGATGTACGCGTAGCCCGGCTCGAGGAGCTTCGATTTCACGCTCTGTATCTTGATGACCGCGCGGGTGAGCGTCACGACCACCGGCTTGGGCTCGCCCTTGCGGACGATCGTGAGCGTGATCTGGGTGTTCGGCTTGCCGCGCATGCGCTTCACCGCATCGTTCAGCGTCATGCCTTTGACCGACGTGTCGTCGAGCTTGACGATGAGGTCCGCAGGCTTCAAGCCCGCGCGCGACGCCGGCGAGTCGTCGATCGGCGAGACGACCTTCACGAATCCGTCTTCCATGCCGACCTCGATGCCGAGCCCTCCGAATTCGCCTTGCGTGCCGACCTGGAGCTCGCGGAAAGCTTCCTGGTCGAGGTACGCCGAATGCGGGTCGAGCCCCGTCAGCATGCCGTTGATCGCTTCGGTGATGAGCTTGCGGTCTTCGACCGGCTCGACGTAGTCGCTTTTCACCCGTCCGAAGACTTCGGTGAAAGCGCGCAGCTCCTCGATCGGCAGCGGCAGCGCGCCGCCTTCGCGCTGGGCGACGGCCGAAAAATTGAGACTGATTGCGACCCCGATCAGGACGCCGACGACGATCAGGCCGAACTGGCTGAATTTGTTACGCATTACTAACCCCCTAATGGCACGCAACGAGTGTGGCCGCATGAGGCTGTACTCTACCTCACGCTTACCCACGTTAAAGGATCGAAAGGACGACCTTCGTGCCTCATTTCAAAGTATAAACCCGAATCCGGGTGCCCGCCGCTCTGGCCGACTGCGGCAATCCGCTCTCCGCCGCGCACGACGTCGCCCAGCCGCCTGTAAAGGGTCTCGTTGTAGCCGTAGAGGCTCATGTAGCTGTCCCCGTGGTCTAGGATGAGGAGGTTGCCGAAACCTCGCAGCCAGTCGGCGAAAACCACCCGTCCCGCTGCGATCGCTCTTACCGCCTCGCCGGTCCCGGCCGCGATGAAAAGCCCTTTCCAGACCACGCCGCCACCCTGCCGTGGACTGCCGAAACGGTTCGCAAGTTCCCCCCGCACCGGCAGCGCGAGGCGCCCGCGCAACGCCGCGAAGTCCCCCTCGAAGCCCGCTTCCGGCTCCGGCACGCGCTCGTTTCGCAGCCGCGGACCGGTTTCGGGGCGCGATTCGGGCTTCGCGCGAGGTTTTGGGGGTCGCGCGGCGAGTTTCGAGAGCTGCTCGATCAACCGGGTGAGGCGCGTCTCATCGCGCTTCAAGGTGCCTATTTCGCGGCGTTGCTGCTCGATATCGCGCGAGATGCGGGCGAGCACCTGCGCGCGGGCGCGTTTTTCGGCGTCCAGAGTGCGCCGCTGGCGGGTCTGCTCGGCCGCGATCGCAGCGACCTCGGCGGCTTCGGCTTCCGCGTCCTTCGCCAACGCGTCGAGCCGGGCCGCGTTTTCGCGCAGCTTCGCGATCAACTCCGAGCGTGCGCGCGCGATGTACGCGAGGTAGTGCAGCTCACGCGCCATCGCGTTGAGATCGCGGCCGCTCAGCAGTATCGCGAGACCGTCGGGACGGCCGGCGGTGTATTGCTGGTACAAGAGCTTTGCCAGCGCCTCGCGCTCCGCTTTCAGTGCGCGCTCGGCGCGCGCGGTCTGGCGCCCGATCTCCGCGACACGCTCGCGCGCGCTGCGCGAACGCTCGGCGAGCACGACAATCGCGCGGTTCGCGTCGGAGATCGCACGCTCGGATTCTTCGAGCGCGTCGGCGGCCTCGGTCCTCGATTCTTCCGCGCCGGCGATGCGCTTCTGTATGGCCTCGATGCGCGAAGTGAGCTCGCGCAGCTCCTCGCGCGCGCCAGCGGCTTTGGTCGCGGGCGTCGCCGCCGGCAGGGGCGCCGGCGCCAGGAAGAGGCCGGCGCAGCAGGCGAGCGTGTACGCGCAGCGGATCAAACGAACGTCAGGCGAGCTCGAGGAGAGGCTTTCCGGTCATCTCGGGAGGCCGCGGCAGGCCCATCATCGCCAGCAGCGTGGGGGCGACGTCCTGCAGCGAGCCGCCGTTCGCGATCTTCGCCTTGCGTCCGACGTAGAGCAGCGGGACGGCGTTGAGCGTGTGCGCGGTGTGGGCCTGGTGCGTCGTCGGGTCGGCCATCATTTCGGCGTTGCCGTGATCGGACGTGATCAGCACTTCCCCGCCGGCTTTGCGCATGGCGTCGACCACACGCCCTATGCACTCGTCGAGCACTTCGATCGCGCGCGTGGCGGCTTCGAGATTGCCGGTGTGTCCTACCATGTCGCCGTTCGCGTAGTTGCACACGATCGCGTCGAAGCGGCGGCTTTCGATCGCTTCGACCAGCTTGTCGGTGACTTCGCGCGCGCTCATTTCGGGCTTCAGGTCGTAGGTCGGGACCTTGGGCGAAGGCACGAGAATGCGCTCCTCGCCCGGATAAGGCTGCTCGACCCCGCCGTTGAAGAAATAAGTGACGTGCGCGTATTTCTCGGTCTCCGCGATGCGCAGCTGCCGGAGTCCCTGCTTCGCGATGCACTCGCCGAAGCCGTTGGCGATCGACTGCGGCGGGAAAGCGGCCGGTATCGCGCTGAAATCCCGGCCGTAGGTCGTGAGCGTGCAGAAGTATCCGGGCTTCGGAGTACGCAGCCGCTCGAAGCCGTCGAAATCGGGCCGCGTCAGCGCGGCCGTCAGTTCGCGGGCGCGGTCGGCCCTGAAGTTCATGAACACCACGGCGTCGCCGTCTTCGATGCGCACCGGCATCGCGTTCGCGGGAACCACCGCCGTCGCCCGGACGAATTCGTCCGATTCGCCTCGCTCGTAGGCCGCTTTCAGCCCTTCGAGGGCGCTCGCGGCGCTGAAGCCTCCCGCGCCGGAAGCGAGCAGATCGTAGGCTTCGCGCACGCGCTCCCAGCGGTTGTCGCGGTCCATCGCGTAATAGCGGCCGCAGATCGATGCCGTGCGCCCGACGCCGAGCTTGCGATACAGGTCTTCGAGCGCTGCGAGCGACGCCTCGGCGCTGCGGGGCGGAGTGTCGCGGCCGTCGAGGAACGCGTGCACGTAGAGATTCCTGACGCCGGCTCGCGCGGCCATCGACAGCATGGCGTGGATCTGCGTCTCATGGCTGTGGACGCCGCCGGGCGACACGAGCCCCAGCACGTGCAGCGCGCTTTGCGCGCCGGTAGCCACGGCTTTCTTCAACACCGGGTTTTCGAGGAACTCGCCGGTCTCGATCGCGTGCTCGATCTTGGTGTAGTCCTGGTACACCACGCGGCCGGCGCCGATGTTCATGTGGCCGACCTCGGAGTTTCCCATCTGGTTGCGCGGCAGTCCCACCCATTTCTCCGACGCGTCTATCGTCGTGTGCGGACAGGTCTGCCAGAGAAAGTTCCAGTGCGGCTTGCGCGCCTGGCAGATCGCGTTGTCGTCGCACGCCTCGCGATAGCCGAAGCCGTCGAGCACGATGAGGATTACCGGAGTGACCGTCATGGGACGTCTGAAAACAAGAAGCTGAATAGGTGAGGGCGATTCTAATCCCATTGGATGCCGCATCGGTCCGGCGAGGGCGCTCTGCTAGAATAGCGACCGCCCGAAGCCGCCACGATTTCAGCGGCCGCACCCGAAAAGTCCCGAATGGAACAATTCCTCGTCTTCCTGCAGAAAAACCCGATGAACATGGTTCTCCTGGGCGCCGTGCTGGTGTCCGGAGGCATGCTCATCTGGCCGCTCGTGTCGCGGCTGATGCGCCCCGGGCACGAGGTCGGTCCGCTCGAAGCGGTGCAGCTCATCAACCGCCGCGACGCGGTGGTTCTCGACGTGCGCAGCGCCGCGGAGTACAAATCGGGACACATCACCAACGCCCGCCACCTGCCCGAGAGTGAAATCGACGCGCGCACGAAAGAGCTGGACAAGGTCAAATCGAAGCCGATCATCGTGAGTTGCGGGCGCGGCAACCGCTCGGTGAACGTCGCGAACCGGCTACGCAAGCTCGGTTTCGCGGAAGTCTTTTCGCTGCGCGGCGGCATAGCCGCCTGGCAGCAGGCGAGCATGCCACTGGAGAAATCGTGAAAGCGCTGATGTATACGACTGCGGTGTGCCCTTACTGCCAGATGGCGGAAAGGCTGCTGCGTTCCAAGGGCGTCGACATCGAGAAAGTCCGAGTCGACCTCGACCCCGCGAGGCGGGCCGAGATGATGGAAAAAACCGGCCGGCGCACCGTTCCTCAAATCTATGTCGGCGAGACCCACGTCGGCGGATACGACGATCTCGCGGCGCTCGATCGCGCGGGCGGTCTCGACCCGCTGTTGAAGGCCCAGGGTGGCGCTGCAACCGGAAGCGCGACATGAGCGAAAACCCGCAACAGCAGCCGCAGGCGGCCGACCAGCAACCGCTGTTCGGCATCGAAAAGCTTTACCTGAAAGACCTTTCGCTCGAGCTCCCGAACGCGCCGCAGGTTTTCTTCGAGCAGGAAGCCCCGCAGGTCGAAGTGAACATTCACAACCAGGCGACGGGACTCCCGCAGGAGGGCCTTTTCGAAGTCGTGCTCACCGTGACCGTCACCGCGAAGATCCAGGACAAGACCGTTTTCCTGGTCGAGGCCGCGCAAGCCGGGATATTCCAGATCCGCAACATCCCGCAACCCGACCTCGAGGCCGTTCTGGGAACGATCTGTCCCAATACCCTGTTGCCGTATGCACGCGAAGCCGTCTCCAGCGTCGTGCAGCGCGCGGGCTTCCCGCCGGTCACGCTGCAGCACATGAATTTCGAGCTCGTTTATCAGCAGCGCCTCCAGCAGATGCAGGCCGATCAGGCCGCCGGCGCTGCCCCTGCTGCGACTTCCACGCATTGACGATGGCTGTGCCGCGCGGCGCGCTTTACACGTGTGCAGTGCTAGCGCTCGCCATGGGCGCCGCCGCGGCGAGCGCGGCGACCCTGGAATACCGCGCAGTCGGGGAAAATGCCGCGATCCTCTACGACGGACCGACTGCGAAATCGAGCAAGCTTTACGTGGTCAACAAGGGCTATCCGCTCGAAGTCGTCGTGACGGTCGAAGGCTGGGTGAAAGTGCGCGATGCGAACGGCGCCTTTTCCTGGATCGAAGCGAAGCAGCTCATCGACAAGCGCACCGTCATGGTGAAAGTCCCACTTGCCGACGTGCGGGCGAAACCGGACGATGCGGCACCGGTCGCTTTCCAGGCGCAACAGAACGTGCTGCTCGACGTCGTCTCCGTGTCGGCCGGCTGGGTGCAGGTGCGACACCGCGACGGCGGCACGGGCTACGTGCGCGCGCAGCAGGTGTGGGGCGCGTGAGCGCCGGCGGCTAGCGATGAACGTCGCGGTCTTGGGCGCGGGCGCCTGGGGCACTGCGATGGCGATCAGTCTCGCGCGGCGCCATTCGATCAGTGTGTGGGCGCGCGATCCGGCGCAGCGCGAGGCGATGCGCGCCGCCCGGTCCAATTCCAGGTACCTCCCGGGTTTCTCCTTTCCCGACGGGCTCGAGATCGCGGATGATCTCGGCGCTGCGCTGAGGGCGGCCGACCTCGCCCTGGTCGCGGTGACTACCGCCGGACTGCGCGAAACGCTGCGCAGAATGCGCGCAACGCACGCAACCGTACCTTCCGTCTGGCTGTGCAAAGGCTTCGAGCCGGGCGCGGCGAAGCTGCCTCACCAGGTCTTCGAGGAGGAGCTCGGCGCGGGCGCGCGATGCGCGGTGCTCTCCGGCCCGAGCTTCGCGGAGGAAGTCGCGCGCGGGCTCCCGACGGCGGTCACCCTCGCCTCACGCGACACCGCCTTCTCGCGCGATACGGCGCGCGCGCTGCACAGCCCGACGTTTCGCGTCTATTCGAGCGACGATCTGCTCGGCGTCGAAGTCGCGGGCGCGGTCAAGAACGTGATGGCGATCGCGGCGGGCATCTGCGACGGCCTGGGCTATGGCCACAATGCGCGCGCGGCGCTGATCACACGGGGGCTCGCCGAGATCACGCGCCTCGGTGTCGAGCTCGGTGGACGCGCCGAGACGTTCATGGGGCTCGCCGGGGCGGGCGATCTCATCCTCACCTGCACCGGAGATCTGTCGCGCAACCGCCGCGTCGGGCTCGCGCTGGCGCAGGGTAAAGCCCTCACCACAATACTCGCCGAGCTCGGCCACGTGGCCGAAGGCGTCAGCACTGCGCGCGAGTTGGAGCGCATGGCGGAGAGGCTGGGCGTCGATATGCCCGTCACGCACGCCGTGTGTCGCGTCCTCGACGACCCTACCCAGGCCCGCGCCGCCGCCGACGCGCTTCTGCAGCGCGAGCCGAAGGCTGAGCGCTAACCGCGCTTTGCCTTCGGCTCGCGCGCCGCGCCGGATTACGAAACAGAGGGAAACCAAGGTTTCCCTCCGTAACCTCCTTTCCTTAGGCTGCCATGCGGCAGCCGCCTCGGCCGGTGTACGAACAGAGGGCAACCCATGGTTTCCCTCCATTACCTCCCTTCCTTCGGTTTTGACGTCATTCCGGACTCGATCCGGAATCCATTTTCGCTGCATCAGCCTTTCGCGAAGTCGAGCTGACGCCAGGCCTCATAGAGGACGATGGCAACGGTGTTGGAGAGGTTGAGGCTGCGGTTGCCCTCGCGCATGGGGACGACGATACGAAGCTCGGGCGCGAATGCGTCGAGGACGGTCTGGGGAAGCCCGCGAGTCTCGGGACCGAAGACCAGCACGTCCCCGGCGCGGTAGGCAAGCTCGTCGTATCGCGTCGTGCCGCGCGTGGTCGCCGCGATCATTCTGCGCCCGGTGAAATGTTCGCGGCACGCGCGCCAGTCCTCGTGTACGGTCACCGGAGCGAAGTCGGAATAATCGAGCCCGGCCCGGGCGAGCTGCTTGTCGCGGAGCGTGAAGCCGAGGGGCCGCACCAGGTGCAGGCTCGCACCGGCGTTCGCGGCGAGGCGCACCGCGTTGCCGGTGTTGGGCGGAATCTCCGGCTCGTAGAGCACGATATCGAACATCGAGGGGAGCGCGGCTCGCGCCGCGGACGGACCGACCGATTCCCTGCATTAAGGAACGTCATTCTGGACCGGTCCGCGGGAGCGGACGCGATCCAGAATCCATTCACGCTAGCTGCCTTCGGTACTGGCCCGCTCGGTCCGTTTCGGCGAGTCGGTCGCAGTCGGACGCACCGACGGCTCGCGGGCGGGGCTGCGTGCGCGTGCCGGCGCCTGCGGGCGTTTTCCGAAAGTCTCGAAGCTCTGGTCCATGAGCAGCCGCGCTTTTCCGGCCGGCGGGCGCGCGCGCTCGTCTGCCGCCGTGGCCACCGACGCGTACTCGCTGCTGCCCGTATCCATCCAGGTGCCTGCCGCGAAACCGATGACGAGCATGGCCGCCATGCCTCCCGTCCACAACGGCCAGCGCGAGCGCGCGGCGGCGCCATGCCTCGCGTCGGCGGGGTGGCCCGGGCCGTGGGAATGCTTGCCGCCGGCGCGACGTGAAGCATCGCTCGCTCTCGCCCCTGCGGCGTCGGCTTCGCTCTCGACCCGGGTGCGGGCCGCAGCGCGTTCCGCGGCCCGTGCGTCCGCCTCCGCGCGTTTTTTCGCGGCGGCTTCGGCACGCTGCTCGGCTTCGAGTCGCTCCTGTGCCCGCTTGGTCGCGGCGGCTTCGGCCTCGGCGCGCTTGTCTGCGCGTGTTCTCTGCTCGAGGTCGGCACTTTCGCGCCCGCGCGCCGCCTGCACCGCGCGCGCCTCCGCTTCTCCACGCGAGCGCGCGGCTGCTTCGGCTTCGCGCTCGGTGCGGGCGCGTTCCTGCGCCTGCGCAACAGCGCGTTCCTCGGCCTGCACGCGCTCTTTCGCAGCGACGTCGGCGCGCTGCTCGACCTGAAAGCGCTCACGAGCGCGCTCCAGCGCTTCTATCTCGGCCTCTGCGCGCCGTTCGGCGTGCACTTTCTGTTCCAAAGCCGCCGCTTCGTGCGCCGCGGCGGCTTCGATGGCCTGCGCATCGGCGTGCGCGTGTGCCTTCGCCGTTTCCTCCGCCTGCTGCTCCGCGTGCAGACGGGCCTGCGCCTGCTCGAGCGCGTGCGCCTCGACCGCGGCGCGCTCGCGTGCCGCGGCTTCCGCTTTCTGCTCGGCTTCGAGACGCACTCTCGCGTTCTCGAGCGCCTGCGCTTCGGCTGCGTCGCGCTGCTCGGCCGCGGCCTTGGCTTCGAGCTCGACGGCTTCGCGCGCCTGCGCTTCGGCTTCTGCGCGCGCATCGGCTTCCGCGCGCTCTCGCGCCGCCGCTCGCGCCGCGCGATCGGCTTCGATACGTCCCTCCGCGCGAGCCTTGAATGCGGCCTGCGCCGCTTCGCGCTCCATGGCCGCGCGCATCGCGGCCTCGTCGGCGGCTGCGCGCGCGAGCATCGCTTCTTCGGCTTCGCGTTCCGCCAGGGCCTGCGCCGCAGCCGTTTCGGCGGCGTGGGTTTCGGCGGCCAGGCGTTCGCGAGCCGACGCTTCGGCGAGCCGCTCGGCCTCGTGCTTCGCGTGCGACGCGTGCACCGCCCGCGCATCGGCTTCGGCACGCGCCCGTGCGGCCACGCTTGCAGCGCTGTCGGCCTCGACGCGGCCACGCGCCTCGAGTGCGAGAGCCGCGTCGCACTGCGCACGCTCTTCGGCCGCCTGCTGTGCCGCACGTTCGGCGGCTTCGCGGGTCGTCGCCGCTTCGGCGGCTTCGCGCTCCGCCTTCAGGCGCGCGTTGCTCTGCGCCGTCGCGTGGCGCTCCGTCTCGGCGCGTTCCTGCGCCGCGAGCTGGGCACGCTGCTCGGCTTCGATGCGTTCCTGAGCGATCTCACGCGCATGCGCTTCGGCCTCCGCGCGCCGCTGCGCCTGCACGACGAGCTCCGCTTCGGTCGCTTCGCGCTCCCGCGCGGCTGCGATCGCACGCGAGTCGGCTTCCGCGGCGGACCGGGCGAGCGCTTCGGCGTCGCGCTCGGTCTGCAGGCGCGCTGCGGCCTCGCCTGCGGCGGTGCTCTCGGCGGCACTGCGCGCCAGCGCGGCAGCTTCGGCGCGTTGCTCGGCCTCAAGCCGTGCCTGCGCGACGACGAGCGCTTCGGCTTCGGCTTTGGCCCTCGCCTCGGCCTGCGCCTGTGATTCGAGCTCTGCTGCTTCGCGCTGCTGTGCCGCTTCGATGGCGGCCGCGTCGGCTTCGGCGCGTGCTTTCGCCGTTACTTCCAGGTTGTGGTCGGCGTCGAGCCGGCCGATCGCGTGCTGCTGCAGCTCGGTCTCCGCGCGCTCCCTCGCGCGCGCAGCGTCGAGGGCTTCCTGCTCGGCGGCCGCGCGTGCTTCGGCCGCGACGCGCGCCTCGCGCTCCGCGCGCGTGTGCGCTTCTGCCTGTTCCTGTGCTTCCTTGAGCGCTGCGGTGCGCGCCTGCGCCTGCGCCTGCGCCTCCCGCTCGGCCGCTTCGCGCTGGCGAGCGGCGGCTTCCGCCAGCCCCTCCGCCTCGCCGCGGGTGTTGATCGCGTCGGTCGCGCGCGCATCCGCCTCGGCGCGACGCAAAGCCTCCTGCTCGGCCGCGGCTTCCACCCCGGCGCGCTTTTGCGCCGCGATGGTGAATTCGCGCTCGGCCTGCACGCGCGCGGCCGCCTCCTCCGCGGCACGCACGTCGGCGGCGATGCGCTCCATCGCCGTCGCTTCGATGCGGCGCTCGGTTTCCACCCGCTCCTCGGCGCGACGCCGCGCTTCGGCCGCGGCTTCGAGGCGCCGGTCTGCCTGGGTTTTAGCCTGGAGCTCGGCAGCTTCACGCGCCGCCGCCTGCTCGAGGGCTCGCGTTTCCGCTTCGGCCCGTGCGCGAGCCACCGCTTCGACGGCGCGGTCGGTCTCGATGCGGGCCTGCGCCTGCTCCTGGAGTGCCTGCTCGGAGCTCGCGCGGGCGCGGGCGGCCTCGAGCGCCTGCTGCTCCGCCGCCTCGCGCGCACGCGCAGCCGCTTCGGCTTCGCGCTCCGCCTGTGCGCGCTCGATGGCCTCGTTCGCGGCGTGACGGTCCGCAGCGCTGCGCTCCAGTGCCGCGCTTTCGGCACGCTGCTCGGTCTCCAGCCGCTCTTGCGCAAGCCGTAGCGCTTCGCTCTCCGCCTGTGCCCGGCGGTCCGCCTGCGCTTTCTCTTCGAGCTCGACGGCTTCCCGGGCCTGGGCCGCTGCGAGCGCACGGGCATCGGCCTCGGAGCGCGCCGATGCGGCGGCCTCCGCGGCGCGATCGGCCTGCATGCGCGTCATCGCCTGCTGCTGCAGCGCCGCTTCCGCGCTCTCGCGCTCGGTCGCCGCTTCGAGCGCCTGCTGATCGGCGGCCTCGCGCGCTCGAGCGCTGCCCTCCGCATCGCGCTCGGTGCGTGCGCGCAGGACCGCCTGCTCGGCTGCGTGGGTTTCGGTCGCAGCCCGCTCGGTCGCAGCGGCTTCGGCGCGCTGCTCGGATTCGAGGCGCGCGCGCGCGAGCTCGAGCGCTTCGCTTTCCACTCTGGCGCGTTCTTCGGCGGCGCGGGTGAGCTCGAGCTCGGCAGCTTCGCGCGCCTGCGCCGCTTCGAGGGCCTGAGCGTCGGCCTCGGCACGTACGCGGGCAGCTTCCTCGGCTTCGCGCTCGGTCTGGGCGCGCGCTGCGGCTTCACCGGCGGCTTCGCTGTCCGCGGTGCTGCGCTCCCGCGCCGTGGTTTCGGCGCGCTGCTCGGCTTCGAGCCGCGATTGTGCGAGCGCGAGCGCCTGCGCTTCGGCTCTCGCCGTGCGCTCGGACTGCGCCTTCGCCTCGAGCTCGATCGCTTCCCGCGCTTGCGCTTCGTGAAGCGCCCGGGCGTCGGCTTCGGCGCGCGCCTGGGCGGCCGCTTCTGCGGCTGCATCGGCTTCGATCCGCGCCTGTGCCTGCTGCTGGAGCGCGCTGTCCTGCGCGGCGCGCTCGGTCGCGGCTTCCAGCGCTTTCTGCTCCTCGGCTTCGCGCGACCGCGCCGCGGCTTCGGCTTTCATTTCCGACTCGCTGCGCGCCTGCGCGTCTTCGCGCGCGCGAGTTTCGGCCTGGGTGCGCCGCGTTGCTTCCGCCGCGAGCGCCGTTTCGGCTGCGGCTCGTTTCTCGGCGAGCGCCGCCAGCTCGCGCTCGGCTTCCGCACGCGCCAGTGCGGCGGCCGCAGTCTCGTTTTCGGCGCGCTCTCGATTGCGCAGCGCTTCGGCCGCGCGTGCTTCGGCTTCGGCGCGCTCTCGCGCGGTCTGCTCCGCGTCGCGTTCGGTCTGCGCGCGCTGGTTCGCCTGCTCGATCGAGCGCGTTTCGGCCGCGATGCGCTCGCGCGCGGCCGCGTCGGCGCGTTGTTCGGCTTCGAGCCGCGTTTGAGCGACCTTCTGCGCCTCGCCTTCGGCCTTGGCGCGAAGCTCGGCCTGTGCCCGCGCCTCCACCTCCGCCGCTTCGCGCGTTTTCGAGCTCTCCGCGGCTTGCGTGTCGGCCTCAGTGCGGGCTTTCGCGGTGGCCTCTGCGGCGCGATCGGCTTCGAGGCGCGCGGCGGCGTGTTGCTGGAGCTCGTTCTCCGCGCGGTCGCGCGCGCGAGTCGCCTCGAGCGCGTCCTGTTCGGCTGCAGTGCGCGCTTTCGCTGCCTCGGTCGCGCTCATCTCGGCTGCCGCGCGCGCCTTGGCGACGGCTTCCGCGGAAATCTCCGATTCGATACGCGCCGCGGCCTGCCGCTCGAATTCCGCTTCGGCGCTCGCGCGATCCCTTTCAGCTTCGAGCGCTTTCTGCTCCGCAGCAGCGCGAGCCTTCGCGGCTTCCAGCGCGCGTGCTTCGGCGGCGGCACGCGATTTCGCTACTGCCTCCGCAGCGCGGTCGGCTTTCCTGCGCGCGGCCGAGTGCTGTTGTGCCTCGTTGTCCGCGGCGAGCCTTGCATGCGCGGTTTCGACAGCCTGTTGGTCTGCTGCGGCGCGCGCATGCGCTGCGGCCTGCGCTTCCATTTCGGCCTGCTGGCGCGCCTGCGCTTCTTCGATGGCCCGCGTGTTCGCGGCGATCCGGCCTTGCGCGCGCAACTCGGCCTGTCTTTCCATTTCGGCGCGTTGCATTGCGATGCGCGCGGCGTTGCGATCGGCTTCGGCGCGCGCCGAAGCCTGCGCCGCGCCCGCGCTTTCCGCGGCTTTGCGTGCGCGAGCGGCTGCTAGCGCGCGGCGTTCTCCCTCGGGTGTGGTGCGCGTGCGGGGTTCTTCGGGAATGGAGAACGACTGCACCGGCGGGCCGCCCTGTGCTTCGCTGAAAGCGCGCGATTCCGGCGTCATGTCGTACGCGATGTCTTCGCCCGCGGCGCTTTTCCGCTGCTCACGGTCGCGCTCGACTTCGCGCCGCACCAATTCGGCGCGGCGTATGTCATGTAGCAGCTTGCTCACTCTCGCCTCCCGCGAAAGCCGCCTCCCTGACGAGAGGGCTTCCCTCGCATGTCACCGTCGCGTCTCATTATACGATCTTGCGGCTATTAAAGTAGTACGTGAGGTTGATGGGGTAAGCCCTGCTGCGTACAGGTTAAGCCGGGGTGGCGAAACGGCTGCATCGGTACTCCGGCCGGAAGCTCCGGCGGCCTTGTCAGCGGGCGGCGCTAGGGTTTATCGTCCAGACGCCAATGAACGACAGGCGTTAAAGTGGGGGGTGCGGCCGCAAGTGTCTGAAACCGGGTATTCGACCGAGCGCAAGCTCTATGGAACGAATCGCTTGCTGATCGGTTTCATCTTCGGCGCGGTTTTCGCGCTGATTCCGACCTACTACTTCTACACGGGCCGCGAGGCAGCGCTACGCGGAGTAAATCCTGCACACGATCAGGTATTTACGACGAAGTCCGAGCCCGCGCGCACGGCCGTCGAGCCGGCTCGCACCGCACGCGGCAAAGAGCAGACTTTCGCCTCGCGCCTCACGTACGAGCTCAGCCAGCTGCCTGAAGAACCGCTGCCTATGGTAGCCAAAGCGGCAGCCGCGGGAGCCTCGTCGTCCGCGCCGCCCGGGCGCGCCCTCGAAACATCCGCGGCGCGCGTCGCCAACGCGAGGCCCATCAGCGCGCTTCCTCCGGATCCGCGCGATCGAACGGGCGCGATCGAGAAAGAAACTCAGATGCCTGAATACCGAGAGGCCGCACGGACCCTCGCGGCCGCGCCTCACGCTCGCGTTTACTCGGGACGAGAAGTGGAGCTGAAGGCGCCGCCGCTGCCCGAAACGCCGACGCGTCCAATAGTCGCCAGCGCATCGAACTCGCGCGCCGAAATCGCCGCCGAGCGCGCACGCGGCCCGGCGCAGGTGCTGCCGCCGAGACAGGCAACGGGCGCCGCGGCGGAGAATACCGTCAAATCGCGCTCGGTCGTCGCTCCCGGGCCGCCTGTGGCGGGGGTGACGCCGATCACACGTGCGCCGGAGGAACCGCGGCGGCAGGAAGTCCGGGCGAGAGCAAAGACAACGTCGGCCCCCACTGCAACCGAGCGCGCCGCGCCTGCGGCCACAACGGCGAATGCGCTGGCCGGCACGGTCGAAAGCCGTCTCGCTGCGACCCGCGAGTGGCTCGCGGCAGCACCGAGCACGACTCACACGCTACAGCTCATGGGCACGAGCAGCGAGGAGCAGCTCCAGGAGCACCTCAACGCGCTCGGCAAGGTCCTCGAGCCCGGCCGGATCCGCGTCTTCCGCACAGTGGCCCAGGGGAAGCCGTCGATCACCGTCGTCTATGGCGAATACGCCGACCGCAAGAGCGCTCTACAGGCGCTCGAGAAGCTGCCGCCGGCGCTCATTGCGAATCGGCCGGTGCTGCGCACGGTGAATGGCATACGCGTCGAGATGAAGCAACATAAAACAGACGGCTGATGAGAAGGATCCAGCATCCAGGATTCAGTGAAAAGCGCAGTTACTAAACCCAGAATCCCGGCAGTTCGTCTCTCTGCGTGCGCGCAACGACCCATGCGCTCACGCACGCCGCACCGGCGCGTTTGAGCGTGCGCGCGAGCTCGTTCAGCGTCGCCCCCGTAGTCATCACGTCGTCCACGATCGCTATGTGCTTTCCGGCGAGGTCCACGTCGCACACGAATACGCCGCGCACGTTCCGGCTGCGCTCGGCCCACGGCAGGGACGCCTGCGGCGCGGTATCGACGACTCGGCGGCACGCGTTGGGAAGGACCGGGAGCGCGAGCCTGCGCCCCGCATGTCGCGCGAGCTCGTGCGCCTGGTTGAACCCGCGCTCGCGCAGCCGCGCATCCGAGAGCGGCATCGCGACGATCGCGTCGACCTCCCCGGCGGCGGCGTCCGCCAGCGCGGCGCCGAGCACCGGCGCCAGCGTCAGGTCGCCCCCGTACTTGTAGGCCCGGATGAGCGCGTCGATCGGAAACGCGTAGGCGTAGGCCGCGCTGGCGCTGTCGTAGCGCGGAGGTCGATCGAGACAGGCGCCGCACGTGTCGCCGCTCTCGAGCGCAATCGCGCAGACCCGGCAGTGCCGGGGAGGCAGCCGCGGCAGCGCCCTGTCACACGCCGCGCAGTAGCGGTCCACCGCACTGTCGGCGACGTTGCGGGCGCCGCACAACACACAGTGAGACGGCCACCCCCGCTGCACGAAGCGTGAGCAGCGGTCGAGAAACGACTCGTGCGCGTTTGACAGCACCGGCGTCCTTCCGCGATGATCCAGCGCCTGAGGAACTCCCCGCCTTCCCCGTGACCATGACCAGCATCACCCTTAACGAATCGAGGCGCCGCGCCGTAGACAGCGCGGCTGCGCCATCGCCCCGATGGAGCGTCCAGGCCGTCGAAAGCCTGTATGCGCTGCCATTCAACGATCTCATCCACCGCGCGCAAGGCGTACACCGCGAGCATTTCGACGCGAACTGCGTTCAGCTTTCCACGCTGCTATCGATCAAGACCGGCGGCTGCGCCGAAGACTGCGGCTACTGTCCTCAGGCGGCGCGCTTTCACACCGGGGTGGAGAACGAAGCGCTGATGTCGGTCGAAGAGGTGGTTGAGGCCGCGCGATGCGCGAAGGAAAAAGGGGCGACGCGCTTCTGCATGGGAGCGGCGTGGCGAGGCCCCAAGCAGCGCGATCTCGACCGCGTCCTCGACATGGTGAAAGCGGTTCGCGGGCTGGGGATGGAAACGTGCGCGACGCTCGGCATGCTGAAGGCGGGCCAGGCCGAGCAGCTGAAAGGCGCAGGGCTCGATTACTACAACCACAACATCGACACCGCGGCCGACTTCTACGGCGAGATCGTGAGCACGCGCACGCAGGACGACCGTCTGGACACGCTCTCGCAAGTGCGCGAAGCGGGGCTGCACGTGTGCTGCGGCGGCATCGTCGGCATGGGTGAATCGCGGCGCACGCGAGCCGCTCTCATCGCGCAGCTCGCCAACATGGATCCTTATCCCGAGTCGGTGCCGATCAACAATCTCGTGCAGGTCGAGGGTACCCCCTTGCACGGCGCCGACGAGCTCGATCCTTTCGAGTTCGTGCGCACCGTCGCATGCGCGCGCATCACGATGCCGACAGCCGTCGTGCGCCTCTCGGCCGGGCGCCAGCAGATGCCTGAAGGCATACAGGCGCTGTGCTTTCTCGCCGGCGCCAACTCGATTTTTTACGGCGAGAAGCTGCTGACGACGGGCAATCCGGAAGCCGAGAAAGACCAGGCGCTTTTCGCCCGGCTGGGACTGCGGCCCATGGCGCCGGGCGCGCAGGATGCAGGATCCGGGACCTAGGATATGGCTGTTGTGACCGCACATCGCCCTTACTAAATCCTAAACCCTTCATCCTCGCCTCTTCCAATGTCCTCCCTCGCCGCGGAGCTCGCCGCCCTCGAGGCGGAGGGTTTGCGCAGGCGCCGCCGCATACTCGAAACGCCGCAGCGCGCGCGCGTCACGGTCGACGGGCGCGATTACGTCGCGTTCTGCAGCAACGACTATCTCGGCCTTGCCGCCCATCCCGACCTCGTCGCCGCGGCGTGCGCAGGGGCCGCGACCTACGGCATCGGGGCCGGCGCATCGCACCTGATACTCGGACACGCGCGGCCGCATCACGACCTCGAGCGCGCGCTCGCGTGTTTCGCGGATTTGCCGGCGGCGCTCTACTTCTCGTCGGGCTACATGGCGAACCTCGGTCTCGTGACCGCCCTTAGCGCCCGCGGAGACGCGGTCTTCGCCGACAGGCTCAATCATGCGTCGCTCAACGACGCGGCGCTCCTTTCGCGCGCCGACTTCAAGCGCTATGCGCATTGCGACATGGGCGCGCTCGAGCGCCAGCTGAGCGCTACGCGGGCGAAACGCAAAGTCATCGTGAGCGATGCGGTATTCAGCATGGACGGCGATATCGCCCCCGTCGCGGCGCTCGCCGAGCTCGCCGAGCGCTACGACGCGTGGCTCGTCCTCGACGACGCCCACGGCTTCGGCGTGCTCGGCGCGAACGGCCGCGGCGTGCTCGAGCACACGGGCGTGCGCTCGCCGCGCATCGCTTACATGGCCACGCTCGGCAAAGCCGCCGGGGTGTCGGGCGCATTCGTCGCCGGCGAGCCCGACTTGATCGAGACGCTGGTGCAGCGCGCCCGCACTTACGTGTACACCACGGCGAGCCCGCCGCTGCTCGCCTGCGCGCTTCAAAAAAGCCTGGAGCTGATCGAGAGCGAGCGCTGGCGCCGCGATCGTCTTGCGAAGCTGATCGCCGCGCTGAAGGCCGGATTGCGCGGGTGCGCCGCGCGACTGCTGCCGTCGGACACGCCGATACAGCCGCTCGTGATCGGCGGCAGCGTCGAGGCCGTCGCAGTCTCCGAGCAGCTCGCAGCACGCGGCCTCCTCGTGCCTGCGATACGACCACCCACGGTGCCGCGCGGCACGGCGCGCCTTCGCGTCTCGCTTTCGGCCGACCATCGGATCGAAGATGTGGAGCGTCTCGCAGCGGCACTCGAGTCGATCGAGCGGGGCGCATGAGCGCAGTCGTTCTGCTGCACGGGTGGGGTCTGGGCGCATCGGTTTTCGACGGGCTCTCGCGGCAACTCGCGGCGGGGGGCGACGCGAGCGCGCTCGACCTGCCCGGCTACGGCGCCTTCGACACTCGCGCGGCGTGCGACCTCGAGGAGATCGCGGAACGGATCGCCTCTTCCGCGCCCCGGCGCTGTTGCGTCGTCGGATGGTCGCTCGGCGCGCTCGCAGCGCTCGCGTGGGCGCGCTCCCGGCCCGAGCAGGTGCAGCGCCTGGCGCTGGTCGCCGCGACGCCGTGTTTCGTCCAGCGCGAGGACTGGAGCGTCGCGATGGAGCGCCCGATTTTCGACGCGTTCGCGCAAACCCTCGGCCACGACCGCGCCGGCACCCTCGAGCGGTTCGTGTCGCTCCAGGCGCAGGGGGACAGCGACGCGCGGGCGACGAGGCACGCGCTGCGTGCGGCGCTACGCGCAGGCGCGGCACCCGGGATCGACGTGCTGGAGCAGGGCTTGCGCATCCTCTGCGAGACCGATCTGCGACCGCATCTGCACGCAGTCGAGCAACCGGCGCTCGTCGTGCACGGCGAGCGTGATCGGCTGGTGCCGCGCGCCGCTGCCGAGCATCTCGCACGCGCGCTGCCTCACGCCCGGCTCGCCGTCATCCCCGGCGCCGCGCACGCACCTTTCGTCTCGCAGCCCGAGCGCGTCGGCGGCCTCATCCGGGAGTTCTTCGATGAGCGATGAGCTCGCCCTCGACAAGCGCGAGGTGCGGCGCGCGTTCGAGCGTGCAGCACCGGGCTACGACGCGGCAGCCGTGCTCCAGCACGAAGTGTGCGCGCGCATGCTCGAGCGGCTCGAGTACGTGAAGCACCGCCCGCGCGCGATCCTCGACGCCGGAAGCGGCACCGGCAACGCGATCCCGGCGCTCCTCGCGCGCTATCCGGGTGCTTTGATCGTCGCGCTCGATCTGGCGTTGCGCATGCTCGAGCGGGCGCGCGGCCGCGTGCGATGGTGGCAGGCCCTGCCCGGTTTTCGCCCGCCGCTGCACGCGGTATGCGCCGATCTCGAGCGCGTGCCGCTCGCGTCCGCAAGCGTGGGCCTGGTGTGGTCCAATCTCGCGCTGCAATGGGTGAACGACCTTCCGCGCGCCTTCCTCGAGATGCAGCGCGTGCTCGTCCCCGGCGGCCTCCTCATGTTCAGCACGTTCGGGCCCGACACGCTGAAGGAGCTCCGGAGCGCCTACGAAGGCACCGACGACCGCACGCACGTCAACCGCTTCGTCGACATGCACGACATCGGCGACATGCTGGTGGCCGCGGGCTACGCGGACCCGGTGATGGACATGGAGAAAATCACGTTGACCTACGAGGATGTGCGAGCGCTCATGCGCGACCTGAAAGTGATCGGCGCGCACAACGCGACGCGCGGACGCCCGGGCGCGCTTTCGGGAAAATCGCTGCTGCAGGCGGTCGAGCGCAATTACGAATCATTCCGGCGCGAAGGGAGACTTCCGGCCACTTTCGAAGTCGTTTATGGACACGCCTGGAAACCCGAAGCGCGAGTGAGCCCGACCGGACACCGCGTGATCGACGTCAAGGCAGCGTAGATGGCGAGCCACCAGTCACCGGTCACCCGTCACGGGCTTTTCGTCACCGGGACCGACACCGGCGTGGGCAAGACGCTGGTTTCCTGCGCGCTGCTTCGCGCTTACTCGGCCCGGGGTCTGCGCGCGGTCGGTATGAAGCCGGTCGCCGCGGGCGCGCGGCTGGAAGCGGGGCGGCTCGTCAACGACGACGTGACGGCGCTCGCTGCCGCAGGCAACGTGAGCGCATCGGTCGATCTCGTGAATCCCTACTGTTTCACGCCTGCGATCGCCCCGCACATTGCTGCCGCCCGCGCCGGTGTCACGATCGAGCCCGGTCGCGTGAGCCGTGCGTATCGCGCGCTGGCGGGCCTCGCCGATCGCGTCGTCGTCGAAGGCGCCGGTGGTTTTCGCGTGCCGCTGTCCAGCGATCGCGACATGGCGGACCTCGCCGTCGAGCTCGCGCTCCCGGTCGTCATGGTGGTCGGGATGCGCCTGGGCTGCCTCAACCACGCGCTCCTCACGGCGGACGCGGTGCGCGCGGCCGGCCTGCCGCTGCACGCGTGGGTCGCGAATCACGTGGTTCCCGGGCTGGAATACGCGGACGAAAACGTGGCCGCGCTCGAAGAACGTCTCGGCGCACCGCTCCTGGCGCGTATCGCTTACCACGCAAACGCGGCCACCGCGCTGATCGCGTGCGACCTGAAGGGCGATTTACTGCAATAAGCGAGCGCGCGCTCGAGCGTCGCGGCAGGGTATCCCGCCGTTCATTTCGCTCCGCGCCCGAATTGCACCGGCTGGTCGGCCTGTGATAAATTCCGTGCGTTTAAATGGGCTGGTACGACGATGGATCGCATCGCCGGAGGGGAAACGGCAGAGTACGTTTACATCGCCCGCCGCAACAACTCCCTCTCCTCCTCCGGACGGCTGCTCGTCTTCGGTTTCACATTCCTGGTGTCGGTGGGAATCGCGGCCGCGTTTTCCCTGGTCTTCGGCGCGTGGCCAATCCTGCCGTTCGCGGGAATCGAGATGGGCGTTTTGTTTTTCGCGCTTCGCTACATCGACCGGCACGCCGCCGATTACGAGCGCATCACGATACAGGGCGATCGCGTGACAGTCGACGTTCGCGCAGGCGCGGAAACGAGCCGCTTCGAGTTGAATAGGTACTGGGCGCAGGTGGTGTTCGAAGGCTCGCGGCTGGCACTGCGCTCCCACGGCCGCGAGATCGAGTTGGGGAGGCACGTGTGCGACGGTGAGCGGCGCGAGATGGCGCGCGATCTCGCGCGGGGGCTGCAAAGATCCGAAAGCCGCGGGCAGGCATCAAATTCTTGAGGTGAGGAAAGCATGACAGGCAAGTCGGGGAGCACGTTTGCGGCCGTGGCGGCGTTAGCAGCCAGCGCGGCGCTGCCGATCGCAGCGCTCGCTGCGGAAATACCCAGTCAGTACAACCTGCAGCCGCCGCAAACCACGATCGCGGAGCAGATCTACGACCTGCACACGCTGATCATGTGGATCATCGTCGGCATCTTCGTGCTGGTGTTCGGCGTGATGGCGATCGCGATCGTGAAGCATCGCAAGTCGGTGGGGCACCAGGCCGAGCAGTTCCACGAGAACACGACGGTCGAGATCATCTGGACCGTCGTGCCTTTCATCATCCTCATCGGCATGGCTTATCCCGCGACCAAGACGGTGGTCGCGATGAAGGACACCTCCAACCCCGACATCACGATCAAGGCGACCGGTTACCAGTGGAAGTGGGGCTACGACTACCTGCAGGAAGGCATCAGCTTCTACTCGAACCTCTCCACCCCGCGCGACCAGATCGACGGCCACAACAACGAAGCGCGCAAGAACAACGCCGCGTATCTGCTCGAAGTCGACAACCCGGTGGTGGTGCCCGTGGGCAAGAAAGTGCGCATCATCACCACTGCCAACGACGTCATTCACGCGTGGTGGGTGCCGGCGCTCGGCATCAAGCAGGATGCGATACCCGGGTTCGTGCGCGACACCTGGTTCACGGCGGACCGCCCGGGCACGTATCGCGGCCAGTGCGCCGAGCTGTGCGGCAAGGACCACGGCTTCATGCCGATCGTGGTGGAAGTGGTCGAGCAGGAGAAATATGCGCAGTGGGTGGCTTCCGCCAAGCAGAAAATGGCCGCGGCTACAGTGGCGACCACAGCCGATCCCGCCAAGAAATGGACGGTCGAGGAGCTGCACGGCCAGGGCGCGAAAGTCTTCGCCGCCAACTGCCAGGCGTGCCACCAGGCGACGGGCATGGGCGTGCCGGGCACCTTCCCCGCGCTCGCGGGCTCCAAAGTCGTCAACGGCCCCGAGGAAGAGCAGATCAAGATCGTGCTGAACGGCAGGCCCGGCACCGCGATGGCCCCGTTCAAGCATCTGTCCGACGTGGAGATCGCGTCGGTCGTCACTTACACGCGCAACAACTGGACGAACAAGACCGGCGACACGACGACGCCGGACGAAGTCAAAGCGCTGCGGAAATAAGGCCCGGAGACCAACCACCATGCAAGCACACGATCACGCGCACGGTCACCACGACGCTCACGGCCACGGCGAGCACGGAGACACCCACGCGCACCACCCCACGGGCATCATGCGCTGGGTGACCACGACCAACCACAAGGACATCGGCACGCTGTACCTCTGGTTCAGCTTCACGATGTTCATCGTCGGCGGCATCCTCGCGCTGCTACTGCGCGCCGAGCTCTTCCAGCCGGGGCTCCAGTTGTGGGAGCCGCACTTCTTCAACCAGCTCACCACGATGCACGGGCTCATCATGGTGTTCGGCGCCATCATGCCGGCTTTCGTGGGCTTCGCGAACTGGCAGGTTCCGCTCATGATCGGGGCGCCCGACATGGCTTTCGCGCGGATGAACAACTGGAGCTTCTGGCTGCTGCCGCCCGCCGCGATCCTGCTCGTCACGTCGTTCTTCGTTCCAGGGGGCGCCACCGCCGCGGGCTGGACGCTGTATGCGCCGCTCTCGACGCAGATGGGCCCCGGGATGGACCTCGCGATATTCGCGCTGCACATCATGGGCGCGTCCTCGATCATGGGCTCGATCAACATCGCGACCACGATACTCAACATGCGCGCGCCCGGCATGACGCTCATGAAGATGCCGCTTTTCGTCTGGACCTGGCTCATCACCGCGTATCTGCTGATCGCGGTCATGCCGGTGCTCGCCGGCGCGATCACCATGGTGCTCACCGACCGCCACTTCGGGACCAATTTCTTCAACGCGGCCGGCGGCGGCGACCCGGTCATGTTCCAGCATATTTTCTGGTTTTTCGGGCACCCCGAGGTCTACATCATGATTCTGCCGGCGTTCGGCATCGTGTCGCAGATCGTACCGGCGTTCGCGCGGAAGCCCTTGTTCGGATACTCCTCGATGGTGTACGCGACGTCCTCGATCGCGATTCTTTCCTTCATCGTGTGGGCGCACCACATGTTCACCGTCGGGATGAGCGCCGCGGCGCAACTCTTCTTCATGTACGCGACGATGCTGATCGCGGTCCCGACCGGCGTGAAGGTGTTCAACTGGATCGCGACCATGTGGAAAGGCTCGCTCACGTTCGAAACGCCCATGCTGTTCGCCGTCGGCTTCATTTTCGTCTTCTCGATGGGCGGCTTCACCGGGCTCGTGCTCGCGATCACGCCGATCGACATCCAGGTCCAGGACACGTATTACGTGGTGGCGCACTTTCACTACGTGCTGGTCGCGGGCTCGCTCTTCGCGATCTTCGGCGGCGTTTACTACTGGATACCGAAGTGGACCGGGCACATGTACAACGAGCAGCTCGGCAAGTGGCATTTCTGGCTCACGATGATTTTCTTCAACGTGACTTTCTTCCCCATGCATTTCTCGGGGCTTGCCGGCATGCCGCGCCGCATACCAGACTACGCGCTTCAGTTCACCGATTTCAACATGATTTCCAGCGTGGGCGCGTTCGGCTTCGGGCTGAGCCAGCTGCTCTTCCTCTATATCGTGGTGAACTGCATCCGGGGCGGTGCGAAAGCCGCCGACAAATCGTGGGAAGGCGCCGAGGGCCTGGAATGGACGGTGCCTTCGCCGGCGCCGTACCATACGTTCGAAACCCCGCCCCTGGTGAAGTAGCGCACCCGCGATGGAGCACGCGTTGAGCAACAAGACGAAGACGGCGCTCATACTGCTGTCGCTCGCCGCGGCGTTCTTCGTCGGCGTTTTCGTGAGGCACTGGCTATGGTGAGCGCGGCGCGCGAGAACGCCACGACCTTGAGGAAGCTCCTCGTGGTCGCGCTCGTCATGTTCGGTTTCGGCTTCGCGATGGTGCCTTTCTACAAGAAGCTGTGCGAGGTGACGGGCCTTAACAGCATCATCAAGCCGGAGACGGTGACGAACACGCAGGTCGACACCGGCCGCTCGCTCACGATGGAGTTCGACTCGAACGTGCGCAGCGGTCTGCCGTGGACTTTCACGCCCGTCGAAAGAAGCGTGCGCTTCCATCCCGGCGAGCTGGTGCAGGTCGAATTCGAAGTCCGCAACAACTCCGACAAGGTGCTGACCGGCCAGGCGGTGCCGAGCTGGGGCCCGCAGGTCGCGGGCAGGCATCTGCGCAAGCTCGACTGCTTCTGTTTCACGCAACAGACGCTGCAGCCCGGGGAAGTGCGCCGCATGCCGGTGGTGTTCGTCGTCGAGACGACGCTTCCCGCGGACGTGAGCTACGTGACGATGTCCTACACGTTTTTCCAGGTCGAGGGCAGGGAAGGGGCGGCGGGGTGAAGACCGTGACCGCGCCTTCATACAAGAACGGCGAAAAGGAAACCGGGCAGCGGCGCAAGGCCGGCCCGTTACAGGTCGCCCAGGCGGTGTTCTGGTCGTTCTTCGGCATACGCAAGCGCTCGGCGCACGAGAAGGACGCGGTATCGATCACGCTGGTGCAGGCGATCGTCGCCGGCCTCATAGGCGCGGCGATACTGGTCATGAGCCTGGTGTTCCTCGTCGGCTACATCACGGGCTGACGGCAAGAAAGATGAGGGAGTAAGACCAAGATGCTGAGTCAATCCACCCGATACTACGTTCCCGCGCCTTCGACCTGGCCGATCTGCGGGTCTTTCGCCCTGCTGTCGATGGCCTTCGGCGCGGCTTCCTGGTTCAACGGCGTCGGCTGGGGCAAATACCTCGTCTTCTTCGGCTTGATCGTGCTGGCGTACATGCTCGCCGGCTGGTTCAGCACGGTGGCGCGCGAATCGGAAACCGGCCAGTACAACAAGCAGGTCGACAGCGGTTTCCGCTGGGGTATGGGCTGGTTCATCTTTTCCGAGGTCATGTTTTTCGGCGCGTTTTTCGGCGCGCTCTTCTACATGCGCGTGATTTCCGTTCCCGATCTCGGCAGCCTCGAGAGCCAGGCGCTGATCTGGCCGGGGTTCAAACCCGGCTGGCCGGTGTCGGGCCCCGGGATCGCCGAGCAGTTCACCCCGATGGGCGCGATGGGCATACCGGCGCTCAACACGCTCATCCTGCTCACTTCGGGCGCGACGGTGACCTGGGCGCACTGGGGGCTTTTGAAGAACAATCGCTCGCAGCTGATATGGGGCCTCGCGATGACGGTCGCGCTGGGGATCGCGTTCATCGGCTTCCAGATCTACGAGTATGCGCACGCCTACAGCGAGCTCAACCTCAAGCTCACCATGGGCGCCTACGGCGCGACGTTCTTCATGCTGACCGGTTTCCACGGTTTCCATGTCACGGTCGGCACCATCATGCTCATCGTGATCCTGTTCCGCAGCGTCGCGGGGCACTTCCGTCCCGAGCACCACTTCGGCTTCGAAGGCGTGGCGTGGTACTGGCACTTCGTCGACGTCGTCTGGCTGGGTCTTTTCATCTTTGTCTACTGGCTATAAGCCGCAACTACAAAACCCTAGAACAACGAATAAGAACAAGGCGCGAGAACAACAAGGGGGGTCCCCGTCAGTAGGGAGAGAGCGCCGCACTCGTGCGGCGTTTTTTTTAAAAATAGAACCCACGACGCGCCCGGGGCGTAGCTTCGCTACACCCCGGCCGCAGAAAGTAGCGGAAGAAGCCACGACGCGCACGATTCGCAGCTTTGCTGCGTCTCGTGCGCAAAAAGTAGCTGAAGCGCCTATCGGCGCTACGTGCAAGACAATTGACGCTAGAGTCTTTGGGTGATGAAGCCGAAGTGGAAGCCGAGGAGCAGCAGCACGAAAAGCACGATGGAGAGCACGACGCGCACCGTGAGCGCTTTGACTGTGCGCTCCGAGCGGCCTTTGTCCTTCAGCAGGAAGTAGAGCGCTGAGAACAGGCTGAAGAGGATGAAGCCGATGAAAACGAGGACGACGAAGCGCATGGCGGGAACCTCTGGGCGGAACGCGTGCCCGACTCGAGTCGGGCGTCCGATGAGGGGCTCAAGTGTATAAGAGGGCTGCAACGCAGACCAGCAAGCATCGTGTGCCGCGATGCTTCCCTCATCCCCGCCCTTCTCCCGTGGGGAGAAGGGCGGTTCGAGGTACGAGGCGTTGATACGCCTCGCACGACGGTACGATGGCGGCCGCTGAGCGCCGTTTCGCGTTCTGGCCGCTCGCGGCTGCGGTGCTCGGGATCCTGGTCGCGCTCGCGCTCGGCAACTGGCAGCTCGGTCGCGCGGCCGAAAAGCGCGAGTTGAGAGCGCGCTACGACGCGCAGGCCGCCCAGCCGCCCATCCATGTTTCCGGCGTGGAGCTCGCCGCCGCCGACGTCGAGCTGCAGCGCGTCGAAGCGCGCGGGGTGTTCGAGCCGCGGCACACGGTGTACATCGACAACAGGATCCATCGCGGCACCCCGGGCTATGAAGTGATCACGCCGCTCAAGCTCGAAGGGAGCGAGCGCTACGTGCTGGTGAATCGCGGCTGGGTGGCGCGCACTTCCGACCGCGCGCAGCTGCCGCAGGTGCGCACTCCCGGGCACGCGGTGAACGTCGCGGGTGTCGCGGTGGTTCCGGGCAAGCGCACCCTGGAGCTTTCGGACGCGGTGATGGAAGGTGCGATCTGGCAGAACCTCACGATAGAGCGCTATCGCAAAGCCGTGCCGATCGCGATCCAGCCCTTCGCGATCAGGCAGGACAGCGCGCTCGACGACGGGCTCGTGCGAGAGTGGCCGGCGCCCGATTTCGGCATCGATAAACACTACGGCTACGCATTCCAGTGGTTTGCGCTCGCCGCGACGATACTGGTTTTCTATGGACTCACGCGACACAGACGCAACCGCAAGCGCGCGACGTAGCCGGCGCACGCTGTGGCTGATCCTCGCGGTGTGCGCCGCGCCGATCGTCGCATCGTACGCGGCGTACTATTTCTGGCAGCCGTCAGGGCACGTGAACTACGGCGAGCTGATCGGGCCCGGACCGCTCCCCGCCGCGGAGCTCACGCTCCCGGACGGGCGCGCGTTCCGGATGTCGCAGCTCGGTGGGTCGTGGGTGCTGATCGCGGCAGGTCCTGCGGCGTGCGACGACGCGTGCCGCGAGAAGCTCGTCTACATGCGACAGGTCCGGCTCGCACAAGGCAAGGAGAGCGCGCGCGTCGCGCGCGTATGGCTCCTGACGGACCGGGCGACGCCCGATCCGGCGCTCGCGGCGGAGCACCCCGGCATCGTGATCGCACGCGGTGCGGATGAGATCCTGAAAGCGCTTCCCGCGCCGCGCAGCGCGCTCGAGCACATCTACGTCGTCGATCCGCTCGGCAATCTGATGATGCGCTTTCCCGAGAATCCCGATCCCCGAAAGATGCTGAAAGACCTCGCGCGCCTGCTGCGCCACTCGAAATGGAAGTGACGGCGACATTCCGGAGGCTGGTTCTCGCGGCCGCGTTGCTGACGCTCGCCGTGGTCGTCGCCGGCGCGTACGTGCGCCTGATGGATGCCGGCCTCGGATGCCCCGACTGGCCCGGATGCTACGGGCAGGCGACCCCCGCTCACGCGCAGGAGGAAATCGGCAAGGCCGTAGCCGCGCAAGGCGGCGAGCACGGCCCGGTATCGCTGCGCAAGGCGTGGAAGGAAATGGGCCACCGCTACCTCGCGGGCGCGCTCGGGTTGCTGATATTCGCGCTCACCGTGATGGCGTGGCGCCGGCGCGCAGTGCTCGACCAGTCGCCTGCGCTCGCGACCGCGGTCCTCGCGGTGGTGGTTTTCCAGGCGGCGCTCGGGATGTGGACGGTGACGTTGCTGCTGAAGCCGGTCGTCGTCACGCTGCACCTCCTGGGCGGCATGACGACGCTCGCGCTCCTAGCCTGGCTCGCGCTGCGCCAGCTTGGAATCGCGCCGCGCGCCGACCGCGAAGCGGCGCGCGCGCTGCGGCCGTGGGCGGCGCTCGCGCTGGCGGTCGTCGTCGTCCAGATCGCGCTCGGCGGCTGGGTCTCGAGCAATTACGCGGCGCTCGCGTGCGTCGACTTCCCGACGTGCCACGGGCAATGGCTGCCCGAGGCGGACTTCAGGCACGGCTTCCAGCTCGTGCGCGAGCTCGGCAAGCGCGCCGACGGGACCCACCTCACGTACGAAGCGCTGACGGCGATCCACTGGACGCATCGCGTGGGCGCCCTCGTGACGCTCCTCTACGTGGGGACCTTCGCGGTCGTGCTCGCCCGCCGATCCGGTTTCGCGCGCCACGCAACGCTGCTCGCGGCGTTGCTCGCGTGCCAGATCGCGCTCGGCATCGCCAACATCCTCGCCGGACTGCCGCTCGAGATCGCAGTCGCGCACAACGCCGTGGCCGCGCTTTTGCTGGTCGCGCTCGTGGTGATAAACTTCGCCCTTTCCCGCGTTCCCTCCACTTTCTCACGCTGATGTCCCAGACTCTCGCCGGGCTGCCTTTCGGCTCCCGCGTCCACCAGTTCTACCAGCTCACGAAACCGCGCGTCGTTTCGCTCATCGTCTTCACTGCGGTGATAGGCATGTTCCTCGCCGTTCCCGGCGCGGTGCCGCTGCAGGTGCTGCTCGCCGCAACAGCGGGAATCGCGCTCGTGGCGGGGGCGGCTGCGGCCATGAATTGTCTCGTCGAGCAGAAGATCGACGCGATCATGCTGCGCACGAGCCGGCGGCCGCTGCCGAGAGGGCAGTTGACATCGATGCAGACGCTGCTTTTCGCCGGCGTGATCGGCGGCATCGGGCTCGCGCTCCTGCACCAGTGGGTGAACGCGCTCACCATGTGGCTCACGCTCGCCACTTTCGTCGGCTACGCGGTCGTCTACACCGTGATCTTGAAGCCGATGACCCCGCAGAACATCGTGATCGGCGGCGCTTCGGGCGCGATGCCGCCGGTGCTCGGCTGGGCCGCCGTGACCGGCGAAGTAACGGCCGACGCGCTGACGCTCTTTCTCATCATCTTCGCGTGGACGCCGCCGCACTTCTGGGCCCTCGCGCTCTATCGCAAGCACGAATACGCCAAAGCGGGGGTGCCGATGCTGCCGGTCACGCACGGCGACAAGTTCACGCGCCTGCACGTGCTGCTCTACACCGTCATCCTGCTCGCATGCTCGCTGCTGCCTTTCGTCGTGCGCATGAGCGGCCTCATCTACCTCGTGTGCGCGCTCGCGCTGGGAAGTGTGTTCCTCGCCTACGCGATCCGCATCTACGTCGCTTACAGCGACGCGCTGGCGCGGCGCACTTTCCGTTACTCGATCACGTATCTCGCGGCGCTTTTCGCCGCGCTGCTCGTCGATCATTACTTCCGCATACTTCTCTGAGCCCGTGCGCCGCGTGCGCAGCCGCCGCGTAGGCCGCTGGCTCGCGCTCGCGGCGCTCGGCTGCGTCCTCGCGGGCTGCGGCGGGAGCGACGCCCCCAAGTTCCAGTTGACCGACGTGACCGGCGCGTCGTTCGGCAGGAAGCTCGAGCTGACCGGCCACGACGGGCAGCGCCGCTCGCTCCAGGATTTCAAAGGCAAGGTGGTGGTGCTCTTCTTCGGCTTCACGCATTGCCCCGACGCCTGCCCGACCACGCTCGCCGAGCTCGCGGCAGTGGCGCGCGAGCTCGGGCCCGACGCTCAGCACATGCAGGTGCTCGTGGTGACCGTCGATCCCGAACGCGATACGCCCGAGGTGCTGCGGCAATACGTGCCGTCTTTCAATCCCTCCTTTCTGGGCCTGTACGGAACGGCGGAGGAGACCGCGGCCGCCGCGAAGGAATTCAAGGTCTATTTCCAGAAGCAGCCGCAGCCCGGCGGCAGCTATACCGTCGATCACTCCGCCGGCACGTTCATACTCGACAAGCAGGGACGGCTGCGGCTCTTCGGCCAGTATGGCGCCGGCGCGAAGGCGTTGTTGCACGACGTGCGTTTGTTGCTTAAAGAGTGACGGCTACCGAAGGAGTGATGAGAAGGGGTTGTTAGAACGGGTGATTCTTTGATCACTCTTTCGGTAGTCGTCACTCTTTGCGATAGCCCCATCACTCCTTCGCACCACAAAAAAACCCGGCGGTAGCCGGGTTTTTACTGGTGCGCGGTCCGGCTCAGGCTGAGCCTGCCATCGCCCCTTTCATCTTGCTCAGGGCCTTGCTCTCGATCTGCCGGATGCGCTCGGCGGAAACGCCGAACTCGCTCGCGAGATCGTGCAGCGTGGCGGACGCCTGCTCGTTCAGCCAGCGCGCTTCGATGATGCGGCGGCTGCGCGGATCGAGCATGCCCAGCGCCTCCTCGAGACCGCGGCTGCGGCGATTCGCCGTCTGCTCTTCTTCGAGCAGTACGCCGGGCTCGGCGTCGTCGGCGGCGAGGTACGCGATCGGCGCATAAGCATTGTCCTCGTCGTCGTTGCCGACCGGTTCCAGCGCAATGTCCTGGCCGGACAGCCGCGTTTCCATCTCGACGACTTCCTCGGTTTTCACACCGAGCTTGGCGGCGATCGCTTTCGCGTCGGCGGCCCCCAGGGTTCCGTGGCCCTGTTTCAGGCTACGCAGATTGAAGAAGAGCTTGCGCTGCGCCTTCGTGGTCGCCACTTTGACCATGCGCCAGTTGCGCAGGACGAACTCGTGGATTTCGGCCCGGATCCAGTGCACGGCGAACGAGACCAGGCGCACCCCGCGCTCCGGGTCGAAGCGCTTCACGGCCTTCATGAGGCCGATATTGCCTTCCTGGATCAGGTCGGCCTGCTGCAGGCCGTAACCCATGTAGCCGCGCGCGATCGCCACCACGACTCGCAGATGCGACAGCACCAGCTCGCGGGCCGCGTTCAGGTCGCCGGCATCGCGCAGGCGCCGCCCCAGCGCAGTCTCCTGCTCCTGCGTCAGGATGGGAAAGCTGTTGACCGTCTGGATGTAGTTATCCAGGCTGCCTGCAGCGGGTATTGGTAAGGCGTATGCAGTCATTGCCAGGTCCCTTTTTCTCGGTCTGAAAAGGAGTTTAGCACTCCGCGTATAAGAGTGCCAAGAGGCGGCAAAGTTCCCGAGGGGCTGCGCCAGCGGCTTCATGGAAAACGCTTTCCTGCCAAGGTGTTAACAAGGTCAGTAAGCGCTCACCGTGAGCGGGATTCGGCGATGTGGCGGGCCACCGAAAGCCACGCCCCCAACCACCCGAGCCCCGCGGCGAAAAGGAGCACGCTCGCAGCGTCCGCTGCGTTCAGATAGCGAAGCTCCCAGCGCGCGCCGTACAAATACGACAGATCGATGAGCGCCGCGTTCAGGACGGTCACGACGACCCACACCAGCGCGCATCCGGCGAGCCCGCCGAGCAGCCCGAGCAGGGTCCCGTAATACAGAAAAGGCCGGCGGATGAAGCCCGGCGTCGCCCCGATCAGCGTCGCGATCTCGATCTCGTCGCGCTGCGTGAGGATCTGCAGCCGGATGGTATTGAAAGTGACGGCGACGAGCGCGAAAGCGAGTAGCGTGGCGAGCAGCAAGACCGCCACGCGCCCGAGCCGCAGCACCGCGTCGAGCCGCTGGGCCCATTCGGTGTCGAGCTGCACGAAAGCGACTTTCGGCCAGCCCGCGATCTCGGCGCGCAGGCGCTCGAGCGCGCCGGGGTCCGTATCGCGCGCGTCTACGACGAACGCGTCCGGCAGCGGGTTTCCACCCAGCCCTTCGGCGAGGCCCGCCATTCCGGTCGCGCGTTTCATCTCTTCGAAAGCCTGTTCGCGCGACACGTAGCGGACGGCGACCACCGCCGCGTGTTTTCCGAGCCGCGACTCGACTTCCTTCACATCCGCCCGGGACGCGTCGCGCGCGAGGAAAACCGAAAGCTGCGGCTCGGGCGTAGCGGCGCCGGCCGCGCGCTGAAGATTGACGAGCCCGACATAGAGCGCGGCCGGCAGCGCCAGCGCGATCCCCAGTACGGCCACGTTGAAAAGCGTCGAAAGCGGGAAGCGCGCGAGCCGGGCGCAAATGCCGCCGAACGCCCGCGCCTGCTGGCCGAGCCAGACTTTCATGCGGCGTCGGCGGGTTCGGCGCCTATCCGGCCCGACGCCAGCACGACAAGGCGCGGCGCGAGGTTGTCCACGAGTTGCGTGTCGTGGGTCGCGATGACCACCGTCGCGCCGACCTGGTTGAAAGACCTGAAGAGCTCGCCGATTTCCGCGGCGTAGGCCGCGTCGAGGTTCCCCGTCGGCTCGTCGGCGAGGAGGATCGAAGGCCGGTGGACGATCGCGCGGGCGATGCAAAGCCGCTGCTGCTCGCCCCCCGACATCGTGATCGGCATCGCCTTCTCGTGGGCCAGAAGGCCGACTTTGTCGAGCGCCGCGCGCACCCGGCGCGCCGCCTCGCGCCTGTCGTAGCCCAGGATGTTGAGCGGCAGCATCACGTTGTCGAAAACGCTGCGGTCGAAAAGGAGCTTGTGGTCCTGGAATACGAGGCCGAAGTTGCGCCGCAGGTAGGGAATCGCCCGCGCGCGCAGCGTGCCCACGTTCTGACCGTTCACGACCACCGTGCCGCGAGTCGGACGCTCGATTCCGGCGATGAGCTTCAGGAGGGTGCTTTTCCCCGCGCCCGAATGCCCCAGGAGGCAAACCATCTCGCCTTCGGCGACCGCGAGCGTCGCCTGTTTCAGCGCTTCGAACCCGCCCGGATAGCGCTTGGTCACTCCGGAGAGCGCGATCACCGCTCGTCGTCGCCCAGCAGCGCCGCCACGAAGTCGCGGGCCTCGAAAGGCCGCAGGTCGTCGAGGCCTTCGCCCACGCCGATGAAGCGCAGCGGTATGGGCGCCGACGCGTCCGCCTTGGCCCGCGTGTGCGCGATCGCCGCGATGACGCCGCCTTTCGCCGTGCCGTCGAGCTTGGTCATCACCAGACCGGTGACGCCGAGCGCGTCGTCGAACGCCTTCACCTGCGCGAGCGCGTTCTGTCCGGTGTTCGCATCGAGGACCAGCAGCACCTCGTGCGGCGCGCCGGGAAGCGCCTTGTCGATGACGCGCTTCACTTTCCGGATCTCTTCCATGAGGTGCAGCTGCGTCGGGAGCCGGCCCGCCGTGTCGGCGAGCACCACGTCGATGCCGCGCGCGACCGCGGCGTTCACCGCGTCGAATATCACCGCCGCCGCATCGCCGGATTGCGGCGCGACCACCGTGACGTTGTTGCGCTCGCCCCACGCCACGAGCTGCTCGCGCGCCGCGGCGCGAAACGTGTCGCCGGCGGCGAGCAGCACTTTCCTGCCTTGCTGCTGATAGTAATGAGCGAGCTTGCCGATCGAGGTCGTCTTGCCCGCGCCGTTCACGCCGGCGAGCATGATGACGAAAGGTTTCTTCGCGCTCACGTCGAGCGGCTGCGCGAGGGGCTCGAGGAGCTCGAGGAGAAGCTCGCCGAGCGCTTCCCTCAACTCGCTCGCGTCGGTGCAGCCTTCGCGCCGCGCGCGCGAGCGCAGGTTCTCGATCAGGAACTCGGTCGCGGCAACCCCCACGTCGGACGAGAGGAGCACGGTCTCGAGCTCTTCATAGAAGGCCTCGTCGAGCTTGCGTCCGGCGCCGAAGAGCCCGGACAGACGGCCGCCGAGCTGTTGTCGCGTCTTGGCGAGGCCTACCTTGAGCTTCGAGAACCAGCCCGGGGAAGCGCTCGCCGCTTCGCCAGCCGCTTCGGCCGCCGGGCGCGGCTTGGGCTTGAGGAAACCAAACATGAGTTAAGACAGTCTGAAAAGCGGAGGGAACCGAACGCATCGCCGATGTGCGTGCCTAACACCGGTCGACTGCGCCGAATTGGTTACAATTCTACCCCAACCTTCAGCCTCGCCACCCCCAAGCGCAATGACCGTGCACCTCTTTCCGGGACGTCTGCTCGCGTTCCTGCTGGTCCTTTTTTCTTTCGGCTCCGGCGCCGCGCAGGCGGCCGCGGGCAGCGCATCGCGGGTATGGGAAGGAGAGCTCGGGAACGGCATGCGCGTGCTGGTGAAACCCGACACACGCGCGCCGGTGGTCGTGTGCATGGTCTGGTACAAGGTCGGCAGCATGGACGAAACGAGCGGCACGACGGGCGTCGCGCACGTCCTCGAGCACATGCTGTTCAAAGGCACCAAGGCCGTTCCTGCGGGTGAGTTCTCGCGCATCATCTCCGAGGCGGGCGGACGCGACAACGCCTTCACCAGCCGCGACTACACGGGTTATTTCCAGACGCTGCACAAGTCGCAGCTCGGGCTCGCGATGAAGCTCGAAGCCGATCGCATGGTGAACGCGCTCATCGCCCCGGAGGAGTTCGCGAAGGAGATCCGCGTCGTCATGGAAGAGCGCCGCTGGCGCACCGACGACCGGCCGCGCGCGCTGGTCTACGAGCAGCTGAACGCCGCGGCCTTGAAGGCGCACCCGTACCGCAACCCCATCATCGGCTGGATGGACGATCTCGAGAGCATGACGGTCGAGGACGCGCGCGCGTTCTACCGGAGCTGGTATGCACCGAACAACGCGACGCTCGTGATCGTCGGGGATGTGACGCCCGATGAGGTGATGAAGCTCGCGCGCCAGCATTTCGGTCCGCTCGCGAAGAAGACGCTTCCGCCGCGCAGGATCACCGAAGAGCCGCGGCAGCTCGGACCGCAGCAGTTGACCGTGCGGGCGCCTGCCGAGCTTCCGTACGTCCTCATGGCTTTTCGTGCGCCGGCCCTGCGCGATCCGGAAAACGACTGGGAGCCTTATGCGCTCGAAATGCTGGCGGGCGTGCTCGACGGCAACGAGGCCGCGAGGCTGAACCGCACCCTGGTGCGCGAAGAGCGCATCGCGTCTTCAGCCGGCGCGAGTTACGACGGCGTGAATCGCGGTCCCGGGATGTTCTTCCTGAGCGGGACGCCGACGCCCGGCAAGACGGCGCAGGCGCTGGAGGAGGCGCTGCGCCGCGAAGTCGCGAAGCTGATCGCAGAAGGGGTGGCCGAGGAAGAGCTTCAGCGAGTGAAATCGCAGGTGGTCGCCTCGCACGTCTACGAGCGCGATTCGATGTTCTATCAGGCGCGGCAGATCGGCTCGCTCGAGATGGCGGGCCTTTCGCACAAGGTCATCGACCTCTTCGTCGAGAAGCTCAAGACCGTCACCGCCGACCAGGTCGTGGCCGTGGCGAAGAAGTACCTCGTCGATGACGAGCTGACCGTCGCCTATCTCGATCCGCAACCGCTTGCGGGCAAGCGCCCCTCGGCACCGCCTCCCGGGGCGCGGCATGCACGATAAGGCGCTGCGCCTCGCCGCGTGTGTGTTTCTGCTCGCGGCCGCGCAGGCCGCCCACGCGCTCCTTCCGATACAGCACTGGGAAACCCAGCGCGGCGCGCGCGTGTACTTCGTCGAGAACCACGATCTCCCGATGCTCGACGTGAGCGTGGATTTCGCGGCCGGCGCGGCGTTCGATACGCCTGAGAAATCCGGCGTGGCCAACATGACTGCGCACGTGCTCAGGCTCGGTTCGGCAGGTATGGACGAGAACGCGATCGCCCGCAGGATCGCGGACGTCGGGGCGCTCCTTTCCGGACGCTTCGAGTCCGACCGCGCGGGCGTGGGGCTGCGCACGCTCTCCAGCGCGAAGGAGCGCACCCAGGCCCTCGAGATCTACGCCCGCGTGCTGACACAGCCCGAATTTCCGATTCCGGTGCTCGAACGCGAGAAAGTGCGCCTGATCGGTGCGCTCAAGGAAGCGGACACCAAACCCGATACGATCGCCGCGCGCACCTTCAGCCGTATGCTTTACCCGCAGCACCCCTACGGCATGCGCAGCACCGGGGAAGTCGAGACCGTCGCCAGGATCACGCGCGAGGACCTGATTTCGTTCCACCGCGCGCATTACACCGCCGAGCGCGCGGTCGTCGCCCTGATGGGGGACGTCACGCGCGAGGAAGCGGCCGCGATCGCCGAGGCGATCACTGCGGGCCTGCCTTCGAGCGACGCGGCGGCCGCCACGCTGCCTTCGGTGTCGCACCGCCCCGACGGCGCCGTGAGATGGATCCGGCACCCGGCGACGCAGAGTCACATCCTGATCGGCGCGCCCGGCATCCGCCGCGACGATCCGGATTATTTCCCGTTGTTCGTCGGCAATCACGTGCTCGGCGGCGGCGGCTTTACCTCGCGCATCAACGAGGAAGTCCGGCAGAAGCGCGGGCTCGCGTATTCCGCGTACAGCTATTTTTCGCCGAAGCTGCAGGAAGGACCGTTCGTGGTGGGCATGCAGACGCAGGCCGCGCAGGCGAAGGATGCGCTCGAAATCGTTCGCAAGACGGTGAGGGAGTTCGTCGCGCAGGGGCCGACCGCGAAAGAGCTCGCGGCGGCGAAGAAGAACATCGTCGGCGGGTTTCCGCTGCGCATCGACAGCAACCGCAAGATCCACGAATACCTCGCAGTGATCGGCTTCTACCGGCTGCCGCTCACCTACCTGGACGATTTCACCCAGAACGTCGAGCGCGTGACGGTGGATCGCATCAAGGCGGCATTTCAGCGCCGCATCGATCCCGAGCGACTGGTGACCGTGGTGGTCGGCAGCAGCGACGAGAAAGCGGCATCAACGGCAGCCCCGGCCGCCGCGAAAAGCAACTGATCCCAGGCCGTGAAAGCGAACGAAGTGCGTATCGTCGGCGGCGAGTGGCGCAGCCGGCGCATCCGCTTCACGCCGCGCGCCGATCTGCGGCCGACACCCGACCGCGTGCGCGAGACCGTTTTCAACTGGCTCGGGCAGGACCTGACGGGCTTCTCGTGCCTCGATCTGTTCGCTGGAAGCGGCGCACTCGGCTTCGAAGCCGCTTCGCGCGGTGCGAAGCGCGTCGTCATGGTCGAGCGCGACCGCGAAGCGTGCGCTGCGCTCGAGCGCAATCGGGAGGCGTTGGGAGCCCGCCAGGTGGAGCTCATTCGAGCCGATGCGCTAGAATTCGTGCGCACCGACCGCGGCGTGTACGACGTCATCTTTCTCGACCCGCCGTTTTCGGCGTCGTGCGGCCCGCAGCTCGCCGCGGCGTTGGCGCCGCGCCTGGCCGCCGGCGGCTGGCTCTATTACGAGTCGCCTAAAGGCGCGCAAAAGCCGCCGGGCTGGCAAGTGCACAGGGAAAGCCGCGCGGGCCGCGTCGCATTTCAACTCTTGAAACGGAAGCACGATGAATCACACGGCGATTTATCCGGGGACATTCGACCCGATCACGCTCGGCCATGACGACCTTGCGCGGCGCGCCTCGCGCCTTTTCGACAAGGTGATCGTCGCCGTCGCGGACAGCCGCGCGAAAAAGCCTTTCTTCACGCTCGACGAGCGCGTCGAAATGGCGCGTGAGACCCTGCACGACATGCCGAACGTGCACGTGACGGGCTTTTCCGGGCTCCTCATGAAGTTCGTGCAGGAGCAGGGCGCCCGTGTCGTGGTGCGAGGCTTGAGGGCGGTATCGGATTTCGAGTACGAGTTCCAGCTCGCCGGGATGAACCGCGGAATGTATCCCGATGTCGAAACTGTTTTTCTCACGCCCGGGGAGCAGTTCATGTTCATATCGGCGACGATCGTGAGGGAGATCTCGGTGCTCGGCGGCGACACTTCCAAGTTCGTTCCGCCTTACGTGGCCGAGCAGCTCAAGCTGAAGATCAAGCAGCTCGGGGGAAAGTGATGCGAAGCGGTTCGCATCATCCTGAACCAGCGCCGGGGATCGGCACGCGATTCAGGGTCCATTAAAGGTTACTCATGGCATTGATGATCACCGACGAGTGCATCAACTGCGACGTGTGCGAGCCCGAGTGCCCGAACGAGGCGATATCGGCGGGCGAGGAGATCTACGAGATCGATCCGGGGAAGTGCACCGAATGCGTGGGCCACCACGACGAGCCGCAGTGCCAGAAAGTCTGCCCCGTCGACTGCATCCCTTTCAACCCCGACATCGTCGAAACCCAGGAGCAGCTTTACGCGAAGTATCTGCGCCTTACCGCCGCTGACGCGGCGTAAGGCGCAGATTCCGCAAATTACTAGCCCCTCCCCCCACCCCTCCCCAACGCCGGGGAGGGGAGTAACCGTCGCGAAAGACTACGGCCACGGGGCGCCCTGACGCTCCGCTCCCTAAGATCAGCGCCGCTGGCAGCTCGGACAGTAAAACGTCGAGCGCTGGCCCTGCCTGATTTCCCTGATCGGCGTCCCGCACTTCACGCACGGCTCTCCGCCGCGGCCGTAAACGAGGTGCTCGTTCTGAAAATATCCCGCGCGCCCGTCGCTGCCGACGAAATCGCGCAGCGTGCTCCCGCCCGCACGTATCGCCGCTTTCAGCGTTTCGCGGATTTTCACGGCCAGCAGATCGTAGCGGGCGCGTCCGATGCGGCGTGCGGGAAGCCTGGGATTGATTCCCGCCCTGTAAAGCGCTTCGCTCGCGTAGATGTTTCCGACACCCGCGACGACGTGGCTGTCCATCAGTACGAGCTTGATAGCGGCCGAGCGCATGCGAGTCGCGCCATACAGCGAGGCGCCGTTGAAATCCCCGGACAGCGGCTCAGGCCCGATCGAAGCGAGCAGCGCATGCTCGGGCGTGCCGTGCGCGTGCCACAGGACGAGCCCGAAGCGGCGCGGATCGCGCAGCCGCATGACGCGCCCGTTCTCGAGGATCAAGTCGAAATGGTCGTGGGTGCCGATTTCCGCTGCGCTGTCCGCGAGCCACAGCCGGCCCGACATCCCGAGGTGCACGATGAGCGTGCCTTTCCCGCAGTCGATCAGCAGGTATTTCCCGCGCCGGCCGACGTTGCGTATGGTCGCGCCTTCGAGGCGTTTCACGAGTCCGCGCGGCACCGGAACGCGCAGCGCCGCGTTGCGAACCACCGCGGTGCGTATGCGCTGTCCGACGAGGTGCGGCGCGAGACCGCGGCGGGTGGTCTCGACTTCCGGAAGCTCGGGCATCAACCCGTCACTGCGTCGCCGCGCCGGGCGGTGACAGGAGGCGCTTCGCCGTGTCGGCGAAGAAGTGGTACTGGATGCCTTCGTCCGCTCTCAGCAGCACGAGCTCGGGCGCTCTCTGGAGCACGCCGAAAGAGAGGGTACGGCCGTCTTTCAGGCGTACGCTCAGGTTCTCGGCGGCCTGGCGGCCGTCGTGCCGCGCAGCCTGCACCGCGCTCGCCTGACGCCACGCGCCCACCCAGCCGTTGCGCTCGTCGGGGCCGGGCTGGTCGCCCGCGGGCGTGAAAGTCCAGATGCCGTCTTCGAGCGCAGCAGAAAATCCGGGGAGATCGAAGCGCACCGGCTCTTCGCCCGGCGCGAAAAGAGCGCGCGAGACGAGCGCACCGGCGTCGCGCGGCACCGTCGTGCGCTGGACGAGCGGTATCGCATAGACGCTGCCGCGCGCGAGCACGTACTGCTCGCGCGTGTTGCTGTTCACCGCGCCGAGCGCGAAGGTCTCGTCGTTGAGCGCGATCGTGACCGCCGGCTGTTCCAGGCCGTATCGCGCGAGATCCTTCGCCTCATAGCGCGCCACCGACTGCGCATCGAGCATTGCCAGCAAGCGGTCTACCTGCGGCGCCTCGGCGCGTGCCGCAAAAGGCTCGGTCAGGCGCCAGCGGTCCTCGGTGCGCTCGAGCACGACGACCGACGCCGGCGCGGACGCCTGGGCCACCCGTTCGATTCTGATGCGGTGCACGTCCTGCGCCTTCAGTGTCGAGAGCGCGTGACTCGCGCGCGTCGGCGCCGCCGGCTTGAAATAGATCCACGCGCCGAGCGCGGCCACCACGAGGGCGAGGACCGCGAGTCTGAGCCATGCGCGCATGAGAGACCTCTTATCCGGCTTTACGCCGCCGCCACCAGATGAAAGCGCCGGTCAGCACGAAGCCGAGTGGCAGCGCGAGCAGGAATCCGAACGCGACCACGTATAGCGTGATCTGGCCGATTTCAATGCGCGAATCTGGCGCAGGACGCGGATCGATGGTGACGAGGCTGTCTTCGGTGGCGAGCCAGTTCACGATCGCCATGCCCAGCTGCAGGTTGCCGCCGTTGCCGAGGTAGGTGTTTGACAGGAACGAGCCGTTGCCCACGACGACGATGCGCTGCTGCCGCTCCCCGACCAGGCGCTCGAAGGCGGCGGCGATCGTCACGGGTCCAGGCAGATCGCGCGTCCTGTCGAAAGACGGCTTTTCGTCGAGCGGATCGAGCTCCACCCATCCGCGCTGCGCGACGTCCACGAGCGGCGCGATGCGCCATTCCTCGCGCTCGGAAAGACCGATCTGCCGCGAGTACGGGAACATCGTGTTGTAGCGGAACGCCGCGGTGATGGCGTGGCTCCCGTAAGCCGTGGCCACGGCAAAAACCGGGGGGCCGCTGCGCGGGCGCACCCCGGCGTCGACCACGGTTCCGGGCGTGAGCACGAGCCCCAGCATTTCCGCGATGGGATGCAGTCCGCGCAAAGGTTCGGGGTCGATCAACCACAGCAGGTTTCCGCCTTCCTTCACGTAGCGCTGGATCTTCGCGACTTCGGAGGGGTGCACGTCGGTCTGTGGGCTCGCAATGACGAGCATCGACGCGTTCGAAGGCACGCCCTGCGCGAGCGCGAGATTCACGGTGTTCAACTCGAGCCCCTTCTGCTGCAGCTGGCGACCGAACGCGCCGAGATCGTGGTTGGCGATACCGTCGAGCTTGCGCTCGCCGTGGCCTTCGAGCGCCAGCACGAGGCTTTTCGACCCGCGCGCCAGGCGCATCAGCACGTTGGCGAAAGCCTGCTCGTTGAATTCGGAGAGCGGCATGTGCTCGACGCGCCGGCGGTACTCGATGACGAGCTCGCTTGGCGTGCGGATCTGCGCGGCTTCGGCGCGCTTGGGCTCCTCGCGCGGATCGACGAACTTCAGATCGAGGTCGGTCTTGGCGCGGCGGTACGGGCGCAGCCGCTCTCCGATCATCTTGTGGACGTTCGACCCGCTCGGATCCTGCGCGACTGCGTAAGCGGTCACCGCCAGCGGGCCGTCGAGCTGCCGCAGCACGTCGAGCGTCGGCTGCGCGAGGGTGTTGCGCGCGTTGCGCGTGACGTCCCATTCCTTGCGGTAGTCGAGCGCGAGAAACGCGAGCAGCATCACGAGGGCGAGAAAGAGCGCGAGGAAAAGCCCGCTCTGGACCGTGAGCTGCACGCGCAGTCTGCGGTTCGCCTGCACGCGGCTAGCCTCTCAGTCGCCGCGCATCGAGGCGCCGCACGGTGAGAACCAGGAATACCATCACCAGCAGCACCGAGCACGCGAGCGCGTAGGTATCGACGAGCCCCTTGCCGAGCGGCTCGAAGTTCTTGAGCGGGGAGAACACCTGCACCAGCGCAGCCGGCAGGTGCCAGCCGCGGGCGCGCACCCCGTCGCCCGCCGCTTCGCTCATCAGCAGCATCAGGATCAACGCGGCAAAAGCGCCGAACGCCGCGGCCACCGGATGCGCGGTCAGCGACGAGACGTAGAGACTCAGGGCGGCGAATCCCGCCGCGAGCAGGAGCAGGCCCGCGCACAGGCTTGCGAGCAGCCCGTAGTCGAGACTCGTGCTGCCGGCGAGCGAAAGCGGCATCGCGGTGACGAGCGCGACGATCAGCGTGAGAAAGAGCATGAGCCCGAGGAACTTGCCGATCACGATCTGCGTCATCGACAGCGGCGCCGAGGTGAGCAGCACCATCGTCTGGTTGCGCCGCTCTTCGGCGATGAGACGCATGCCGAGCAGCGGTGAGGCGAAGAGCAGCACCATCGCAGCGGTGGCATAGAGCGGCGAGACGACGAGCTCGGTCACGCCGGGCGGGCTCGCGAGCTGTACGAGCTGCGGCTGGATCTGGAGGAAATCATCCAGGCGCTTCAGAAAGGCGTAGCCCGTGATGAGCTGGACCGCGGTCAGCACCATCCAGGCGAGCGGAGACGCGAACAGCGACTTCAGCTCTTTGGCGGCGATCGTGAAGATCATGGTTTAACCGCCAAGACGCCAAGACGCCAGGAAAATGCGAACCGAACGATTCATTTCGTGAGGTTCACGAAAACGTCTTCGAGGCTGGTCTGCGCGGGCGCGAGGTGGAAAAGGCCCCAGTTGTCGCGGACCGCGCGCGCGACGAGCGGCTCGGTCGGATCGCACTCGCCCGTGAGCTGCAGGCGGTAATGGCTTTCGTCGACGCGCTCCACGGTGTTCACGCCGGGGACGGCTGCGAGCTCCGCCTCGGACGGGGGGCGCCTCAAACCGAGGACGACTGTGCGCCCGCTGTGGAAGGCCTTGAGCGCCGCTATCGTATCGCTGTAGACGATGTTTCCGTGGTGCATGATCTGCACCCGGTCGCAGATCGATTCGACCTCGGACAGGATGTGCGTCGACAGAATCACGCTGTGCCAGCCCCCGATCTCGCGCACGAGGGCGCGGATTTCGCGGATCTGGTTGGGATCGAGACCGACCGTCGGCTCGTCGAGCACGACCAAGTCCGGCTCGTGCGCGATAGCCTGCGCGATTCCCACCCGCTGCTGGTAGCCTTTCGAAAGGTTCCCAATCAGCTTGCGGCCGACGTCCGTGAGCCCGCAGCGCTTTTTGGCGCGCGCCACCGCATCGCGGCGCTCGCGCTTGGGGACGCGGTGCAGCTTCACCGCGAGCGTGAGGTACTCGTCGACGGTGAGCTCGCGGTAAAGCGGCGGAACTTCGGGCAGATAGCCGATTCTGGCTTTGGCGTCGACCGGCCGCGCGAGCAGATCGACACCGCAGACCGCCACCTCGCCGCCGGTGGGCGCGAGGTTGCCCGTCAACATCTGCATCGTGGTCGTCTTGCCTGCGCCGTTCGGCCCGAGGAAGCCCAGCACTTCGCCGCGCTTCAGCTCGAGATCGACGTTGTTGACTGCGGTATGGGCACCGAAGCGCCGCGTGAGGCCGCGCGCGTGGAGAGTCGTCGATTGAGGGGACATCGTGGCGGCAGCGCCGCGGAGGGTGCGTCTTGTGGGTTCGGCGAAATATACCTAATATGTGCGCGTTAATGAAGCAGCCTGCCGCCCCCTGTCGGCGGCTTCACCGATCGGCGCTGCCGCCACCCCGCAACCTGCGGCCTCCTTCTCTCATGACACGTCTTCTTACCGCAGTGTGTGCGGCGGCCCTTGCGAGCGCCGGCTGCGCGACCATCAACGAGCCGCCGGGCTCCGCCAGAACCGGGCAGGTCGCGCCGTCGGGCGCGTCCGCGCCGGCGAAGGCCAAGCCCGCCGCCGGATCGGCCGCGCGCCCGTCGCTGCCCACGCTCGAGCTGACCGACGAGCTCATGTACAAATTGATGATGGCCGAAGTCGCCTTGCAGCGCGGGCAGCCGCACGTCGGCATTCCGGCGTATATCGCGCTCGCGCGTGAAACCGGCGACCCGCGGATCGCGCAGCGCGCCACCGAAGTCGCGTGGAACGCGCGCTACACCGATGCGGCGATCGAGGCCGCGGGCATCTGGCTGCAGGCTTCTCCCGGCAACCCGCGCGCGCGCCAGGTGCTTGCCGCACTGCTCGCCAACGAGCAGAAGCTCGACTCCGCGCAAACCCACTTCGAGCAGTGGCTGGCCGCCGACCGCGAGAACGTCGGACAGAGCTTTCTCCAGCTTTCGTCGCTGCTTGCGCGCAACAAAGACCACAAAGCGGTCTCGGCGCTCATGCAGAAGCTCGCCCAGCCGTATCGCGAGGTCCCCGAAGCGCGGCTCGCGACTGCGCAGGCCGCATGGAATGCCGGCGAGGAAGCGCTCGCGCTCGGGGAATCATCGGCCGCGCTTAAACTGAGGCCCGATTGGGAGCTCGCCGCGCTTTTTCACGCACAGGCGCTCCAGCGTAAATCCCCCGACGCGGCGCTCGCTTTTCTCGCCGAGTACCTGAAAACGCACCCGCAGGCGAAGGACGCACGGCTCAACTATGCGCGGCTCCTCGTAGCCCAGAAGCGCTATCCGGATGCGCGCAAGCAGTTCGAAGCGCTCGTCGAGCACTTCCCGCAGAACGCCGACGTCACCATGGCCGTGGCGCTGCTCGCGATGCAGGCGAACGACTACGAGGCCGCGGAGACGCAACTGAAACGCGCGCTCGAGGCCGGCTACGGAGAGCCCGATGTTGCACGCCTCTATCTCGGCCAGTTGAACGAGGAGCGCAAGCGCTACGACGAGGCCTTGAAGTGGTATGGCGCCGTGCAGCCGGGCGAGCAGTACATGAGCGCGCAGTCGCGCTACGCCGGGGTGCTCGCGAAGCAGGGCAGGTTGACCGAGGCGCGCAAGCACCTGCAGCAGGTCGATGCGACCAACCCCGAGCAGCGCGTGCGCTTGACGCAGGCCGAGGCGCAGCTCCTGCGCGACGCGAACGCGCACAAGGAAGCTTTCGAGCTGCTGGGCGGGGCATTGCAGAAAATGCCCGAGAACCCGGACCTCCTGTACGACTACGCGATGGCCGCCGAGAAGATGGATCGCATCGATCTCCTCGAAGAGAGCCTGCGCAAGCTGATCAAGATCCGGCCCGATCACGCGCACGCCTACAACGCGCTCGGTTTTACCTTGGCCGACCGCAACGTGCGGCTCACCGAGGCGCACGAGCTTCTCACTCGGGCGCTCAAGCTCGCGCCCGACGACGCTTTCATCATGGACAGCATGGGCTGGGTGCTCTACCGCATGGGGCGCAACCGCGAGGCGCTCGAGCAACTCCGGCGCGCGTATGCGCTGCGTCCCGACGCGGAGATCGCCGCACACCTCGGGGAAGTGCTCTGGGCCGAGGGCGAACAGGACGAAGCGCGCAAGGTGTGGTCCGGCGCTCTCAAGGAACACGGCGAGAACGAAGCCTTGCAGAAAACGGTCAAGCGATTCTCTCCGGTCACACTTCCCGCGGCGAGATGATTTCCCGGGCGCTCGCGGCAGTGCTCGCTGCCGTGCTCGTGGCCGCGTGCGCGGCGCTTCCCGTCGTCCCCCGCGATCCCAAACCTTTCGATCTTCTCGGCCGCGCGCTCGTAACCTACAGCGGCGGCGCCGTCACCGCGAACCTCCGCTGGGAGCATGGAGCGCAGCGCGACGAGATCTGGCTCATGACCCCGACCGGGCAGACGCTCGCGCACATCGTCGACTCCGGCGCGGGGGCCGTGCTCACGCGCGCCGACCAGCAGCAATATCGCGCCGACAACGTGGAAGCGCTCACGCGGGAGGGACTCGGTTGGGCGCTGCCGCTCGGCCTACTCCAGTACTGGGTGCGTGGAATGCCGGCGCCGGGCGCCGCACCGACCGCCGTCGAGCGCGATTCCAGCGGGCGTGTGACTTCGCTCGTCCAGAACGACTGGCGGGTTGCGCTCACCTACAACCCTGCGGGCGCCGACCACGCGGGCGCGGTGCGGCGCCTCGACTTGAACGACGGGCCGAACGAGATCCGCTTCGTCATCGATACCTGGCGCGACGCCGCGCAGCCGTGAGCGGCGCAGTGCAGGTCTACCCCGCGCCGGCGAAACTGAACCTTATGCTGCGGGTGCTGGGCCGGCGCCCCGACGGCTATCACGACCTGCAGACGGTTTTCCGGTTTCTCGATCACGGCGACGAGGTGCGCATCGACGTGCGCGAGGACGGACTGATACGGCGCACCGCAGGCCCGGCCGGCGTCGCCGAGGGCGACGATCTCGCGATGCGGGCCGCGCGCCTGCTGCGGGAGACCACCGGCACGGCGCGAGGCGCCGACATCGGGACAGTGAAACGGCTGCCGCTCGGCGGTGGTCTGGGCGGGGGCAGCTCCGATGCGGCAACGGTGCTGCTCGCGCTGAACGACCTCTGGCAAACCGGCTTGAGCCGGCCCGAGCTCCAGGCGCTGGGCTTGAGGCTCGGGGCGGACGTGCCGGTTTTCGTTTTCGGCGAAAGCGCCCTCGCCGAAGGGATCGGCGAGATTCTGACGCCGCTTGCGCTGCCGCCCGCATGGTATGTGGTGCTGACCCCTCCGGTCGCGGTCTCCACCGCCGCCGTTTTCGGCCATCCGGAATTGAAACGGGACTCAAAACCCATTAAAATACAGCGCTTTTCGGCCAGTAGGCTCTTCACTACCGCGGGAAACGACCTCGAGCCTCTCGTTTGCCGTCAGTACCCCGAAGTCGCGCGTCACCTCGAGTGGTTAAGGCAGCACGGTCCGGCTTTCATGAGCGGGTCCGGGGGATGCGTGTTCGCGGGTTTCGAAGCGGAGGACGCGGCGAGGGCGGTTCTGGCGCGTTTGCCTGGAACGATGCGGGGTTTCGTCGCCCGGGGCCTCGACCGGCACCCCTTGCATGAGCTGACCGGCTGAAAGTGCATCGAGTAATGTCGTCCCGTCCCGCCGCCGGCAGCCGCGGCGGCCGGGCGTAAAGCAGCAGATGGGGAGTCGCCAAGCTGGTTAAGGCACCGGATTTTGATTCCGGCATGCGAAGGTTCGAATCCTTCCTCCCCAGCCAATTATGTATATGTAGCGCCGCAAGGCGCTTAAGCGCGCATCTCGCGCCCGGAGGCGCAGCGACTAAAGTCGCTGCGCCGAAGGAGCGGAGTGGACTTTTTTGATCGGGGACAACGTGGCGCTCGACAGGCTGACGGTATTTAGCGGGAATGCGAATCCCAAGCTTGCCGAAGACGTGGTCGGCCATCTGCGCCTGCCGCTCGGGCGTGCGAAGGTGGGCCGCTTCAGCGACGGCGAAGTGATGGTCGAGATCCTCGAGAACGTGCGCGGCAAGGATGTTTTCGTCCTGCAGTCGCTGTGCGCGCCGACGAACGACAACCTGATGGAGCTCCTCGTCATGGTCGATGCGCTCAAGCGCGCTTCGGCCACGCGCGTCACCGCTGCCATTCCCTATATGGGTTACGCGCGGCAGGACCGGCGTCCGAGCTCGGCGCGGGTGCCGATCACGGCGAAAGTGGTCGCGAACATGATGGCGAGCGTGGGCGTCGACCGCGTGCTCACGATGGACCTCCATTCGGAGCAGATCCAGGGCTTTTTCGATATCCCCGTCGACAACATCTACTCGGGACCGATCATGCTGGGCGACGTGTGGAAGCACAACTACCAGAACCTCGTCGTCGTTTCACCCGACGTGGGCGGCGTGCTGCGGGCGCGGGCGCTCGCGAAGCGGCTCGATGCGGATCTCGCGATCATCGACAAGCGCCGTCCCAAGCCTAACGTGGCGACGGTGATGCACATCATCGGCGAAGTCGAAGGCCGCACGTGCGTGATCATCGACGATCTGGTCGACACCGCGAACACGCTGTGCGCCGGCGCGACGGCATTGAAGGAGAACGGCGCCGAGACCGTGGTCGCGTACTGCACTCACGCCGTGCTGTCGGGTCCGGCGATCGAGCGCATCAACGAATCGGTGATCGACGAGCTGGTGGTGACCGACACGATCCCGCTGCGCCCCGAAGCGCGCGCGTGCAAGAAAATCCGCGTGCTGACCGTCGCGGGCCTGCTGGCCGAGACCACGCGCAGGATCAGCGAGGAGGCATCGGTAAGCTCGCTGTTCGTCGAATAGTTTTCGTAACGCGGGAAGTCTGGTCGCGGACGCCCCGTTCAACTGGAGAGTGAAATGAAAATCGAAGTCACTGCATTTCCCCGCACGTTGCAGGGCACGGGTGCGAGCCGCCGCCTGCGCGGGACCGGCCGGGTTCCCGGCGTGATATACGGGGCGGACCAGCCCGCGGCAGCCGTCGAGCTCGATCACAACGCGCTCCTGCGCCACCTCAAGCTCGAAGCTTTTCACGCTTCCATCCTCGACATGGCGGTCGACGGCAACCGCGAGCGCGTGCTCCTGCGCGACTATCAAATGCATCCCTGGAAGCAGCAGGTGCTGCACGTCGACTTCCAGCGCATCGATCCGAAGAAGAAGATCCACATGCGCGTTCCGCTCCACTTCAAGAACGCGGACATCGCGCCCGGCGTGAAGACCGGCGGCGGCGTCGTCACGCACACCATGAACGACATCGAGATCCACTGTCTTCCCGACCATCTCCCGGAGTACATCGAAGTCGACCTGAAGGCCGTGGAGTTGAACGACATCATCCACGTCAACGACCTCACGCTGCCCGAAGGCGTGGAGCCGGTTCAGAAGCTGAAGACCGACAACCCTCCGGTCGCCTCGGTGCACGTGCCGAAAGTGGCGGTGGTAGAGGAGGAAGTCGCAGCCCCGGTCACCGAGATCACGGCCCAGACTCCCGCGGAAGCGGCTGCGGCGGCCGAAGGCGCGAAAGAAGGCGGCAAAGACGGCGGCAAAGAAGGCGGCAAGTAACCGTAACTCACCCACGCAACGGCCCGCCATACCTGCGTATGGCGGGTTTTTCGTTTATATGAAGCTCATCGTCGGCCTCGGCAATCCGGGCAGGAAATACGAAGCGACACGCCACAACGCGGGATTCTGGTGGGTCGACGACGTCGCGCGCGCGGCGGGCGCGGCGTTCCGCCGCGAGGCGCGCTTCCACGGCGAGCTTGCGCGCGTGCCGCGAAGCGAGATGTGGCTCCTGAAACCCGACACGTTCATGAACGAATCCGGCCGCTCGGTCGGGGCGCTCGCAACGTTCTACCGCATCGAGCCGGCGGAGATCCTGGTTGCCCACGACGAGCTCGACCTGCCGCCGGGCGGCGTCAAGCTCAAGTTCGGCGGCGGGCTCTCGGGGCACAACGGACTGCGCGATATCGCGCCGGTTCTGGGGACGCAGGATTTCTGGCGGCTGCGAATCGGCATCGGGCACCCGCGCGACCTCGCGGCGAGCCAGCAGGAAGTCACCGACTACGTGTTGCACCCGCCGCGCACTGATGAGCGCAAGGCGATCGGCGAGGCGCTCGCCAAGGCGATGGAGATCTGGCCGCTCGTCGCCGCCCACGACATGCAGGCAGCGATGCTGAAGCTGCACACCAAAGCGTAAAACATGAGCCTCAAATGCGGCATCGTCGGCCTGCCCAACGTGGGCAAATCGACGCTATTCAACGCGCTCACGAAGGCGGGGATCGCGGCCGAGAACTACCCGTTCTGCACGATCGAGCCGAATACCGGAATCGTCGAGGTGCCCGATCCGCGGCTCGCCGCGCTCGCCGCGCTGGTGAAGCCCGAGAAAGTGGTGCCGGCCGTGGTCGAGTTCGTCGACATCGCAGGGCTCGTCGCGGGCGCATCCAAAGGCGAGGGTCTCGGCAACCAGTTCCTCGCGAACATTCGCGAGACCGATGCGATCGCCCACGTCGTGCGCTGTTTCGAGGACCCGAACGTCGTGCACGTCTCGGGCAGGATCGATCCGGTCTCGGACATCGAGACGATCAACACCGAGCTCGCGCTCGCAGACCTCGCCACGGTGGAGCGCCAGCTCGCGCGCTACGGCAAGGCGGCGAAGGCGGGCGGCGACAAGGAAGCCCAGCGGCTGGTCGCGGTGCTCGAGAAGTGCCTGCCGGTGCTGAACGAAGCGCGTCCGGTGCGCGCGCTGGACCTCTATGACGAGGAAAAGACGATACTGCACAATCTTTCACTCCTCACGGCAAAGCCCGCGCTGTACGTCGCGAATGTCAGGGAGGACGGTTTCGAGGGGAATCCGCATCTGGAGGCGGTGCGGCGTCACGCGGCGAGCGAAGGCGCGCCCGTGGTCGCTGTGTGCGCCGCGATCGAGGCCGAGATCGCCGACATGAGCAGCGAAGACAAGAGCGTCTTTCTCGCCGATATGGGCATGACGGAGCCGGGGCTCGATCGCGTGATCCACGCCGGCTATGCGCTGCTCGGCCTGCAGACGTACTTCACCGCCGGTCCGAAAGAGGTGCGGGCCTGGACGGTTCGCAGCGGGGCGACCGCACCGCAGGCGGCCGCGGTGATCCACACCGATTTCGAGCGCGGCTTCATCCGTGCCGAAGTGATCGCTTACGACGACTATATAAAGCACAAAGGCGAGCAGGGCGCCAAGGAAGCCGGGCGCATGCGGCTCGAAGGGAAGGACTACGTCGTCAAGGACGGCGACGTCATTTTCTTTCGATTCAACGTCTGAGAGATCTACGTTGCTTCCTGCTTCGCAGGGCATTTTGAACCGGGGCTTAGGCGGCTACCGCCGCTATGAATGTCATCCGGCGTGGCGAATCGCCGTTATAATTTCCGGCAGAACTACTACCACTCGTCTGGACAGGGGATTCCGATGCGCGCACACGCCTCACGCTTCATAGCCTTGGTCGGTTGCATCGTCGCGCTGGCGCTTTCGGGCTGCGCGAGCGTCGGAGGCCCGGGCGGGGCCGACGATGCCGATAGCGTGAACGGCGCCATTGCGACCGACGACGTCGGTTTCGTGCGGGGCGCGATTCAGGCCGGGACGCTGAGCGCGAACCAGCGGGTGTCGACCCCGGGTTACCCTGACGGCGCCCCGCTCCTTGCCATCGCCGCGCGCGCCGCGTCGCTCGAGGTGATGCGCTTCCTCATTTCCGCGGGTGCCGACGTGAACGGACGCACTCCGGTGGGCGAGACCCCGCTCATGCTGGCCGCCTTTTTCTTCGACGAAGCCGAGCAGGGAACCGGACGCGCGTTCGAGCGTCACGCGCAGGCGGTACGACTGCTGGTCTCGTCGGGCGCCGACCTCGAGAACCTGCCTCATAACTACACGCCCCTCGCCTACGCCGCGTACCGGGGTAACGAGCGCGTCGTGAGCTTTCTCATCCAGCGCGGCGCGAGCGTGAACGCCGACGCGCGCGACGGCGGCACTTACGTCAACACGCCGCTCATGATGGCCGCGATCCAGGGCCACGAAAGCATCGCGCGCTCGCTCTTGCGCGCGGGTGCGGACGCGGACGTCCGGGTCTACGGGGGCCATACGGCCGCCGAGTTCGCCGCGAAATACAATCACCGATCGCTCGCGAACCTGCTTTTGTGCGCACAGCGCGAGTACGGCGTAGCCGCCTCGGGAGCGCACTGCCGCCAGCTCCTGGGCTACGACCCGCGCGAGCGCCGGGCGCAGCGGAGCAGGTGAGCCGCTAAGAGGCGTCTCGCCGACGGGCGGACGGCGGTTAAAGCGGCCGGCGTCTTCAGATCGCCTTCCGTTCTTCCTCCCAGATCACGTCAGCCCCGCTTTTCGCGGCGCGCTCGAGCAGCTCGATCAACGGAAAAGCGCG
>Ga0105106_10000068_pt1 | contig 59493 bp, 56 predicted proteins | sample PPLLaktember2015_5_FD_79109 | JGI IMG/M metagenome (GOLD analysis project Ga0105106, IMG submission 79109) | Freshwater sediment microbial communities from Prairie Pothole Lake near Jamestown, North Dakota, USA - PPLs Lake P8 Core (1) Depth... | ecosystem: Environmental > Aquatic > Freshwater >... | reverse complement strand
GTTGGAGCGGTCCGTGAAAAGCTTCAGCGAGCGCGCCGCAGGCGCGCGGAAGGATTTTACGCCTGCGGCGCGCTGGAACGGCTTCGCGCGGCCCGCTCAACGCGGACGTTAGGCGGCATTGGTGTGAAGACCCCGATCGCTCTGGTAGTACTAGTTGGAATGCTCGTGTGCGGTAGTGTCCGCAACGCATTGGGTGCGCCACCTGAAAGCGCTCTGGAGATCAGAAATGGCGATAAGGTAGTAACTATCGATCAACTATCCGAGGAGAAGACCCACGTCATCAAGTTTTGGCTTCAGCAACTTATGCTCTCTGCTCTATATCGAAACGTTGTACTCGAGTCGTCACTATCTGAGTGGCAGGAAAAAATGAAGGGCGATGCACTTATTTACTGCCGTTACCCCTCCACTGCGACGCTCGCAATTCCAGAGCGGAGGACGCTCGAGTTTGATGAAGTGCTCCTGCCGATGGGCCCTCCACTTCACCTGGACTACATCTATCTCAAACGTGGTGAAGTAGTGCTTCGCCTGGCTAAATGGGATCCTTGGGTCTATTACAAACTCGCAACTGAATCTGGTGGTCGCACTCCTGAAACCTGGTCACAACTTGAAAGACACCTATTTTGATGCCGCCTAACTATGCATTGGAGCTGTCCGTGACAGGTTCGGCAATTGGCACCGCGGGCGCTCGAGAAATATTAGCACCCGCGGCGCCTGGCGATCGCCTCGCGCGGCCCGCTCAACGCGGACGTTAGGCGGCTTGCATGCGCATCGTGGTCGTTAGGGTCCTGCTATCACTTCTTCTCTCAAGTTGCGCAGGATGCGGCGCAAACATCGAATTGCAGCGCGGTGCAACGTCTCTGCAAGATGCTCTTAGTACATCTACGTTCTACTTAATACTCGACGATGGATCGAAATCCGATCCCGATAACGTCGATGGATTCATCAATCTGATGTGGACAGACGATCAGAAAAGAGAAGCGGTCGTGGCTGAGCACATTCAGTTTTTGAAGTCCGAGTTGATAGCTCATGGATTCAACTTCGTTTCATCCCAGGATGACAGCACTGTTCTCGCCAATCTCAGAATCAAGTCAGTCCGATATGACCCAGCAGGCGGCTGGATCACGGACGATGCAAGTCTCGTGTATTCGCCAACTTTGGGTGGCGCGGATTTGGGCACGGTAGTGGCCGATGAGATTTTCTTTACACCAACCGTCAAGATGGTGTTCGAGGCATTGGTCAAAGGGAGTCTGGAGTTGTGGGGGAAAGCATTCCAGGAGTGAGCCGCCTAACTAAGCGATGCAGCGGTCGGCCTGCATCGTCACGCCGCTTGCAGGAACCGCAAGCGGCTTCCAGAGATTTCGGCTTGCAAGCGGCGCGCCGACTGCGCGCCGCCGCTGATCGCGGACGTTAGATGGCTTTTTCCTATCGACGCTGGTGGTGGTTAGTTTGGCTGTGGCCGATTTCGACGGCGACTCCCGCCGACACCGATGACCGCGCGGTGATGAAGACGGTTCTCGAACATTTCGCAGCCCGACGAGACGCGAACTTTTACGACGACACAGCCATTCTCGCCATTAGCCCCAGAACCCAAGAGACGCGCGGCCCGGATTCCTACTATCGGTATCTAAATCAAGGTGACGGTAACTGCGCTATTCCTGAGTCTTTGTACCTGTCGCTTCGCAAGCGTAACTCGACCACCGTCGCGGCAACGCAACTCGCTGCCAAGTTACTTTTGTGGCGTGTCGTCGATGTCGAAGAAGCCAACGCAAGAAGTCCTGGTTGGCCTCGGCCAGGGAGTATGGAGCTCGAGCCTGTCAAGACCCTCGTCACGCTGACCAAGCCGGGTTTTTCCACCGATGGCGATTTAGCATTTGTGAATCTTTCATTCGCTTGGTCAATCCACAGTGCGGAAGCGCAATATTTGGTCAAGCGCGCGGGGTCGACGTGGGAAGTGACATGCTCGCATTTGATCTTTTATGTGTAGATATGAAGCCATCTAACTATGCGTTGGAGCGGTCCGTGAAAAGTTTGGCGGTAGGCGCCGCGGGCGCTCGGGAAATTGTAGCGCCCGCGGCGCCTACGACCGGCGTACCGCGGCCCGCTCAACGCGGACGTTAGGTCGCATAGAAGGCAATACAGATGAACATCGAGCAGCGCCTAGCTTTCGAACAAGAGATCGCTCTTGGAAGAGAGTTCATCGGTGCGGGGGACCTGGACCACGCATTTCGGCACTTGGAGCGCGCCCACGTCATCGGCCAGGCATTCGTGCGCTCACATGCGAAGGCCCATTGGCTGATGTTCACGCTGGAGATCCGTCGAAGGCGACTTTCGGCTGCCTTCGGCCAAGCCGTACGCATCGTCTTAGGCATCGTAGGATCGGCTGTCGGGGTCGTTCCAGTAGGGAATACGGGTGGTACCGACATCAGCATGTTCAAGCGCCTTCCCATCGCGCCGGAACTGCAGAAGATCATTGATGGCAGCTCTTCAGCTGGCCCCAAAGGATCGTAACGTGGAGCTTTTCATAGGAGCAGCCTTGGCGCTTTCGGTCGGTCTGTCGGCCACTTTGCTGGGCCTGGACCGCGACCGGGTGTTCTATCCCATGGTCATGATCGTGATTGCCTCGTACTATGGCTTGTTTGCGATCATGGGCGGTTCGGTTCAGGTACTCGCGTTTGAGTCGATCGCCATTGTGGCTTTTCTGGTCGCTTCGGTCGCCGGGTTCAAGCGGTCGTTGTGGCTGGTAGTGGCAGCGCTGGCAGTACACGGCGTGTTTGACTTGGTCCATGGTCAGTTGATCGCCAATCCGGGCGTGCCGCCCTGGTGGCCACCCTTCTGCCTGGCCTTCGATGTCGTAGCGGCTGCGTACCTGGCCTGGCTGCTATGGCGCTCGAAAGTCCATGCTGCTGCAACCTGACAATCGGTTCCAGATGACGGTCCCGCTTCGCGCGAGCACCCCTGAACCTGAGCGTTAAGCGGCAGGTAGCACGAGTGTCGTCACACGTTTCATATGGCGATAACGTTCGAATTCTTCGCACGGCGGAGACCGAGCGTCTCGGCATTGCCGAATTGATCGGAAACGTTTACGGCGAAACAACTCCATCGGAGACGAATGTCGAGGTCATCGGCAAGCTTGAATCAGACTATGCGATTAACGTTTACTTCGAGACTCTTCAGTTGAGCTACTGGTTTGCACCGCAGATGGTGGAATTCGTCAATCATGCGCCAGGAACGGAAATACACGTCCATGGATCCCCTTTCAAATCGGTACGTCAGCCCGACGGAACCTGGAAAGACATCCCCGTGAAATCGGTTCGTGGTTCGTGGTTTGGCGGTCTGCTTGGTCACTTGAGACGATTGAAATGAACCTGGCGCCTGACAATTCGTTGGAGCGGCGCATGACCAGGATTTTTCGGAATGGTCGACGCATGCGTTGTGCGGCACGAAGCCCTGCGGATGCCGTCGTCTAACCATGCCTCGCTTCGTTGCACTACTGCGTGGAGTCAACGTCGGAAAAGCCAAGCGTGTGCCGATGGCCGGTCTTCGGGGCTTGCTTGCTGCGTTGGGTTACCGCGATGTCCAGACGTTGCTGAACAGCGGCAATGCCTTGTTCACGAGTGACGGTCGCGCAGGGAGCGTGCATGCGAAGCGCATCCGGGGAGCGCTCGCCGAGTCGCTTCACGTCGATGTGCCTGTCATCGTCAAATCCGCGAAGGAGATCGCGGCGATGGAGGCGGAGAACAAATTGGAATTTGTCGCCACCGATCCGTCGCGGCTCCTCGCCGCATTCACGGCGAATGCTGCGGACCTCAATTCACTTGCAGTGGTGGTGCCGCTCATTGCGCCGCCGGAGCGGTTCCTGCTTGGGAAGCACGCGGCCTACCTGTGGTGTCCCGAAGGGATACTGCGGAGTCGCGCGGCGGAAGCGCTGTTGGGGAAAGCCGGTCGCCTGGCAACCACCCGGAACTGGGCGACCGTGGCGCGAATCGCCGCACTGTTGCGCCCGGGTGCCTCAGGCAAGCGGCCGCCATGATCGGTCGCGTCTGGTCATATGCATGGGCGAGTCCGAACTCGTTGATCGGAGTGATCGCCGGGTTGGCGATATTATGCTTCGGCGGCCGCGTACGCACGGTGCGTGCCTGTACCGAATTCTCGGGCGGCCTGATCGGGTCAATGCTCAATTCGCCGGCTTTCTTGTGCCCGTTCCGCGCTATCACCCTTGGCCACGTGATCATCGGAACAGATGAAGCCTCGCTGGCCGCGGCACGGGCTCACGAGCATGTGCACGTCCGCCAGTACGAACGCTGGGGGCCATTTTTCCTGCCGGCTTATCTGGCATCGAGCGTCTGGCAGCTGCTTTGCGGCCGCCGCTGCTATCGTGACAACTATTTCGAGCGACAGGCTTTCGATGGGTGCGGAAAAAAGCTGTGAAGCAATTGCCAGCCATGTTACTCGTCGTACTCGGTACGCATGCGGCAACTGCCGGGTCGGCCGAAGGCGGGCCGTTCGTTGCCCCGGCCGAATTCGAGCCACAGGAATACATCTGGTTGAGCTGGATTGACCGCGGCTGGCTTGGCGGCAAGCCGGCGTCGGGTGTGGCGTTGGATGTCATGCGCGCAATTACGCCGTACGTGCGCGTCAGGCTGATGTACAGCGCTTTGTCGGCCGAAGATACTTTGTATCGGGGTCCGTTTCGTCTTTCCCCTGACAAGGCAGAAGCGTGACTGAGGAAGCGGCTCGAGGCCGAGGGTATCGATACCTCGCGCGTCGAGCTGTTCTACTACCCGCAACCAGTTGGGTCCATTCAGGATCCCGATCCAAAGGTGGAGGCGATGGACCGCGAGATCGCGGCGCGGCTTGGCCTGCCAACCGTTGCTTCGAAGTTGGTCAGTGAAGGTGGCGCTCGTCAGGTCAATGGCCGTGAGACGCTCCTGCTTGTCGAGGCGATGGAGCTTGCCCGGAATCCCGGAAGCTCGCGTGAAGAAATCGAGCGAGAGCACGCCAGGGTCGATGGCGCAACCAAGGTGATCTGGCTGAAACAGGGCCCGGTCGAGGAAGGCTGGGGCAGGTTAGGTGATGGCCGTTGAGGGATCGGTACCGGCGGCCATGTCGACGTCTTCGCCCGCTTCGCCGACGAGCGGACCATTCTGCTTGCGCAGGTCGGGGAAGAAGAGAAGGACTCGAGCCCGATCCTCCGCGAAACCTACGATCGCATGGAGGCAGGGTATCTCAACTTCATTATTGCGAACGAAACCGCTCCTGGAAGGCGGGTCGTGCAGGTGGATGCACTTCCGTTGACCTACGACGGTGGCGGTTTGCACCGCAATTCGCGACCAGCCTTTCGGCAAGACTGCCAGGAGCGCTAGTCCCGACTCTGAATGAACGATTAGTCCGTATCGGCGGCTTTTGCATTGAGCTCCACGGCGGCGCGCCGGTAAGCCTCGCGAAACGGAATGCCTTCCTTGACCGCAAGTTCATTGGCGCGCGTAGTCGCGTGAATGGCCGGGTCGAGCTGGATGTTGCCCGGCACAAATCGCACGCCTTCGAGCAGGGAAGGCAGGATGCCGACCACCTGCGAGCAGATATCGATCCCGCGAAAGAGCGGCGCCTTGATGAGTTGAAGGTCACGGTGATAACCGGACGGCAGGCGCGAGTAGATACCGAGCGCCTCGACCAGGCAGGCGAGGGCAGTCGCCGAGCGCCCACGGATGATCTCGAAGACATCGGGGTTCCGCTTCTGCGGCATGATCGATGAGCCGGTCGTGATGTCCGCCGGCAATTCAACAAAGGCAAACTCCCGCGTATAGAAGAGGAGGATGTCCGCGGCCAGCCGGCCGAGATCCTGCATCAGCAATGTAATCTCGAAGAGCAGTTGCGATTCCGCCTTGCCACGGGAGAGTTGTACGGCAGTCACCGGCTCCTGCACTTCCGCGAAATCCAGTTTTGCCCGCGTCGACTCGCGTGACACCGGCACGCCTGGCGTGCCGTAGCCTGCGGCGGAACCGAGCGGATTGCGGTCAATGCGGCGAAGCGTCTGGCGCAGACCCGCGGCATTGTCGCAAATCTCCGCGGCGAAACCACGGGCCCACCAGTCAACGGTCGACGGCATGGCTTGCTGCATGTGCGTGTAGCCGGGGATCACTGCCTGTCCCTGGCGTGTTGCGAGCGTATTGAGGGCCTCGCTGATCGCATCGGCGCCGGTTGCGAGCATCGCGATCGCATCACGCATATAGAGCCGCAGAGCCGCGAGCACCTGGTCATTCCGCGAGCGACCAAGGTGAACACGCGCTCCGGCGGCCCCGATCCGCGCGGTCAGCCGATTCTCGAGCGCCGTTTGTCCGTCTTCCTGCTCGAGGGTCACTTGCCACTCGCCGCGCGCGTGCGACTTCGCGAGCGCCGTCAGTCCGTCTCGGATAATCTCCAGATCCCCGACAGAGAGCAGGTTCGCCTCAGCGAGCATCTCCACATGCGCGATCGACGCGCGCACGTCGTAGGCGACCAGCCGATCGTCGAGCGCATGATCTTCGCCGGCAGTCAGCGCAAGCACTCGCTCGTCCAGCCGGCCGCCCTTGTCCCAGAGTCGGCTCATGCGGCTGCCCTCTCGCGACGCTGTCCGCTGAGCAGCCGATGCAGAACGGCCGTCTGCACGATGAGTCGGTTGTGCGCCTGTGGCGGGACACGGCTTCGCGGGCCATCCAGTACTTCGTCGGCGATGGCGACGTTCCGGCGAACCGGCAGGCAGTGCATCAGATGGCAATCGCGGCGGGCGCGAGCGAACCACGATTCGCGCAGCATCCACTCGCCGAGGCCCGCGCGTGCGCGTGCATCCGCTTCCGCATCCCCGTAGTGCTCGGTCGAACCCCACTCCTTGGCGTAGACCACATGTGCGCCCGCCAGCGCGGCATCACGATCGGCTGTTTCCGTAATGCTGCCGCCGGAAGCGGCAGCGAGCTTTCGCGCTCTCTCCATCACCGGCGCGGGCAGCGCAAAACCTTCCGGGCGAAGCACGACAACGTCCATTCCGCGCAGCGCCGCCATTTGCGAGACCGCCGTTGGCACTGCAATCGGCAGCGCGCGCGGGTGATTCACCCAGGACAGCACGAAGCGGCCGCGGCGAGGTACCTTGAGGTCGTCGAGCGTCTTCCAGTCCGCCAGTGCCTGGCAGGGATGATTCGCCGCGGATTCGAGGTTGATGAGTGGATTGCGGCAGAGCGAACCGATTGCGCCGAAGGTCGGTTCCGAGAGATCCGTTGCGAGGTCGCGGCCTTCCGCAAATGCGCGCACTCCGAGCACGTCGCTGTACGAATCGAGCACCGGGATCGCCTCGCGGATATGTTCGGCGGCAGTGCCCGTCATCACGACGCCGTCGCGAGTCTCGAGTCTCCAGCTGCCGCCGCCCGGTGTGATGACAAAAGATGTGCCGCCGAGTTTCGCCATGGCGACCTGCATGGAAGCGAGTGTGCGCAAGGACGGATTGAAGAACAGCAGTCCCAGCACTCGTCCGGCGAGCGCCGTGGGCTCGGGATGCTCGCGCAGACGGTCGGAGAGGGCGAGCAGGTCGAGGACGCCATCGCGTCCGAGATCCGCGAGATCGAGGAAGCTGTTCATGGACCGGGGTCTCCGCCGGCACGGGACCAGAACACGCCCGGCAGCGAGAGCATCTTCGAGAACCCGCGGGCATCCTCGGCAGTCCATTCGCCGGCTGCTTCACCGTAGACGCCTTTGCTCGCACTCATCAGCGAATGCGGCGAGTCGACGCCCTCGACGAAGGCCGAACCGGGCCGGAGCAGCACGTTGACTGTGCCGTTCACGCGAGACTGTGACGAGGCGAACAGCGCCTCGATGTCGCGGCACACGGGATCCAGTTTCTGTCCTTCATGCACGAGATCGCCGTAGGCCGCGGCCACGAGGTCCTTGATGCGTTGCTGGCGTGCGCCGAGCACGAGCTTTTCGAGTTCGCGGTGCGCTTCGATCAGAACGGCTGCTGCCGGCGCTTCGAAAGCGACGCGGCCCTTGGTTCCGATGATCGTGTCGCCGAGGTGGATGCCACGGCTGATTCCGAAAGGTCCCGCCGCGGCCTCGATTGCTTCAATCAGCGAGACGGGATCGCCCGCCACGCCATCGAGCGACGTCGGAATGCCGTGAGTGAACCCGATGGTGATGCGGCGCGGCTCGCGTGGCTTCGAAAACGCATTCGGCGATAGCACCCAGGCGGATTCCGGGATGCTGCCCGAAGAGGTCAGCGTCTCCCGGCCGCCGATCGTGACGCCCCAGAGTCCGCGATTGGTGGAATAGGCGGTGCCCTGCGGCGGCAACGGCAGATTCCGCTCCTGCAGGTACGCGAGCTGATCCGGGCGTTTGAATGCTCGGTCGCGCACCGGTGCGAGGATCTCGAGTCCTGGTGCGAGCGTCCGGAGCGCCACTTCGAATCGCACCTGGTCGTTACCCGCGGCGGTGCAGCCGTGTGCGATCGTGCCCGAGCCAAGTTTCTTCGCCATTGTCGCCACGGACTGCGCCTGCACGGTGCGCTCGGCGCCGACGCACAACGGATAGAGCTGGCCGCGTCGGACATTTCCGATCAGGAGCCATTTCAAGACGCGCTCGAAGTAGTCGGCGCGCGCATCGACAAGGTGATGGGCGGCAGCGCCGAGCGCCATGGCGCGTTCGCGGAGTTGTTTTGCCGAAGCGGCATCAATGCCGCCTGTATCGACCGTGACCGTGACGACCGGCCGGCCGCAGTTTTCAGTAAGCCACGGTACGCAGAACGACGTGTCGAGGCCGCCGGAGAAAGCGAGGAGGATAGGCGCGGGTGCGCCCTGCGTGGTATCAGCCATTGGCGCCTCTAGCCTCGGAGCTTGTCGCGGAGGCGTGAGAGAAGCCGCTTCTGTGTCGCGGCTCCGGCGGTAGCGACGAAGATCGTATCGTCGCCCGAGAGAGTGCCGACGATCTCCGGCCAGTCGGCCCGGTCCAGAACGATCGCGACGCTCTGAGCGGCGCCCGCCGTCGTGCGGATCACGGTCAGGCTCTGACCGGCGGGACGGACGCTGCGCACGAAGGCTGAAACCGCCGCGAAATCGTCGAGTACCGGCGCGGATTCATCCGGAAGGACATAGCGGTCGCCGCGCTTCGCAACGCCGAGCTCGCGCAGGTCGCGGCTGATGCTCGATTGGGTCGCATGATGGCCGGCCTTGCCGAGGAGGCGCACGAGGTCTTCCTGCCGCCCGATGGGGGAGCGGTGGATGATGCGGCGGAGCGTTTCGCGGCGCGGATGCATAAAGATGCAGTAAGTCTGCATAATTATGCATAAGAGGTCAAGGAACGGCTGTCCAACCGAACGCCGCCCTGCTTTCTAGGGCAGGAAGTCCCTCAAGCGGAACCAGGTCATCGCCATCACGAGGGTCGGCCGGCGGAACAGCCGCCCGCCCGGGAAATCGTGATGACGCAGCCTCGCGAAGATGTCGAAGCGCTCCGCCTGGCCCGCAATCGATTCCGCGACGATCTTTCCGGCGACGCTGGTCAGCACCATTCCGTGGCCGGAGAAGCCCTGCAGGTAGTAGATATTCGGGTCGAGACGCCCGAAATCCGGGGCCCGACTCATCGAAATGTCGATGATCCCGCCCCAGGCATATTCGATCTCGGCGTCATCCAGCTGCGGAAAAACGTTCAGCATGCGCTGACGTGTGGCCCTTGCGGTGCCGAGCGGATCGATGCCCGAATAGCTGACGCGGCCGCCGAAGAGAAGCCGGTGGTCGGGCGAGCGCCGGTAGTAGTCGATGATCCAGTTGATGTCGGCCACGGCGATGTTGTCGCGAAGCAGCGCAGCCGCGCGCTCGGCCCCGAGTGGACGGGTCGCGACGATGTAGGACGCGATGCCGATGTTCTTGCGCGCGAGCGTGCGCGAAAGATCGCTGTGGCCGATGTTGGCGCACAGGGCGACGAATTTCGCGCGTACGCCGCCGCCGGCGGTGCGGACGGTGACGGTCGCGCCGCGCTCGATATTTGTCACGCGGCTGTTTTCGTGCAGGCGAACCCCCGCCGCGATTGCCGCCTGGCCGAGGCCGATCGTAAAGCGCAACGGATGCAGGTGGCCGGCGCCGGAGTCGAAGAGCCCCGCGATGTAGCGCTTGCTCGCGATCCATTGCGCGACTTCATCCCGTTCGAGGAACCGCAGCTTGCGATAGCCGTAGTCGTCTTCCTGCTCGCGCTGCCATTCTTTCAGTTCATCGCGCTGCCGCGGCTTGATGCCGACGTGCATGTGGCCCCAGGTGAGATCGCAGTCGATCCGGTGGCGCTCGATGAGATCACGCGTCAACTCCACGCCCTCGACGCTGAAATCCCACAGCCGCCTGGCGTCCTCCTTGCCGAGTTGCGCGGCGAGTTTCGCCATGCCGCTCGCATAGCCAGGGATCAACTGGCCACCTGAGCGTCCGGAGGCACCGAATCCGATGCGTTCCGCTTCGAGCAGGACGACGCGATAGCCGCGTTCGGCCAGATGCAAGGCGGTCGAGCAACCGGCGATGCCGCCGCCGACGACGCAGACGTCGGCCTCTACGTCCCCCGCGAGCGCCGGCTTCGGGGCCTGCCGCCGGGCGGTCGCCTCATACCAGCTGTCTGCGGGCCGATGGCTCATACGGATTCCAGGTACCAGGTGTAATCGAGCGCAGTCGGCCGGGCGTTGAAAGCCTGCATCTCGCCGCGCCGCGTCAACTCATAGAGTCTCACGAAACGCTCGCCGAAATACTCGCGCAGGAACCCGCTCGCTCCAAATCGAGCGAGCGCCGTCGGCCAGTCGTCCGGCAGGCGCGGCGTCGAGAGCTTTTGCGTGTAGGCGTTGCCCTCGAAGGCAGTTGGTGCATTCAGCTTCTTTTCCATGCCGTGGAGCATGCCGGCCAGTACGAGGGCCCCGAGGAGATAGGGATTCGCATCGGCGCCGGCGACCCGGTGCTCAAGGCGACGGTCGGCCGCCCCGGAAACGGGAACGCGAACCGCGACACCACGGTTGTTGTAGCCCCAGGTCGCATTCATCGGTACGTAGGCTTCGGGCCGTATGCGGCGATAGCTATTCGCGTTCGGCGCGAAGACCGCCATGCCGTCCGCCATGGTTTCGAGCAGGCCCGCCGCGGCCTGCTTCAGGAGATCGTTTCCGAGGGTATCTTCGGACTCGAAGATGTTCCGGCCCGTGGCGTCCTCGACGCTTACGTGAATGTGCATGCCGCTGCCGGCCTTGTCCGCGTACGGCTTTGCCATGAACGTGGCTTCGAAGCCGTTGCGGTGTGCAACGCCCTTGACGATGCGCTTGAACCGCATAGCCTGGTCGCAGGCGAGGCGGGCATCCTCCACATGCCGCAGATTGACCTCCCACTGGTTCGGCCCGTACTCGGCGAGCGCCGCACCGGTGGGAACGTCCTGCTCCGCGCAGGTCACTGCAATTTCGGAAAGGATGTCGGAAACTGATTCGAGATCCGCCATCGAGTTGATCTGCGTGCGCGTCTCACGCCGGCCCGTGTAGCGCGAGCGGGGCGGCTGGGCGTGTCCTTCGGCCGTGCGCTCGGGATCGACGAAGTAGAACTCGAGCTCGAGCGCGACGACCGGCGTCCAGCCGCGTGCCGCGTAGCGCTCGAGCACGGTGTCGAGCAGGTGGCGCGGGTCGCCATAAAAAGGCGCGTCATCGAGGTCGAGCATCTGCACCTGGAGTTGGGCAACGCTCGGGCCCATCCAGGATGCAGGAAAGAGGGTACCCGCGAGCGGCACGCAGGCCCGGTCGGCGTCGCCTTCGTCAAACCCGAGGCCGGTTGCCTCGATCGTGCCGCCGAGCACGTCGAGCGCGAACATGGAGCCCGGCAGAAACATGCCGCGCTGGTAGATACTTGCGAGATCCGCGCGATCGATCCGTTTGCCGCGGAGCACACCGCAGAGATCGGGCAGCAGGAGGTCGACGACCCGCACGGCAGGATGCGCGGCGAGGAAAGCCTCGGCATTCGAAAAGTCGTCGCGGACGAGGGCCATTTCGCACCTGGCGTTTAAGATCTTGTATCGCGCGCCGGAAGCAGCGGCAGGGCAGGATAACCACCCGCCCGTGGGCCGGGCAAGGTTCCCGCGGTGCAACATAATTTGCCCGGAAGGCCCTCTCCGGGCTGACAGAACGCGGTATTCGCCGCCGATCCTGCGGGGCGCCTCACCCCCCGTTTGTGAGACAATGAGCCTTGTCGAACAGGCCTCCATACCGGGGGCCGTTCAAAATAATTAACAGATACATATGCGGAAGCCAGTCATCGGAATTCCCGCCGATCGCCGCCTATTGAACTCGCACTGGTTCCATTGTGTCGGCGAGAAATACATCAACGCCATTGTCCAGGCGGCCGAAGCGGTACCCGTCCTGGTCCCGGCACTGGGCGATCGGTACCTGCGCGAGTGGCTCGGGACATTCGACGGAATCCTCTTTACGGGCAGCCCGTCGAACGTCGAGCCGCATCGGTATCTCGGCCCCGAGTCGGCGCCTGGAACCCTGCACGATCCCGAGCGCGACGCCACGACGCTCCCGATGATCACGGGCGCGGTCGATGCAGGTATGCCGATCTTCGGCATCTGCCGCGGCTTCCAGGAGATCAACGTCGCGCTCGGCGGTTCGTTGACCCAGAAGCTCCAGGAGCTGCCCGGCAACCTCGATCATCGCGAGGACAAGGACCAGCCGCTCGAAGTGCAATACGGGCCGGCGCATGAGGTCGAGCTCATGGAAGGCGGCATGCTGCACAAGATCGCCGGCAGCCGTCGCATAAAGGTCAATTCGCTGCACTCGCAGGGCGTCGAGAAGCTCGCGCCGAGCCTCGTCCCCGAGGCGAAGGCCGAAGACGGCGTGATCGAGGCGTTTCGGATCGACGGGGCGAAGACATTCGCCCTCGCGGTGCAATGGCACCCGGAATGGAAGGTCATGGAGAACCCGTTCTCAAGGGCGTTGTTCGCGGCTTTCGGCCAGGCCGGGCGCGACCACGCAAGCAGGCGGATCCGATGAGCGAAATCCAGCAGTTCCTGAAAGATCACGCCATCACCGAAGTCGAGGCCATCGTGCCCGACATGGCGGGCGTCGCCCGCGGCAAGGTGATGCCGGCGGACAAGTACGCCGAAGACGAGGGCATGCGGCTGCCGGAATCGATCTTTCTGCAGACGGTCACGGGCGAGTACCCGGATGACGACAGCTCGATACACCCGTCCGAAATCGACATCAACCTGACGGGCGACCCGAAGACGATTCGCGTCGTGCCCTGGGCTGCGGAGCCCACGGCGCAAGTAATTCATGACTGCTTTTACGACGATGGCCGCCCGGTGCCGATGGCGCCGCGCTATGTCCTGCGACGCATACTCGACCTGTATGCGGCGCGCGGCTGGCGGCCGGTGGTCGCGCCGGAGCTCGAGTTCTTCCTGGTCGAGCCGAATACCGATTCGGATTATCCGCTGAAGCCGCCAGTCGGCCGCTCCGGCCGGCCGGAAACCGGCCGCCAGGCCTACAGCATCGCGGCGGTCAATGAATTCGATCCGCTTTTCGACGACATCTATGCCTTCTGCGAAGCGCAGGACCTCGACATCGACACGCTGATCCACGAGGCGGGCGCGGCGCAGATGGAGATCAACCTTAATCACGGCGACGCACTCGATCTCGCCGACCAGGCGTTCCTGTTCAAGCGCACGGCGCGCGAGGCCGCGCACCGTCACAAGATGTACGCGACCTTCATGGCGAAGCCGCTCCAGGGCGAGCCGGGCAGCGCGATGCACATCCACCAGAGCATCGTCGATGCAAAGACCGGCGGGAACATCTTTAGCGACGCGGAAGGAAAGCACACGGCGCTCTTCGAGGCGCACATCGCGGGCTTGCAGAAGTACCTGTCGGCCTCGATGTCTCTGTTCGCGCCGAACGTGAACAGTTACCGCCGTATCACGCGCTACAACTCGGCGCCGATCAACGTGCAGTGGGGCTACGACAACCGGACGGCGGGGCTGCGCGTGCCCACGTCCGAACCCCAGTCGCGCCGGGTCGAAAATCGCCTGGGTGGCGCGGATGCGAATCCGTATCTCGCGATCGCGGCGTCGCTCGCCTGCGGATACCTCGGGATGATCGAGGATCTGAAGCCCACGGCGCCGATCACGGGCTCAGCCTACGACCTGCCGTTCTCGCTGCCGATGACGCTCGCCGACGCACTGGGACTGCTGCGCGGCACCAAGCCGCTGGTCGAATTGTTCGGGGAACGGTTCGTTGCGGCATACTGTGCCGTGAAGGAAAACGAGTACGAAACCTTCTCGCGGGTCATCAGCTCGTGGGAACGGGAACACCTGCTGCTGAACGTCTGACCGCCGGGGGACTTATGAGCGCGAAGCCACGTATCACGGGACGAGCGACGCGCGACTGGCAGGAGCTCGACGCCCGGCATTACCTGCATCCGTTCACGGATTTCCGGTCGCTGGCCGCCGAGGGCTCCCGGGTCATCACGCGAGCGAACGGCGTGTACCTTTATGACTCGGAAGGCCTCGAGATTCTCGACGCGATGTCGGGACTCTGGTGCGTGAACATCGGTTATGGCCGGAACGAGCTGGCCGACGCCGCCGCGCGCCAGATGCGCGAGCTTCCGTACTACAACAGTTTCTTCAAGAGCGCCCATCCGCCGGCGATCGAGCTCGCGCAACTCCTGAGCGAGGTGACGCCGAAGCAGTTCAATCGCGTCTTCTTCACCAACTCAGGCTCGGAAGCGAATGACACGATCCTGCGCATGGCGCGGCGCTACTGGGACCTGATGGACCAGCCGAAGCGCAGCATCGTCATCAGCCGGCTCAACGCGTACCACGGCAGCACGATGGCCGCGGCGAGCCTGGGCGGCATGTCGGCCATGCACGCGCAAGGTGGCTTGCCGATCCCGGGCATCGTGCACATCGAGCAGCCGTACTGGTACGAGAATGGCGTCGACCTGAGCCCCGAGGAATACGGCCTGCGCGCCGCGCGTCGGCTCGCGGAAAAGATCGAGGAACTCGGACCTGAGAATGTCGCGGCTTTCATCGGCGAACCGATCCAGGGCGCGGGTGGCGTGATCATTCCACCCTCGACTTACTGGCCCGAGATCCAGCGCATCTGCCGCGAGTACGGAATCCTCCTGATCTCCGACGAGGTGATCTGCGGTTTCGGCCGCACGGGCCGTTGGTTTGGCTGCGAGCATTTCGGCTTCGAGCCAGACTTCATGACGATCGCCAAGGGCATCACCTCGGGCTACCAGCCGCTCGGCGGCGCGATGGTGTCGGATCGCGTAGCCGACGTGCTGATCGACAAGGGCGGCGAATTCGCCCACGGTTTCACCTGGTCGGGGCATCCGGTCGTCTGCGCGGTTGCGATCGAAAACCTCGCGATCATGCGCCGCGAGAAGATCGTGGAGCGCGCCCGCGACGAGATCGGGCCTTACCTGCAGCGCCGCTTCCGCGAACTCGCCGATCATCCGCTCGTTGGCGAAGTGCGCGGGATCGGCATGATCGGGGCGCTCGAGCTTGTGGCCCACAAGGGGTCGCGCACGTTTTTCCGAGATCGCGGTGCGGTCGGCCAGATCTGCCGGGATCACTGCTTCAAGAACGGGCTGATCATGCGCGCCGTGCGTGACACGATGATCATGGCGCCGCCGCTCGTGATGGAGCGGAAACACGTGGACGAACTGATGGAAAAGGCGCGCAAGTGCCTGGACCTGACGGCCCGGGACATCGGTGTCGGGCCATGACGGGGGCGAGCATGCGAAGCGTATCCGGTTACTGGCAGATTGTGATCGTCACTGCACTCCTCGTCGCCTGCGGCGGAAAGAAGGAGGAGGAGGCGGCGGCGGCGTCCGGGAAGGCCGCAGCTCCGGAAGGCAAAGTCGTCAACGTCTTGAACTGGTCGGACTACATCGGTGATACGACGGTCGCGGACTTCGAGAAGAAGACCGGCATCAAGGTCATCTACGACGTCTTCGATTCCAACGAGGTGCTGGAGACCAAGCTTCTCGCAGGCCGCGCGGGTTACGACGTCGTCGTGCCGACTGCGCCGTTCCTCGAACGCCAGATCAAGGCTGGCGTGTTCCTGAAGCTCGACAAGTCGAAGCTCCCGAATCTTACCAACATGGACCCGGACATCATGCAACGGGTCGAGGCCCACGATCCTGGAAACCAGTACTCCATCACCTACCTCTGGGGCACGATCGGCATCGGCTACAACCCCGACATGGTCAGGCGGGCCCTCGGCACCGATACGATCGACAGCTGGAGCGCGATCCTTGAGCCTGCGAATGCGGCAAAGCTTGCGAAATGCGGAATTGCGATGCTCGATGCACCAACCGACGTGTTCGGGTCGGTCGCGATCTACAAGGGGCTCGACCCGAACAGCGAAGAGCCGGAAGACCTGGCGGTCGTCGAAGAGACGCTGATGAAGGTCCGCCGCCACATCCGGTACTTTCACTCGTCCTCCTATATCAACGACCTCGCCGCAGGCGAGATCTGCGTGGCGCTCGGCTGGAGCGGCGACATCCTGCAGGCCCGTGACCGCGGTGCCGCTGCCGCGAAACCCGTCAAGGTTGCGTACGCGATTCCCAGGGAAGGGGCGATCAACTATTTCGACATGCTCGCAATACCGGCCGACGCTCCGCATCCGGGGAATGCCCATGAGTTCCTCAATTTCCTGATGGATCCCGCGGTCATCGCCCAGGTCACGAACAAGGTGCGGTTTGCAAACGGCAATTCCGCGTCGCTGCCACTTGTGGACGAGTCGATACGCAACGACCCCAACATCTATCCCAGCACCGAAATCCGGGCGAGGCTTCATCCCGACCTGGCAGAGAGCCAGGCCTTCAGCCGCGACCTGAATCGTTCCTGGACACGGATCCGAACTGGCCAGTGAGCCTGCAAACCCTCGCGCGCAGCGGGCTTGCGGCAGCGGCTGTACTTCTTCTGCCGGCCTGCGGCGGTGGCAACGAGAATGCCGACGGGCGGGCGCAGGGGCCAGGCGAGAAGGTCCTCCACGTCTACAACTGGACGGACTATATCGGCGCGACCACGATCGCCGACTTCGAGGCGAAGACCGGCATCAAGGTGACTTACGACACCTATGATTCCAACGAGATTCTCGAAACCAAGCTGCTGACCGGAAACACGGGCTACGACGTCGTGTTCCCGACGACCACCATCGTTGGGCGGATGGCGAATGTCGGCGTGTTCCTGAAGCTGGACAAGACCAAACTGCCCAATCTGTCCAACCTCGACCCCGAAGCCATGCGCCAGATAGCCGTCAATGATCCAGGCAACGAGCACGCGATCGCCTACATGTGGGGCACGACCGGGCTCGGCTACAGCCCGGCCAAGGTGAAGAAAGCGTTGGGTACGGATGTCATCGACAGCTGGAGTGCCGTGTTCGACCCGGCTACGGCATCGAAGCTGGCGAAATGCGGAATCACGATGCTCGACGCGCCCGAGGACGTCTTCGAAGCGGCGGAGATCTTTCTGGGCACCGATCCCGGCAACGAGGACTTGCAGGAGATGGCTGCAGCGGAGGCTCTGGTCGCGAAAGTAAGTTCCTACGTGCGCTCCTTCGACTCAAATCAGCATCTCAATGCGCTGGCAGGCGGCGATGTCTGCGTCTCTCTCAGCTGGAGCGGCTTGATGCTGCAAGCCCGCGACCGGGGAGCGTCGGCAAGCCGGCCGGTAGAAGTGGCCTACGCCATACCCAGGGAAGGCGCGCCACTCTGGTTCGACACGGTAGCGATTCCAGCGGATGCCCCGCATCCGTCCAATGCCCATGCATTCCTCGACTTCCTGATGGAGCCCAAAGTGATTGCCGAAGTCAGCAATGACATCGGCTATGCCAACGCGAACGCGGCCTCGCTGCCCTTCCTCGACGCTGCGCTCAGGGACGACCCATCGGTCTATCCGTCCTTTGCAGTTCGGGAGAAACTGCACGTGTCGCGGGCGCGCTCGCAGGAATACAGCCGCGAGCTGAATCGCGCCTGGACCCGGATCAAGACCGGTCAGTAGATCGGCGCACGCTCGACACGGGAGAATTCGACACCATGGCCAATGCGCGACCGGAGCAACGCAGCGAGCCCTGGAAGGACCCGGGCGCCACGCCCTATGTCCGGATCGAGAAGATCACGAAGAACTTCGGCGAGTTCGTCGCGGTCGATGACGTCTCGCTCAACATCTACCGTGGTGAAATATTCTGCCTTCTGGGCGGTTCGGGCTGCGGCAAGACGACGTTGCTGCGGATGATGGCCGGGTTCGAGGTGCCGACCGCCGGTTCGATCTGGATCGACGGCGTGGACGTCACTGCGATGCCGCCCTACGAACGCCCGGTCAACATGATGTTCCAGTCGTATGCGCTGTTTCCGCATATGTCCGTGCGTAAAAACGTCGCCTTCGGGCTCCGGCAGGACAAGCTGCCGGCGAGCGAGATCGACGACCGCATCACCGAGATCCTGAAACTCGTCCGCATGGAGCAATACATCGACCGCGCGCCGCACCAGCTGTCGGGCGGGCAGCGCCAGCGTGTCGCACTCGCGCGCGCACTGGTCAAGCAGCCGAAGCTTCTCCTGCTCGACGAGCCGCTCGCCGCGCTCGACCGCAAGCTCCGCGAGCACACGCAATTCGAACTCCTGAACATCCAGGAGACGCTTGGCGTCACCTTCGTGGTCGTGACGCATGACCAGGAGGAGGCGATGACGCTCGCGACACGCATCGGCGTGATGAATCACGGCGAGATCGTCCAGGTCGGCACGCCGAGCGACATCTACGAGTATCCGATTTCGCGCTTCGTTGCCGATTTCATCGGTTCCGTGAACATGTTCGAGGGCCGACTGATCGAGGACGAGCCGGACTACGTGCGTGTCGCCTCGGACGAGCTCGGCGGCACCTTCCACGTCGGCCACGGCGTCAGCGCGGCGCCGGATGCGACCGTCTGGGTCGCCTTGCGGCCGGAGAAAATCCAGGTGTCCCGGGATCGGCCGGACGGAAGCGGTGACAACCGCGTCCAGGGCACCGTCTCGGAAATCGCTTATCGCGGCGACCAGTCCGTTTATCTCGTGCGGCTGGCCGGTGGCCGCCAGGTCCGCGTCACGCAGCCGAACACGCTTCGCCAGGGCGCGGGCGAGCGGATCCGGTGGGACGACGCGGTCTGGCTGTCCTGGGATTCCTCGAGTCCGGTGGTGGTCACCCAGTGAAGCGCTCGCGATCGCGCGTGGCGGGCAGCAAGCCGTTCCTGCTGGCGGAGCTGATGGCGTGGATCCGCGCGCTCGGTCCGTTCCGCTGGGCGAGCAGCGGATTGCGGCGGCGCGGGTATAGCGGCCGGACGCTCGTCACCAGCATTCCCTACCTCTGGTTGCTCCTGTTCTTCCTCGTGCCGTTCCTGATCGTGCTCAAGATCTCAGTGTCGCAGATGCAGATGGCGATGCCGCCCTACGAGCCGCTCGTCACCTGGGCCTCCGGTCAGGTCATGGAACTCAGGATCAACCTGGCGAACTACGCCTTCCTCTGGGAAGACGCTCTTTATCGCAATGCCTACCTGAACTCAATCATGACCGCCGCAGTGTCCACGGTCCTGTGCCTGTTCATCGGCTATCCGATGGCCTACGGCATCGCGCGCAGCAAGCCGTCCTGGCGGAACCTCCTGCTCCTGCTCGTGATGCTGCCGTTCTGGACCTCGTTCCTGCTCAGGGTCTACGCCTGGATCGGCATCCTCAAGAACAACGGCGTGATCAACAACTTCCTGATGTGGCTCGGTGTGATCGACGAGCCGATCGTGATGTTGCAGACCAATTTTGCCGTCTACATCGGCATCGTGTATTCGTACCTGCCCTTCATGGTGCTGCCGCTCTATACGGCGATCGAGAAACTCGACTTGTCGCTGCTCGAGGCCGCGGCCGACCTTGGCTGCCGGCCGGTGAAGGCGTTCTTCCGGATCACGGTCCCGCTGACCCGAAACGGAATCGTCGCCGGCTGCATGCTCGTGTTCATCCCGGCTGTCGGAGAGTTCGTAATACCGGCGCTGCTGGGCGGCCCGGGCACGTTGATGATCGGACGCGTGTTGTGGGAGGAGTTCTTCAATAACCGCGACTGGCCGATCGCGAGCGCGGTCGCCATCGCGATGCTGCTCGTTCTGGTGATTCCAATCATGATCCTGCAACGGTTCCAGGGCCAGCAACTCGGAGCACATCGATGATGCGGCACCGACCGATCTTTGTTCCGGCGATGATGATCGCGGGTTTTGTGTTCCTCTATGTCCCGATCCTGTCGCTGATCATCTATTCCTTCAACGAGTCGCGGCTCGTGACCGTGTGGGGCGGCTTTTCGACCAAATGGTATGCAGCGCTCTTCCAGAACGAGCAGGTGCTGAACGCCGCCTGGCTGTCGTTCAAGATCGCAGCGATGAATGCGACCGGCGCGACCATCCTCGGCACGCTTGCAGGCCTCGCGCTCGCGCGCTTCGGGCGTTTCCGGGGCCGGCCGCTCCTAACCGGAATGGCGACCGCGCCGCTCGTGATGCCGGAAGTGATCACGGGCCTATCGCTCCTGCTCCTGTTCGTGGCGATGGAACAGGCGCTCGGCTGGCCCGAAGGCCGCGGTATCACGACCATTACGATCGCGCACATCACGTTCTCGATGGCCTATGTCACGGTCGTCGTGCAGTCGCGCCTGGCAACCCTCGATGAGTCGCTCGAAGAGGCGGCGATGGATCTCGGCGCACGGCCGGCGAAGGTGTTCTTCCTGATCACGCTGCCGATCATCCTGCCGGCGATCATGGCCGGCTGGCTGCTCGCATTCACGCTCTCCTGGGATGACCTCGTGATCACGAGTTTCGTCACTGGCCCCGGATCGAGCACGCTTCCGGTCGTGATTTTCTCGAAGGTGCGGCTCGGCGTGAGCCCGGACATCAATGCGCTTGCGACGATCCTGGTGCTCATCGTTGCGATATTCACCGCCATCTTCGGCGTATACATGCAGCGGCAGCAGAAGCGGCGCGACCTGGACGTGCAGCGCGCCGTCGCTGCCAACGAGTGATGCAGGAAAGCAAGCTGCCCAGGGTCGGCACGACGATCTTCACGGTGATGTCGCGGCTCGCCGCCGAGACGGGCGCGATCAACCTCGGCCAGGGATTTCCGGATTTCGATCCGCCGGCGCGCCTGCGCGAGCTCGTAACGCAGCATCTTGCCGCGGGCCACAACCAGTACGCGCCGATGGCCGGACTTCCGGCGCTCTGCGAAGCGATTGCGGAGAGCGGCCTGCGACGTCACGGCTGGAAGATTGATCCCGCGGCCGAGGTGACGATCACGGCCGGCGGCACGGAAGCAATATTCGCTGCCATTCATGCGGTCGTGCGCGCCGACGAGGAAGTAATCCTGCTGGACCCGAGCTACGACTCCTACGGGCCCGCGGCGGAGCTCGCCGGCGCGCGCGTGAAACATGTGCCGCTCTCGCTCGCCGACTTCGGCATCGACTACGGGCGGCTCGCGGATGCGATCACGCCGCGCACACGGCTCCTGATTGTCAACACGCCGCTCAATCCGGCGGGCGCCGTGCTGACAACTGCCGACTGGGAGCGGATCGCGGACCTCCTGGAGCCGCAGGGCGCGCTCGTGCTGTCGGACGAGGTCTACGAATCGCTTGTGTACGACGGGCGCCGCCACGCCGGCGTCCTGTCCAATCCGCGCCTGCGCGAACGCGCCTTCGCGGTGTTCTCTTTTGGAAAGACCTATCACGCGACCGGCTGGAAGGTCGGCTTCTGCATTGCGGCGCCACCGCTTACCGCGGAGTTCCGCAAGGTGCACCAGTTCCTGACCTTCGCGGTGTCGACTCCCATGCAGCATGCGATCGCGGGTTTCATGCGCGAGGCGCCGGATTTTCCCGGGGAACTGGCGCCCTTCTACCAGGCGCGGCGCGACCGCTTCGCGTCGCTTATGTCGGCTTCCCGCTTTCGCCTGCGGCCGGTTGCGGGCACATACTTCCAGCTTGCGGATTATTCCGCGGTTTCAGACCTGCCGGACCTCCAGTTTTGCGAGGAGCTCGCACGAAAGCACGGCGTCGCCGCGATTCCCTTGTCTCCGTTCTGCGACGAGCCACCGGCGGCACGGCTGATCCGTTTCTGCTTTGCTAAGCACGACCGGACACTCGAGGACGCGGCGCGGAAACTTGCCGGCATCTGAGACTGTCTAGATGGTCACGGAGTCGACATGCACCCTCGCGTGTTTGCGCCCATCGGCCTCGCCGGCGCCTTGCTCGCCTGCGGAGGCGGAGACGGCGGTTCGCCCCCGATTATCGTGCCGCCCGTATGCAGCGAGGGCATTTCGACGCCACAGGCATTTCCGAATCTGACATTCGCTTCGCCCGTTGCGATGAAGCAGGCGCCCAGCGATCCATCACGCTGGTTCGTGGTGGAACAGGGCGGACTGATCCGCGCGTTCAACAATGATCCCGATGTCGCGGCCACGCAGGAATTCGTCGACCTGCGTACCCGCATTCATTTCAGCGGCGAAGCCGGCCTGCTGGGCCTCGCATTCCATCCCGCCTTCGCCACGAATGACCGCGTCTATCTCAATTTCAGCGAGCTGGTGGGCGGCGTGGTACGTTCCGTGACCGCGGAATTCACGAGCCCCGACGGCGGGCTGACCCTTGACCCGAACTCCGAACGCGCGCTCATGACAGTCGCCAAGCCCGCCGCCAATCACAACGGCGGCAACGTCGAATTCGGCCCGGATGGATTCCTGTATGTCGGACTCGGCGACGGTGGCGGCAGCGGCGACCTGGACGAGAACGCGCAGAACACGAGGGCACTGCTAGGCAAGATGTTGCGGATCAACGTCGATGCGCAGCCGGGTGGCGCTCCGTACGCCATTCCCGCCGGCGCGACCGGCAATCCCTTTGCCGGCAACCCGCTCTGCAATGTCAATGGGACCGGTATCCAGCAGTGCCCCGAAATCTACGCACTTGGCCTGCGGAATCCCTGGCGCTGGAGTTTCGACCGCCAGGACGGCGATCTTTGGGTCGGCGACGTCGGCCAGGGCAGCTTCGAGGAAGTCGACATCATCGAGCGTGGCGGCAACTATGGGTGGGACGTGCGCGAAGGTGCGCATTGCTTCGAGCCGATGACGGGCTGCGCCACTGCAGGCCTGATTGACCCCGTCGCCGAGTACGGCCGCAACCTTGGGTTTTCGATTACTGGCGGCTACGTTTACCGTGGCCTTCAGTCGACGCAGATTGCCGGCCGCTACGTATTCGCGGACTTTGGCGGCATGATCGCGTCGCTAGCGCCGGACGGACTTGGCGGCTTTGCTATCGAACAGCTCGTCGAGCAGCACTGCACGCCGCCGGGTGCGCCGGGCGCCCTGCAGGTCTCGTCGTTCGCCGAGGACCTGGACGGCGAGCTTTACGTGCTCGATTACGGCCGCGGCCAGATCCGCCAGCTCGATTTCACGGACTGAGCCGTCGGATCGCTAGGCCGCGTTCTGCGCTGCCGCCCGGGCCGGGACCGCTCCACTTCGCATCACGCGCCCGTAGACTCCGCGGCCTGAATTGCGGCGCGTCATCACGAGCTGCCACAGGTGCAGCTGCTCGACGTCGAAGGCCGCCTTCGACGACATCAGGTAGTAATTCCACATGCGGCGGAAGCGCTCGTCGAAGGGGCGCGCCGTCTTCAGCGAACGGATCCGGTCCCAGTTGGCGTTGAAGCGGTCGTACCAGGCCTGCAGCGTCGGCACGTAATAGTGTCCGTAGTTTTCCCAGTCCTCGACGACGAAGCGCCCTTCGGCGGCATCCGCCAGGTGGCTCATCGCCGGCGCCATGGAATTTCGGAAGATGTATTTCTCCATCCAGGGATCGACGACCGTGGAGCGCTCGCTGTTGCCGATCGTGTGCAGAAGGAATAGCCCGTCCGGCTTCAGCATCTGGTGGACGATGCCGAGCAATCCGGCGTAATTCTTGTAGCCGACGTGCTCGATCATCCCGACGATGGAGATGCGGTCGAAGGGTGCGAGCCCTGAATCCGGCAGGTCGCGGTAGTCGAGTTTCCTGATCGTGACCGGCAGCCCGCGCGTGTAATCGTTCGCGTAGCGGATCTGCTCCTCGGAAAGGCTGATGCCGGTGACTTCGCAGCCGCGCGTGTTCGCCGCATATTTCGCGAATCCGCCCCAGCCGCAACCGATGTCGAGCAGCCGCTGGCCGGGCTTCAGCTCGAGCTTGTCGCACAACAATTCAAGCTTGATCTCCTCCGCACGCTCGAGGTCGCTGGTTCCGTCGAAGAAACAGCAGGTGTACTGGTTCCAGGGACCCAGGAACAGCGCGTACATCCGGTGGTCGATGTCGTAGTGCTCTTCGGCGACCGCGCGGGAGCGGCGTGGCGTCTGCAGGTTCGTCAGGCGGGACTTGAACGATCGCCAGGCGCGCGAGGCGCGGATCAGCGGTTTTCTCTGCGTATTCACCGACAGCACGCGCCGGAACAGCTCGTCGAGCGCGTGGCAATCCCAGTCCCCGTCGATGTAGGCTTCGCCTATCCCCAGCGAGCCCCGGAGCGCGCGGCGGAAAAGCCTTTCGCGGTTGACGCGGATGTCCCAGGGCTTGTCGCCGCCGAGCCGGACGCCCGTGCCCTCGAGCAGGTTCTCGAACAACGGCTTGAAGAGTCGGTTCATGATCGTTGCGGCCGGCGGCATTTTACGCCGAGAGGGGCGTAGGATGTCACGACCCGAAGGGCCTCCGTTTCAGGGGGGATCCGACATGCGCGACGTGGCCCGCCATTTCACTTCGACTGCCTTTGCGCTGGGTCTATTGCTCCTTGTGCCGGTAGCCGGCCGTGCCCAGATCATGGCCGATGCCGACAGCCGCGAGGTCATGGCCTACAAGCTGACGGAAGCGGGCCTCGGCAAGTACGAGCAGGCCACGCGGAACCTCGGGGGAGTTCGGATCGACGATTGCGATGACGCGAAAGAACCCGCAGTCGGCGAGTGAGTTCGAGGCCGTGGAATCAACCCTGCGCCAGCGGCAGCACTGTCGATTCCTTGATTACCGTGACGACAATCGAGGAGTTCACCGATTGCACGTTGGGGATTTTCGACAGGTGGTCGAGGAAGAACGCCTCGTACTCCTTCATGTCGTGCGTGACGATCCGCAGGTGAAAGTCCCATTCCCCGGTCAGCGTGCAGCAATCGAGCACTTCAGGCCGGTCGCGGATCGCGCGCTCGAACTGCGCGAGCGCATCGCGGCCCTGGCTCGAGAGCCGGACGTGCACGTAGACCATGACGTCGAGGCCGAGCGCTTCCCGGTCGAGGAGTGCAACCCTCTTGCGTATGACACCGTCCTGCTCGAGCTGCTGGATTCGCCGCCAGCAGGTCGTGTTCGACATGCCGAGTTTCGTGGCGACATCGGCGGCGGACTGGGCGCCGTCGCGCTGCAGCTCGTCGAGAATGCGGCGGTCGATCGCGTCGATGCTCATTGGAAGTATTAATTCATAAGAGCGCCAAAGAAGAAGTGATTATTCCATTTTTTTGCAGGACAGTACAAGATATTGCCATCGACTCGGCATTGGGGCGTAGGATGCGCGCCTTAGGTCCGAGGCCCGCCGCCCCATGAGGGACCCGATGGTCGCCCAGTCACGCCTGCACGTGCCGAAGACGCCTGCGCGCCCCGGCGATGCCCCCGATTTCAGCTACCTCAAGCTCTCGCCCGCGGGCAAGATCGCCCGGCCCGATGCGACCGCGCCGGCGTTGGAAATCCGTTATCTCTCGGAAGGGCTCGTACGCGTGCTCGACAAAGAGCATCGCGCCGTCGGCCCCTGGAATCCTCACCTCGACGCGCAGGAACTGCAGGTCGCGCTGCGGCACATGCTGCTGACGCGCGTGTTCGACGATCGCATGCAGCGCATCCAGCGCTCGGGAAAAATCTCTTTCTACATGCGGTCCTTCGGCGAGGAGGCGGTGTCGGTCGCGATGGCGATGGCACTGCGGCCCTCGGACATGCTCTTTCCCTCGTACCGCAACCAGGGAATCTACGTCGTGCGGGGCCGGCCGATCCTCGACCTCATGTGCCAGCTCCTCTCGAATACGCGCGACATGTGCAAGGGCCGTCAGCTGCCGGTGATGTACCACTGGCGCGACGGCAACATTTTCTCGATCTCGGGCAATCTCGCGACGCAGTTTCCGCAGGCGGTCGGCTGGGCGATGGCGGCCGCGATCAAGGGCCAGGATGCGATTTCCGTGAGCTGGATCGGCGAAGGCTCGAGCGCGGAGGCGGATTTCCATCACGCATTGCTCTTTGCGTCGGTTTACAAGGCGCCCGTAATCCTCTGCGTCGTCAACAACCAGTGGGCCATCTCGACCTTCCAGGGCCACGCGGGCGGGGAGCGGCAGACATTCGCGGCGCGCGGGCCGGGTTACGGCATTGCGGGCCTGCGGGTCGACGGCAATGATTTCCTCGCCGTGCGCGCGGTGACGCAGTGGGCCGCCGAGCGCGCGCGCAACGGTGCCGGGCCAACCCTGATCGAGCACGTGACCTATCGGGCCGCAGCGCATTCGACCAGCGACGATCCAGCGCGCTACCGGCCCAAGGACGACTACCAGGGCTTTCCGCTCGGCGATCCGGTTGAGCGCCTGAAGAACCACCTGATCGGTCTCGGTCAATGGTCCGAAGAGCGGCATGAGGCGCTCACGACCGAACTCGAAGAACACGTCGCGGCCTCGTGGAAGGAGGCAGTCAAATTTGGCACGCTCTCCGAGGGGCCGCGGCTCGATCCTGAGCTGATGTTCCACGACGTATTCAAGGAGATGCCCGATCATCTCCGTCGGCAGGAAGCCGAGTTGCGCGAAGAAATAGGCGGGAAATAGCGCCATGGCGCAGATGAACATGATCCAGGCGCTGAATTCGGCGATGGACATCAAGCTGGGGCAGGACCCTTCGGTCGTCATCCTCGGCGAGGACATCGGCTACTTCGGCGGCGTCTTTCGCGTCACCGACGGGCTGCAACGGAAGTACGGCGAGAGCCGCGTGCTCGACACGCCGATCGCGGAAGGCGGAATCGTGGCTGCGGCGATCGGCATGGCCGTCAACGGGCTCCGGCCAGTGGCCGAAATCCAGTTCGCCGACTACATCTACCCGGCCTACGACCAGATCGTCAGCGAGCTTGCGCGCATCCGCTACCGCAGCGCCGGCGACTTCTACGCGCCGGTGACTGTGCGGACGCCCTGCGGCGGCGGCATCCGCGGCGGACAAACCCATTCGCAAAGTCCCGAGACGCTCTTTGCGCACGTCGCGGGCCTCAAGGTCGTGATGCCGTCCAATCCCTACGACGCAAAGGGACTCCTGATCTCCGCGATCGAAGACGACGATCCGGTCATTTATTTCGAGCCAAAACGCATCTACAACGGCCCCTTCGACGGCGATCCGCACAAGCCGGCCGTGCCCTGGAGCACGCATCCGAAGGGCGATGTGCCGGATGGCCACTACACGGTGCCGATCGGCAAGGCAGAAATTCTGCGCGCGGGCAATGACCTCTCGATCGTCACCTATGGCACGATGGTGCATGTCAGCGAGGCTGCGGCCCGCGGCCTTGGGCTCGACGCGGAGATCATCGACGTGCGAACGATGGTGCCGCTGGATACCGATACGATCTGCAACTCGGTCGCGCGGACCGGCCGCTGCGTTATCGTCCATGAGGCCACGCGCTTCGCCGGCTTCGGCGCCGAGCTCTCCGCCACGATCCAGGAGCGCTGCTTCTGGAATCTCGAGGCTCCAATCCTGCGTGTCGCTGGCTGGGACACGCCTTATCCGCACGCCTTTGAATGGGAGTACTTCCCGGGACAGGCGCGCGTCGCAAAAGCCCTGAAGGCCGTCGTGGAGGCCTCATGAGCCGCTACGTTTTCAAGATGCCGGATCTCGGGGAAGGCACGGTCACCGCCGAAGTCGTCGAATGGAAGGTCAAGGTCGGCGACATCGTCAGAGAAGACCAGATCATCGCCGAGGTAATGACCGACAAGGCGGCGGTCGAGATTCCCGCGCCGGTCAGCGGCCGTGTTGTCTCGATCACCGGCCAGCCGGGCGACATGGTCGCCGTCGGCGCCGAGCTGATTGCCTTCGAGACGGCGGCTGAAGTGGCCGCTGCGCCCGCGCCTGCCGCGACGCCAGTGCCCGTTGCCGTTCAGCAGGCCCCAGCGGCTCCGGCAGCCGTCGCCGCCGCGTCGTCGCGCGTGATGGCGTCCCCGGCGACCCGCCGCAAGGCCCATGTAGCGGGCGTCGATCTCGCCACAGTCAACGGGACGGGCCCGGGCGGCCGTATTTCCGCGCAGGACCTCGAATCCGTCATCACGGGCAAGGGCGGCACGGCCGCGAAACCCGTGATCCACGCGCCGCGCAAGGGTGTCGAGGAGATCAAGATCATCGGCGTGCGCCGGGTCATCGCGGAGCGGATGGGCGCCGCCAAGCGCAACATCCCGCATTTCGCCTACGTCGAGGAAGTGGACGTCACCGAACTCGAATCGCTGAGGCAATACCTCAACTCACGCCTCGCGAAAGGCGCGCCGTCGCTGACCTACCTGCCATTCCTGGTCGCGGCCTTGGTGCGCGTGCTGGAAAGCTTCCCGCAGTGCAATGCGACTCACGACGCGGAACGCAACCTCATCCTGCGCCACGCCGCCGTGCACGTCGGCATCGCGACGCAGACGACCGACGGCCTCAAGGTGCCCGTCGTGCGCCACGCCGAGGCGCGCTCACTCCACGACCTTGCCGCGGAAATCCGGCGGGTCTCGGAGGCCGCGCGCAGCAACAAGGCGACGCGTGACGAGCTTGTCGGCTCGACGATCACGGTCACGAGCCTCGGCCGCCTCGGCGGCATCGCGTCGACCCCGGTAATCAATGCGCCGGAAGTCGCAATCGTCGGCGTGAACAAGGCCGTGGACCGGCCGGTCGTCGTCGACGGAGCGATCGCGATCCGCCGCATCATGAATCTTTCCTCGTCCTTCGATCACCGTTTCGTGGACGGCTTCGACGCCGCCGCGATGATCCAGGCGCTCAAGGAACGACTTGAGAATCCCGCCGCCATCTTCATACAGGACTGAATCCAATGAATGCACAGGCCATGCCGCAGACGAAAGCTCCCGACTCCACGGTACGCCCGGCCTTCGGGACCGTGCTCGCAAGCACGATGGCGGTCGCGACCTGGCGCGACGGCAAGTGGTCGCAGCATGAATTGCGCAAGTACGGGCCGATCGAGCTGTCGCCCGCCAGCCACGGGCTGCACTACGGCAGCACCTGTTTCGAGGGCTTCAAGGCTTATCGCTGGGCGGACGGCAGCGTGAACATTTTCCGTATGGACAAGCACATCGCCCGCTTGCGCCAGAGCGCGGCTTCGCTCGTGCTGCCGCAGCCCGATGTGGCTCAGCTCGCGACGATGATCACGGCGGTCGTGGATCGCGTGCGCGACGAGGTGCCGGAAGCGCCTGGCGCGCTCTACCTGCGTCCCACACTGTTCGGGACCGGCGAGAGCATCGGTGGCGCAACCTCGCCCGTGTCCGAGGCGATGCTCATCGTGCTCGCAAGCCCGGTGTGGGACTACTTCGCGAAGGGCGTGAAGCCGCTTCGCATCTACATCGAGGAAACGGCAACGCGCACCGCCTCGCTCATGGGCATGGTCAAGGCCGGCGGCAACTACGCGGCCGCGCTCGGACCCACGATGGCGGCGCGCCAGCAGTACCAGGCCGATCAAGTCGTGTTTTGCCCGGGCGGCTCGGTCCAGGAAACCGGCGCGGCCAATTTCCTTCTGATCCGCGACGGGAAGATCCTGACGCGCAGCCTCGACACGACCTTCCTGCACGGCGTCACGCGCGATTCGCTGCTGACGATCGCGCCACAGCTCGGCTACCAGGTCGAGGAGCGCGTGTTCACAGTCGACGAAATGCTTGACTGGGTCAAGGACGGTGAGGCGGCGCTCTGCGGCACGGCCGCAGTGCTTTCTGGCGTAGGCACCCTCGTCCGTTCCGGCGGGCGGGAGTACAAGGTCGGCGGCGGCGAGGTGGGGCCGAACACGAAGCGGCTGCGCTCGGCGCTCATCTCGATGCAGCGCGGCGAGATCCCGACGCCCGCAGGCTGGATCACGCGGGTCTGAGCGGCGCGCGGCCCGGCGGACAGGCATGAAGGGCCGCACGCGCGTCAATCACCCGCCGGAGGTCACGCTGCCGGCGGACAATCGTCCGCTCGTCGCGCCGATCTACCAGAGCGTCAAGTTCGCCTTCGAGACCCTCGAAGAGACGCTCCGCACGAGCCGCGGCGAGCGCGAGGGCTACATCTACACGCGGACGTCCAACCCGACGACGCGTCAACTCGAGAAATTGCTCGCCGAGCTGCAGCAACGCGACGACTGCATCGCGCTCGGCTCCGGCGTCGCCGCGGTCTCCGCCTGCCTGCTCGCCCTCCTGCGGGCGGGCGACCACATGCTCTGCTTCGTCGAGACCTACGGGCCGAGCCGCCACTTGATCCAGGGGCTGCTCAGGCGATTCGGCGTCGAGCACACGATGCTCTCGATCGAGGACGACGCCGGCATCGAACGAACGCTTGCGAGCCGCCCGACGAAGCTCGTGCATTTCGAGTCGCCGACCAATCCGGTCACGCGCATCGCGGACATCGGGCACATCACGCGGAGCGCACATGCCCATGGCGCGCTGACCGTGCTCGACAACACGTTTGCGGGTTTCCACAACCACGGCCAGTACGGGATCGATATCTTCGTGCACAGCCTCACGAAGTATGCCTCGGGCCATGGCGACGTCATGGGCGGAGCGATCATCTCCCGGACGGAGCTCGTAAAGCCAATGCGGCGAGAGGCGATCCTGCTCGGCACCGTGCTCGACCCGCACGCGGCTTTTCTCGTCATGCGCGGCATGAAGACCTATTACCTGCGTTATGAGGCGCAGGCGGCGAGCGCGGCGCGGATCGCCGCCTTCCTCGAGGACCATCCGGCGGTCGAGCGCGTGCATTATCCGGGCCTGTCTTCGCATCCGCGGCATCAGCTCGCCTGCGAGCAGATGCAGGATTTCGGCTCGATCGTCTCGTTCGACCTGGCGGGCGGCGCGGAAGCAGTTCGTGAATTCGCCGATGCGCTTGAGTTCTTCGCCATCGCGCCGAGCCTGGGCTCGGTCGAGTCGCTCATCATGCCGCCGCAACTGCTGCGCGGGCGCGGCCTGACGGCGGAGCAGGTGACAATCAGCGGGATCGGCGACGGGACGATCCGGCTCTCGATCGGGATCGAGGACACCGACGACCTGATCGGGGATCTTGGAGAGGCGCTGGGGCGTATCCGGTAAGAGGGGACAGTCCCCTTTAGATGCTGCTGGCTACGCGCACGCGGTGCGGGTGATAGGGGAGGACCTCCACGACATCGCCCGCCGCGAGCCGCTCCTGGAGAGCGCGCCACCAGCCGGCTTCCAGGATCTCCCCGTGCGTCTCCAGGAAAACGTCCTGGAGCCGGCCTTCGAATCCCAAAAACTTCAGGAAGGTCTCCGGGAAGACGTCGTTTTCGCCGACGAAGAACCAGCTCTCGGCCCGCATTTCGTCCTCGTCGGACGTCGCTTTCGGCACGTCGCGGAAGCGGCATTCGGTGACGCGGCAGAGCTCGTCGTAGTCGTAGAAGATCACGCGGTTGTGGCGGGTGACGCCGAAATTCTTGAGAAGCAGGTCGCCGGCAAAGATGTTCGTGTAGGCGAGGTCGCGAATCGCCTGGCCGTACTCGATGACGGCCATCTCGGCCTGCTCCGGTGCCGCCGAGCGCAGGTACAGGTTGAGCGGCGTCATCCGGCGCTCGATGTAAACGTGGCCGACATTCACGTCCTCGCCGTCGAGTTGCACGTTCACGGCGCACTCGCCGAGGAGCTCCTCCAGCATGTCCGGCGCGAATCGCCCGCGCGGCAGGCGGATGTCGCGAAACTCCTGGGCATCCACGAGGCGGCCTGCGCGGTCGTGGCGGAAGACCATGTCGTACTTTGCCATCACCTCTTCGCGGCGCACGTTCTTGACCGCCGGAAAGCGGTCGCGGATCACCTTGAAGATCACGTCGGCGTTCTCGAGCGTGAAGCAGGCCATCACCATGCCGCGCTCCCCGGGGGCGCGCACGAAGCGGTCCTCGGTCCTCGCGAGATGGCGGAAGATCTCGCGGAATCGCTCGGTCTTTCCCTGCTTCGCGCGGCCGAGTACGGTGAAGAGTTCCGATACGGGCTTTAGCGGCAGGATCGAATGCAGGAACAGGACGGCTTCGGCGACCCGCTCGAGGTCGACGTGGAAGTACGATCGCGTGAAGCTCAGGAGAATCGACACGTCGCTCTCCTGGAGCATGACTGCGTCCACCAGCACGCCGCGCGGCGAGTTGCGGAAGGCGATTGCGAGCGGCAGCTTCCAGCCCTCGCCGTGGACGCAGCCGACGACGTAAGCGCGGCTCATCTGGTAGAAGACGGGCTCGATGACCTCGACTTCGCGGAGTACCCGCATTTCACCCATGCGCTTCAAGTGCAGCTCGACGTCGGCAGTAACGTGGCTGACGCTGCCTTCGAAGTCGCGCCATGGCGTGCGGAACCGGTAGTCGGAGAGCAATTCCTCGAACAGCAGGTCGAGCGAGCCGCGATTCACGTAGCGGTTCGTGACCACGGCCGAGCCGGAACCTCGCAGCGGATCCACATCGAGCGCGAAGAACTCGATTTCCGGGTTCACGCCGACCGTCCCGAAAAGCCGCCGCGTAATCGAGCTGAAGAAGGTCTTCAGGAATTCCGGGTCGGCGAGCGCCGCGATGCGGCGCGCATAGTCGGCCCTGATGGCCGCCCACAGCGCCGTGTCCAGCGCGGACTCGCCGAGATGCTTCTGCATCTCGGCGACGGTCTGGTTGACCATCGTGGAATAGAGCTCCAGGCGCTCGACGACGTCGGACTGGCTGCCGGCCCAGTCGCGGTTTTCGAATCGCTCCGGGGCGCGCCGCGTAATCGCGCGGTACTCCGCGTTGTAACGGGCAAACGCCGCCACAATGGCGGCGGAGCACTCTGCGGCGCGCGTGTCGCTCAACGCATGTTGCGGATCAAGGCGTCGCCGAACTCGCTGCACTTGACTTCGGTCGCGCCGTCCATCAGCCGAGCGAAATCGTAAGTGACGACCTTTTCAGCGATGCTCCGGTCCATCGCCGCGAGCACCAGATCGGCGGCCTCGGTCCAGCCCATGTAGCGCAGCATCATTTCGCCTGACAGGATCACCGAACTCGGATTGACCTTGTCTAGATTGGCGTATTTCGGCGCGGTGCCGTGAGTCGCTTCGAACACGGCATGGCCGGTGAGATAATTGATATTGCCGCCCGGCGCGATGCCGATGCCACCGACCTGCGCAGCGAGCGCGTCGGACAGAAAATCGCCGTTCAGGTTCATCGTGGCGATGACGTCAAACTCCTCGGGCCGCGTGAGGACTTGTTGTAGCGTGATGTCCGCGATTGCGTCCTTGATCAGGATCTGTCCGCCCGCGAGCGCCTGCTTCTGCTCGTCGTTTGCCGCGGCATCTCCCTTGGCGGCGCGGGTGCGTTCCCACTGGTCCCAGGTATAGACTTGCTTGGAAAATTCACGTTCGGCGAGTGCGTAGCCCCAGTTCCGGAACGCGCCCTCCGTGAACTTCATGATGTTGCCCTTGTGCACGATCGTCACGCTCTTCCTTCGATTCGCGATCGCATATTCGATCGTCGAACGAATCAGGCGCTCCGTCCCTTCGCGCGAAATGGGCTTGATACCGATCCCGGAGCTGTCCGGGAAGCGGATCTTCCCGTGCATCCTGGGAAAGTGTTCCTTCATGAGCGCCAGGAATTTCGCGTTCTCCGCGGATCCGGCCTCGAACTCGATGCCGGCGTAGATATCCTCCGTGTTCTCGCGGAAGATCACCATGTCCACCTTCTCGGGCGAACGTACGGGCGAGGGCACGCCCTTGAACCAGCGCACCGGCCGGAGACAGACATAGAGGTCGAGCATCTGGCGGAGCGCGACGTTCAGCGAGCGGATGCCGCCGCCGATCGGGGTCGTCAACGGTCCCTTGATCGAGACCAGGTACTCGCGACAGGCCGCGACCGTCTCGTCGGGCAGCCAGGTGTTCTTCAGGCGGTTTGCTTTCTCGCCCGCATAGACTTCCATCCATTCGATGCGCCGCTTCCCGCCGTAGGCATTCTTCACCGCGGCATCGAGCACGCGTACGCTCGCGCGCCAGATGTCGGGGCCCGTGCCGTCGCCCTCGATGAATGGAATGACCGGATTGTCCGGGACTTGCAGCTTACCGCCCGCGATCTTGATCTTTTCGCCCATGGGCGAATGCTATCACGGCATCGCGTAGAATCGCGGCCATGAAAGGCCGGGAAACAGCGACGGCATTGCACGGCACACCCGCGAAGCACGGCTTCCGCATGCCCGCGGAATGGGAGCCGCACGCAGGCACCTGGATGCTCTGGCCCGAGCGTCCCGATAACTGGCGTGAATCCGCGAAGCCCGCGCAGCGCGCCTATGTTGCGGTCGCCACGGCCATCGGCCGGAGCGAGCCGGTGACCATGGGCGTCTCGGCGGAACAGTTTGAGGCCGCGCGCCGCGCATTGCCGGCGGGCGTGCGGGTCGTCGAGCTATCCGCGAACGACGCGTGGATGCGCGACGTCGGCCCGACCTTCGTCGTCGACCGGCGGGGACGGACGCGTGGCATCGACTGGATGTTCAATGCCTGGGGTGGGAAGGCAGGCGGGGTGTATTCGCACTGGGAGCTCGACGACCAAGTCGCGGCGAAGGTGCTCGAAATCGAGACCTGCGCGCGGTATCGGGCACCCTTCGTCCTCGAGGGCGGCTCGATCCACACCGACGGGCAGGGTACGCTGCTGACGACGGAGGAATGCCTGCGGGACCCAAACCGCAATCCGACGCTTCGCCGCGGGCAGATCGAGAGCCTCCTCGAGCGCTATGTCGGCGTGCGCGAAATCATCTGGCTGTCGAGGGGTGTCTTCAACGACGAGACCGACGGTCACGTGGACAATCTCTGCTGCTTCGTCCGCCCGGGCGAGGTCGTGCTCACCTGGTGTGATGATCCGGAGGACCCGCAGTACGACATCTCGCACGCCGCGTTCGAGGTGCTCCAGCAGGCGAAAGACAGCCGCGGCCGGCGCCTGAAGATCTACAAGCTGATGCAGCCGGGACCGCTCTACATGAGCGAGGCCGAAGCGGCCGGCATCGAGCGATCGGCCGATTGCAAGCTGCGCCGTGCCGGCGAGCGGCTCGCGGGATCGTACGTAAATTTCTACATCACGAACCGGCACATCGTCATGCCGCTGCTCGATCCCCGGACGGATGGCCGGGCCAAGGCCGCACTCGCGCGCCTGTTCCCGCGCCGAAAGGTCGTCGGCGTGCCGTCGCGCGAGATCCTGCTGGGCGGGGGCAACATTCACTGCATCACGCAGCAGCAGCCGCGGGGGGAGTGAGGGATTTTAAAGGGGACGTTCCCCTTTAGATGAACGCGTTGTGTTTGTGAGCCGCACTGCGGCGCCTAAAGGGGAACGTCCCCTTTAAAATCCCTCACTTCCCCCGCGCGAGCAGGAACATGCCGGCGACGACGAGAATGACGCCGGCTACGCGCCAGCCGTCGATCGGCCGCACGGGAAAGCCGAGCCATCCGTAGTGGTCGATTGCGAGGGCCGCGGTCATCTGCCCGGCGACCAGCAACGCAAGAAACGTCGCGCCGCCGATCATCGGCCCGAAAAGTGCAGAGGCCGCGATGTACATTCCGCCGAGGATTCCGGCGCACCAGGCCCACCAGGGTGCACCGCCAGCCTGGGCGAGCATCGGCAGGGAACCGCGCGAGAACAGGACGATGACGAAGAGCGCCAATGTGCCGACCGCAAAATTGACGAGTGCAGCCGCCATCGGTGAGCCGACGTAGCGGTTCATCGTCGCGTTCATGCCGACCTGCACGGCGAGGGTTGCGCCGACAAGTGCAGTCACCGTCATTGCCGCGTATTGCATCGTTCAGTCCTTGCGCCAGCCAAATTCGAGGAAGTATGCGCGGCCGCGGCCCGGGAAGTAGCGGTAGTCGCCGAAGGCGAAATCCGCCCGGTCGGCATAGGCGCTGTCGAGCAGATTGTTGACCCGGAACGTCATTGACCAGGCTTCGCTCGGGCTCACGCTTACGCGCAGGTTTGCAAGGTCGTGCCCTTCGTAGCGCGCGGTATTCGACGCATTCGCCCAGTAGCTGCCGACGTACAGCCATTCGAGCTCCGCCGCGAACCGCTCGGCTTCGCGGCGAAGGCGCAGGGCATGAATATTGCGCGGAGCCGAATCGACGTCGTCGCCGGCCGTGATCTGCTCTCCCTGTTCGACCGCCGCCGTGAAGCGGTACTCATGCCTCGCGAACGTCCCGGCCGCCGACAGTGTCCAGGCGTCCGCGAAGGACCAGTCGCCCTCGTACTCAAGACCGGCGTGGCTGGTGCGGCCGCCGCTGACGATGAAGCCGGCGGAATCCCGGAGGATCACGTCGTCCTTGTCCATGTGGAAGAGGGCGGCATTGAGTGCGAGTTCCTCGGAGCGCCAGCGAAAGCCCAGTTCAGCCGCATCCGCCTGCTCGGAGTCGAGGTCGGCGATCGCCTGCTGGCGCTGTAGCCGGTAGAGCTCGGTCGCTTCCGGCGCGCGGAATCCACGCGCGAGCGAAAAATAGGCAGTGGTCGCCTCCTGGATCTGCCACACGAGCCCGACCCGGGGCGCAAGGTTTGTGAAATCATCGGAGCGGTCTGCCGGTCGCGAATAGAGGCAGCCTCCGGGGCAGGGAACGCCGTTCTCGTTCGTGTTCCCGTCGATCATGCGATTGTCGTAGTCGTAGCGCGCGTTTTCGAGGCGGAGTCCCGCCTCCAGCGACCAGCGCGGCGCAAGCTCGCGCCGCCATTGCGCGTAGCCCGCGAACACCCGAGAATCGACATCATAGTCGTAGTGTTTTCCGGCCGGCCGGATCGCATTGGCGGCGGGCGATCCACCGGTCGTCGGCCCGTTCTGGAATTGCAGCAGGGAACTTTTCGCGACCTCGGCATCGAGGCCAAAAATCAATTCGCCGCCGGCAAACGGCGGGCCTGCGGCTTTGAACATCAATCCGCCGCTGTCCTGGCCGTTTTCCTCGACGGGCTGCCCGAGCAGAAAATGCTGGAGGAAGTCCATGCGCGAGCTTCGCAGGAATACCCGCAACTCATGGCCCTCGTCATCGAGATACTGCGTCGCGAACCTCAGGCTCGTCGCGTCGCGATACGCATCGGGATCGGGATTGGAGCGCGCAATGGCCGGGTCGCGATACGAATCTTCGCCGATGATGAATCCCGCGGTCTGCTGGTTGAGATTGGAGCCCGCAAGCCGGAAGGTCAGCCCGCCGTGCCCGAGCGGGCGCGTCCAGGCCGCATTCAGTTTCTGTTCCTGGAAACCCGATGAATCGCGCCAGCCGCCGTCGTCCGTCGCATGCATCGCGAGTCCGAGTCCGCGCTCGTTGGAGCCGCTGGATGCCGCGAGCCGCGCGCGATAGTAATCATCGCTGCCGGCCTCCAACGCGATCCCGAAGTCGGGTATGTCGTCGGGCAGTGGCGGCAGCACATTGATGATTCCATGCACGGCGCTCGAGCCGTACAGGACGCTTCCCGGCCCGCGGAGAATCTCTACGGCCACCGCCTGTTCTACATTCACCTCGAAAAGCTCATTGACGTTGCAGGTACCGACCGGCCGGATCGGGATACTGTCTTCCAGCACGAGCACGGCCCCGCAGGCGCCCGCGCCCGTCAGCACCGGCGAGCGCAGTGCAGTAAGCGACTCCTGGCCGCTGCCACGCTGGATCATGGTGCCTGCGGCGCGATTGAGAAGTTCCGCGGAGTGTGTCGCGCCCGTCAACTCGATGGGCGCCGCGGTGACGCGTGTTGCGCTGCCCGGATAACTGGTCAGCGCGACGGGACTGCGGGTCGCGGTGACGATGACCTCCTCGAGCGCCGATGCGGGAATTGGCAGGAGGCAGAGGACCGCCGCTGCAGCGACTTTCAGGGGCAGGCCGTGACTCGCGATCATCCGGCCGATTATAAGGTCGCTCGAACGGCGGGTTCGTTTGACCGTGTTAACATTCCGCTGACTCGATGAATCTCCCTATGCTCCGCTTTCCGGCTTGTTTCGCCTGCATCCTGGTCTCCCTGCTCGCCGGGCCCGCGACGGCCGCGGAACCCGCCGTGGCATCGGAGCGTCCGCGCATCGGACTCGTCCTTTCCGGCGGCGGCTCGCGCGGCCTCGCGCATGTCGGTGTCCTGCAGGCACTCGAAGAGCAGCGCATTCCCATCGATGCGATTGCGGGCACCAGCATGGGCGCGGTCGTCGGCGGCCTGTACGCTTCCGGCATGACGACGGCCGAGATCGACAAGATGATGCGCGGAATCGACTGGAATGTGGCATTTCGCGATCGACCGGCTCGCAGCACCCTCAATTACCGCCGCAAGGAAGACGATCGCGAGTTCCTGGTCCGATTCCCGCTCGGCATCCAGTCGGGCAGTTTTCGCGTTCCCCGCGGCCTGATCCAGGGCCAGAGACTGACCCAGGCGCTCCGGCTCGAAACCTTGCCGGTCGCCGCAATCGAGGATTTCGACGAGTTGCCGACGCCATTTCGGGCGATCGCCGCGGACCTCGAGACCGGCGAACGGATAGTGCTTGAGGGCGGCGACCTGACATCGGCAATGCGTGCGAGCATGTCGTTGCCCGGCGTCTTTGTGCCGGTCGAAATCGAGGGCCGCCTGCTGGTGGACGGTGGCGTGGTCGAGAACCTGCCCGTGGACGTCGCGAAGGCGATGGGTGTCGATATCGTGATCGCCGTCGACGTCGGCTCTCAGCCGGTCGGCCGACGCGAACTGACCTCGGCGGTTGCGGTCTCCAACCAGGCGATCACGATCATGATGCGGCGCGAGACCGCGCGTCAGCGTGGCTTCCTGACTGCCAACGACCTTCTGATCGAACCGGATCTTGGCAATCTCCAGCCCACGGACTTTGCGGCTGCGGATCGCACGATTGGCCTCGGCCTCGCTGCGACCCGCGCCAACGCCAACCGGCTTGCGCGGCTCTCCCTAGACGAGGCTCCATGGCATCAATACCTCGCCGCGCGCAACGAGACGGAGAAAAGGGGGGCCGCCGTGCGTTTCGTGCGGACGGACCGGCGTTCCGAGCGCTTTAAGGAGCGGATCCAGGCGGAGCTCGGGCCCGTTATCGGCCAGCCCCTCGATCCGGAGGAAATGAATGAGCTGCTTTCCCATTTGTATGGCTCCGACAATCTCGAGGCGCTCGATTACCGCCTGGTCCACGAAGGAACGTTGACGGGCATCGAAGTCAGCGCGCGGCGCAAGAGCTGGGGGCCGAACTTCCTGCGATTCGGACTCGAATTGCAGGACGACTTCGAGGGGGGGAACAGCTTCAATGCGGGCGTGCGAGCGCAGGTTATCGAGGTCAACCGCTACGGCGCGGAATGGCAGACCGACCTGCAGGTCGGGGAGAGTCCGCGCTTCGCGACCGAGTTCTACCAGCCGATCGCCTACACGTCGGACTGGTTCGTGGTACCGAGCCTGCTCGTCGAGCGGGAGAACTTCGACATCTTCGAGGACGGCGATCGGCGTGCGACCTATCGCGTCCACAATCGCGAAGTGGAATTCGACGTCGGCCGGGAGTTCGGCAGCTGGGGCGAGCTGCGTGCCGGCGTCGTGCGAGGTCAGGGTGATCGCGACCTCCTGGTCGGCGACCCGGACGATCCGGACCTGCCGTCGCGCGACCACTTCGATCGGGGCGAAATGCTCGCGCGCTTCAGCGTGGACCTGCTCGACAACGTGTACTTCCCGCGGGATGGGGAGCTCTTCATCCTCCAGTGGAACGGGGCGCGCAAAGGGCTCGGCGCGGAGGCGAACGCGGACCGCCTGTCCTTCGAGTGGACTCATGCGCGCTCGAGCGGCCGCAACACGCTGATCCTGTCGGCCGCAGGCGGCGCGCACGTGTCCGGGCCGACCGACCAGGTACAGGACTACTACAGGCTGGGCGGGCTCTTCAACCTCTCCGGTTTGTCGCCGGACGCGGTCAGCGGGCCGCATTTCGGCATCGCACGCGCCATTTATAACCGGCGCATCGGCAGCGGGCAGGACGGGCTATTCGACGTGCCGATGCATCTCGGTGCCTCGCTCGAGCTCGGCAACGTCTGGGACGATCGCAGCGACATCAGCGCAAGCTCGGCCCTCTTCAACGGCGCCGCGTACCTTGGATTCGATACTTTCCTGGGGCCGATCTACATCGCGGCCGGATTCGGAGAGGGCGGCGACAGGAGCCTGTACCTGCTGCTGGGACGCGTGCGCTGACACCCCATGGAATCCGTCGTCGGCCCGCTGCTGCCTCTCTTTGAACGCGAACGCGCTGCCTCGCGCGCGCTGGCATTCGGTGTCGTTATCGGCACCGTCGGCTCAACCTATCGCAAGCCTGGCGCCATGATGGTCATTGCCGCGAACGGCGACTATGCGGGTCTGCTGTCCGGCGGCTGTCTCGAATCGGACCTGCGAGAACATGCGCGCACTGTCATGGAAAGCGGACAGGCTCGCACCGTGAGTTACGACCTGAGCGATCCCAAGGACGTGTTGTGGGGCGTGGGCGCGGGTTGCGAGGGTGCGATGGAGATCCTGCTCGTGCGTGTGGGGCGCGAGAACGATTGGCAGCCGCTCGCCCATCTTGCAGACAGCGTCGCTGCGCATCGCCCAACGGGCGTCAGAATCGTCACGGCGAGTCGCGATCCGCAATGGCCGCCCGGCACGATCATCCTGCCTGAGACGCCTGCGGCGTCGGGCGATGCTGACGTGTTCATCTTGACGCTGACATTGCCGCCCCGCGTGCTTCTGCTGGGTGGCGGACCCGACGCGGTGCCGGTCGTCGACATCGCGGCGCGTCTTGGATGGAAACTAACGGTGGTCGATCATCGGCCTGCCTATGCGCAACAATCGAATTTCCCCGCGGCCGAGCAGGTCCTGCTTGCCCGTCTGGATAAGCTTTCCGGCATGGTTGATTTCTCGCACTACGCCGCTGCGGTGATCATGAGCCACCACCTGCTTTCGGATCTTGCCTACTTGCGCGCGATCTCGGACTCGCAGATTCCCTATGTCGGCCTGCTGGGCCCGGCGGTGCGGCGCGAGCGCTTGCTCGACGAACTCGGGGCGCAGGGACAGGCATTGCATGCACGCCTGCGCGCGCCCGTCGGCCTCGCCCTGGGCGGGCGAACCCCCGAATCGATTGCGCTCGCGATCGTGGCGGAAATCCATGCATTCCTGCACGGGGCCAGCGGCGGCCCCTTCGGTGTCAGGCCATGACCGGGATTCGGCAACGGGGTCCTGTGCTGCATGCCATTGTTCTCGCGGCCGGCGCATCTTCACGTTTCGGCTCACCCAAACAGCTCGCGAGTATCGACGGCATGCCGATGCTGAAGACCGTGGTCACCCGCATGGTCGAAGCCATCGGAATCTCGGTCACGGTGGTGCTGGGAGCCAATGCCGCGGAATCGGTGGCCCAGCTCGCGCATTCCCCGGCTTCAATTTGCATCAACCGAGGCTGGAAGGAAGGAATGGCGAGTTCGATCCGCGCCGGCGTGCGACACCTGCCGGCCTCCTGCAGCGGCGTCATGATCGCGCTCGCCGATCAAGCGGCCGTGACGGTCGAGGACCTTGGACGTCTTGCCAGCACATGGCGCCGCCAGCCCTTGTCCATCGTTGCAGCCCGATATGGCCGCGTGGTGGGGGCTCCGGCGATATTTCCGCGTTCGACATTCGGCGAATTGGCTGCATTGCGCGGCGATCGCGGCGCGCGCGCCGTCATCCTGCGCCATCCGGATCGCGTCGCCCATGTGCCGATGGCCCGCGCCGCGATCGATATCGACACGCCCGAGGATCTATCTGCCGCCCGGCACTCGAGTGGTGCGTAGCGGCGCAAGCGGAATCAGCTCAGCGCCTGGAGCCTTCCGCAATCCTTTCGAAGACGAGCGACGGCACGTCGCCACGGCGCGAATAGCGGTGGCGACTCGACATGTCATCGAACGCCTCGTCACGCTCGAGCTCGGTCGCGAACCAGTGCAGTTTCTGCCAGTCCGCGCCGACCAGGCGCGTGAACGGATCCCGCGGGCGCAGGCTGACGCGTATCCCGAAAGGCTTCTGCGCCGGGGGAAGGGAATTCAGGTTGTGCTCGTTGCTGATTGCCATGCGGCAACGATAGCGAAACCCGGCGCGTCATCCAACCGCCTCGTTCAGAAGCGGCGGTCGCCGGCCCCTTCGCGGTCGGCCCAGCCGAACAGGCGCCGCGTGATGAAGGTGTAGACCGGCTTTCCGGTCGCCATCCAAAAGCGCGAAAAGGCCGCGGGCTTCGCGAGTATCCCGCGTTCGCGTGCCGTCAGCCGCTCGGGGCAATAGCTCCGCTTGTGCTTGAGCAGGTGGCGGAGATCCTCGCGGGCAAGCGCGCGGAAAATCCGGCCGCGCCGCGGCGCGACGAAGGCGAGCTGGAAATCCACGAGCGCCGGGCCGCCCGTCGGAGTGACGAGCCAGTTTGGCTCCTTGGCGAGGTCGTTGTGCGCGATTCCACGCCGGTGCATGGCCGAGAGCAGCCGGCGCGCCGCGCAGAAGAATGCGGCGTTCCTGGGTCTCGCGACCTGCATTGGCCGGCCTTCGATCCACTCGCGGCGGAGACTCCGCCTGTCTGCGGAAAGGAGACGGGGTGTTCCGGTCAGGCCGTCGAGCCGCGCGAGCGCTTGCGCTTCGCGGCGGCAAAGCCTGCGCGCGAGCCAGGCCGTCCACCAGCGCGCCCCGCTGGTGTCGCGAATCACGAATTCGCGCCCCGGCTCCCTGCCTTGCCAGACCGTCCCGAACAGATCCGACTTGAGCTCACGCATGAGCGGACATTGTAAGATAGGCCTATGGCCAGCAAGCTTGGCAAGACCGCGATGCCGTCGCCGGCGGAGGCGCTGCCGGGACGCGCGCAACCGTTGCCGGTCGCGGACAAGCATTTCGTGAACGGCAATTGCCTTTTGCCACCGTTTCCGGCGGGCCTCGAGCTCGCACTGTTCGGCCTCGGCTGTTTCTGGGGCGCGGAGCGGCTCTTCTGGGAATTGCCGGGCGTCTGGTCCACGTCCGCGGGCTATGCCGGCGGCTTCACCCCGAATCCGACTTACCAGGAAGTCTGCACGGGCCAGACCGGGCACACGGAAGTCGTACGCGTGGTGTTCGATCCGAAGCGGATTGGTTATTCAGAACTGCTGAAGACGTTCTGGGAGTCGCACGACCCGACACAGGGCATGCGCCAGGGCGGCGACATTGGTACGCAGTACCGCTCGGCGATCTATGCGATCGGCGGCGAGCAGGAGAGGCTTGCCCTCGAATCGAGAGCCGCATACCAGCGGGCGCTGGACGCGGCCGGCCATGGCCGTCCGATCACAACCGAAGTGCTGCCAGCGTCGGAGTTCTTCTACGCCGAGGATTATCACCAGCAGTATCTGGCGAAGAATCCCGACGGCTACTGCGGAATCGGCGGTACAGGCGTCGCCTGTCCCGCTTCGACCGGGATCCCCACGAGCGCGAGCGGCTGAATTGGCTCAGTTCCCGCCTGGTTCCGCACCCGGCTCCGGGTCCGGCAATGGATAGGTCTTCGCCTCGGTAGCCGGCGCCGCCGGATCTGCCGGCTTCGCCGCGTCGCTTGCGACGGCCTGGGTGGCGCTAGAGGTGATGCGCGTTACTTCGGCAACCAAAGCGGGTGCCGGGGCGGGCGGGGCGGTCTTGCTCGCAAGGATCGCGGCCGCGCTCGAATCGCCGTCATAGAAACGCCTGTTCGCCTTCTTCCAGATGAAAATGCCGTTGCCCTCGAGAGAAACGCCCGCGAACAGTCCCTGCGACTTCGAGTAGGCATAGACCTCGGCATCGAGCGTCAGGCTGGTCGAGGCCTTGGCCGTGCGGCCGACCGGGCCCGCCGCGACGGAGGCATCCGCGCCGAGGGTCAGCTTGCCGTCGGTGATGCCTTCGACGCTGTCGCGCGTCGTCAGGACCAGCACGATGTCGGACACCTGGCCGCCGGCCTGGAAGCCCCAGCTGCCTCCGCCCGTCGAGACGAAAACCGGATTGCTCCAGCTGCGGTCGGGGTTGCGCACGAGCATTACGCCGTTGCCAAAGCTGGCGCCAAAAATCAGGCCGACCTTCACGTTGGCCGGCAGGATGATGATGCCCTCGGCGCGGGACAGCAGCAGGTCGGGAATCTGCGTGTCCTGGATCGCCTGCAAATCACGCAGGACGGTCAGCGACTTGTCGATCATGGCCTCTTCGTCCGTGACGGCTGCGGCGGGCGCCGTCAGGAACGTTGCGGAAAGGATCGTGGCCAGGACCATCGAAAACAACTTCATGGAGGTATTCCTGTTTGGTTTCAGTGCTCACCCGGGCAGACCGCACGCATCGTGACAGGTTCCGGGCATGGCGGAGCGTACGCCTAGTGTATCCATTGTGCGACGGTACTTCGTCCCGTTCGACAGCACGGCGCCGTTTCGTCCACACTTCGACCGTGATGATGCGCCGATTCGCATTCGCGGTCACGCTGCTCCTCCTGTCGACGACCACCGCGCGCGCCGAATGGCACGCGCGCGAGGAGGCGATCATGGGCACGCGGATCGCGGTCGAGGTCTGGCACGAGGACCCTGCGGTGGCCACGGCGGCAATCGAAGCGGTGATCGCCGAAATGCACCGGATCGACGAGCTGATGTCGCACTACAAGCCCGAAAGCCAGCTTTCGAGGGTCAATCGCGACGCCGCGACCGCGTCGGTGAAAGTGGACCCGGAGCTCTCCCGGCTGATCGCCCGGGCGCTCGAGTTCTCGGAGATGTCCGCTGGCGCGTTCGACATCACCTATGCGAGCGTTGGCTATCTCTATGACTACCGCGAGCACCAGCACCCGACCGAGGCCCAGATAAAGGCCGCGCTGCCCGCGGTGAGCTGGCGCCACGTCGTTGTCGATTCCGTGGCGTCGACCGTGCGCTTCCTGGAGCCCGGCGTCCGCATCGACCTCGGCGGGATCGCCAAGGGGCATGCAGTGGACTCCGGCATCGCAATCCTGCGCGCCCGGGGCATCACGAACGCCACCGTGACGGCCGGGGGCGACAGCCGGATCCTGGGCGACCGGCGGGGGCGGCCCTGGATTGTGGGTATACGCCACCCGGATGACCGCAATCGCGTGATCGCCCGTATCCCGCTCGAGGACTCGGCGATCTCGACGTCAGGCGATTACGAGCGATATTTCGACGAGGACGGTGTTCGCTACCACCACATTATCGACCCGAAGACCGGCATGAGCCCGCACGGCGTGCGAAGCGTCACGATCATCGCCCCGACCTCGACGCTTGCCGAGGGCCTGACGAAGAGCGTCTTCATCATGGGACCGGAACGGGGTCTGGCGCTGGTCGAGGCCCAGCCTGACGTGGACGCGGTGGTCGTGACCGCCGAGGGGCGGGTGCTCTACTCGAAGGGGCTTTCGCCGCCCTAGAACCAGCCGGAGAAGAAGAGCCGGAAGACGTCGGCGTCGAACTGGTAGAGCGGCTCGGTGCCTGGGGCAACCCCCGTCACGCGCAGGTCGCGGAAGTTGTCGTAGTCGAAGCGGATGCGGTCGTACTTCAGGTTGATCGCGGCCTTGCCGAGGAAATCGGCCCACGAGGGCTTGAACTCATAGGCGACGCCGAAGCCGAGCGTATGGCTCTGCATCGCGGCGAGCTCCTTGTCGCGGGCGAGGAAGTTCTGGAAGTCCTGCCGCGGGAACAGGTCCGAATAGAATTCCGCCTCGTTCTGCGTGTTGAAGCGGTAATGCACGTCGAAAGTCCACTCGTCGTCGAGCGGGTGGGTGTAGGCGATTTCCGCCGTGTGCGAGCGCAGGTCCCAGGTGTCGGTGTAGAAGCGGTAGTCCGCCTGGATTGCTGCGCGGTAAGGCAGGTACCAGCGCGCCCGTGCCGATAATGCGTTGCCCGTACGGGTCCGCGGGTAACGCTCGGCCTCGTAGGAGTAGCCGAGGGCTGCGTCCGGGTCGACGTAGCGGACCTGGCGATAAGGGTTGTTCAGGAACCCTTCCTCTGTGATCGCCTCGAACGACAATCCAAGGACCAGGTTCTTCGTCGCGACCTGCGAGACGTCGACACCGTAGATGCGCCGGTCGATCTCGTCGGCGAATGTGGCGTCGCCACGGCGGGTCACGTCGTCCCAGCCGCGGGTGAAGAAGAGCGAGACCGTCGTCAGGTCGCCGAACATGTCCTGGCTGATCGACAGGCTCGCCGTGTCGGCTTCGTAGTCATTCTCGCTCGAGTTGCTGAACGAGGCCGCGTACGTCACCTTGCCGCGCAGGTACTCGAATCCGGCGCCGTACTGCGTGCGCTCCTCGTCATAGGGGCTCGCGGTCGTGATGACGTCGATCGACGCTGAGGAAATCATGTCGACGTAATAGCTCGCGCTCACGGCGTACTTCTCGGCGAATTTCTTGCGCACGAGGAGCGACGGGCCGTCGATCGTCACTCCGCCGCCGTCGTAGTAGTGGTACATGAGGTCGGCGCGGTCTTCCGGCAGCACGCCGGCGACCGCCGTGAGCGGCAGCAGGAAGAAGAGCGCGATCCTGCGGATCAATTGCATCCGCAGCCGCCGCCGCTCGCGCCCGCGCCGCCGCGCGCGCCCTCGCGCGCTTCATAGACATGACGCATGTAGGAGGAGGAAACCGGGTCGCGGTCCCAGGCCATGATCGGATCTGCGATGTTCTCGCGCTCGTAGGGTTTCACCCAGGGCTCGAGGCGCGAACAGCCTGTCGCCGCGAGGAGCAGTAGTGCGACTCCGAGGAGGCGAACCGGTTTCACGACTTCTCCCGCAGCATCTGGCGGATCTGCTCGATGTACTTGGCCTCGTCGCCCGGCTTGTAGGCGCGGTGCTGCCAGCGCAGGCGGCCCTGGCGGTCGACCAGGAAGGTGGTCGGCATCGCGCTGACGCCGTAGCTGCCGCTGACCTGGTTGTCCGGATCGAAGAGGATCGGAAAGCTCACGGGCGTCTTGCCGAGAAAACGCTCGGCGTCCGCCTTCTCGGTCTCGACGTTGATGGCGACCATCTGGAAGCCCATCGGCTTGTACTTGCTGTAGATCTGGTCGAGTGCCGGGAACTCCTGGCGGCAGGGACCGCACCAGCTCGCCCAAAAATTGATCATCACGACCTGGCCCTTGAGGTCGGACAGCGACATATCGCCGCCTGCGCGGTTCGCGAGCTTGAACGCGGGTGCGGGTGGCGAACCGTCGGTGGCCGCCGCGGGCCAGGCGACCGCGACGAGTGCGGCCAGCAGCGCCGCTAGCGGAAACCTGAAAATCTTCTTCAAGCTGCCTCCTCAGAAGAACGCCGTCAGACCCAGCGTCGCTTCGTAGTTGTGCGTCGACTTGTTGGCGCCCAGTACGTCGACGTCCATGATGAGATCGCGAATGTCGAGATGCACGGCGAGCCAGTCCTTGATCAGTACGCGGGCCCCGGCCCCCGCCGTGATCGTGAAGCGATCGGCCCCGGCAAACTGCGTGGCTCCTGCGCCGAGCGTGAAGTAAACGGCACTGTTGTAAGACCGCTTCCCGCCGAGGAATATCTCGCCTGGTAGCGCATTCCAGCCGAATCCGAGGCTGTAATAAGTGAATTGCCTCTCACTGTCGGTCAAAAGGGGTGCCCCACCCGACAACCGCTCGAAGCTCGAGAGACCCGCGTCGCTCGTCCCGGCGATGGCTTCGGCAAAAAAGTCCTCGTTGATGTGGTAGGCAATGCGCGCACCGTAGACCAGGTTGACCTCGAAATCCTCGACCGAGAGTGACCCGACATAGGCACCGGCTTCCCAGTTCTCCGTGTCGATCTTCGCGGGCTTGATCTCGCGCCGCTCCACCTGCGGGTCGATGACGGCGGGCGTCTCACCCGCCTGTTCGGGGGGAGGGGGACCTTCCGCAGGCTCGTCGTTGCGCCATGGCATGTACGAGCAACCCGCCGCCAGGACCACGGCGCTCAAAAGAAGAATGCGAATCCGATTTTCCATTCGATGTCTTCCTCGTTCTCGTCGCGGTCCGTGAAGACCACGTATTCCTTGTATTCGGCGCGGACAATGAAGCGCCGCGCCAGGTAGGCGCGGACGCCGATGCCGGCATAGGCGACCTGGTCGGTTCGCTCCGGCGTCCCGACGAGCGTGCCCGCCGGCTTGATCCGGATCACTCCGGTGCCAATCGAGAGAAAAGGCTGGATGCGCCACTCCGGCACCGGTACATGGGTCACGCCGATCGTGGCGTACTGGCCGTCCGAGAAGTTGCCGAGAATGTGCGCGAGCGCGAGCTCGCCGGAGAGGTGCTCGTTGAATGCGTAGGCGCCGTAGACCGCCACGACGTTGGCGCCGCCGTAGTCGCCGAGCAACATGCCGACCTCGCGCCGGTGCGCGCCGAAGTCCTCGCGCGCTGGGTCGTCGATGTCCATCTTCACGCCGGCCGGGACCAGCGTCTCCGCCATCTGGCTCTTGTGGACCCAGCCCTCGCGGCCGTTCGTGTCGATCACCTGGAACCAGTCGGTGCGCCGGGTTTCGACCTTGATGGTCTCGCCGCGCTCGACGACGTGAACGATCGGGAAGCCGCGGCCGGGGCCCGTGCGAAGCTCGAGATACGGATCGGCGACGGTGACCTCGAGCACCTCGGCCCAGGCCGTCGAAATCGCTGCCAGAAAGTACAGCAGCCCGCAGGCCGCGAGCCGCGCCATCGCCTTAGTTAACCGGTGCCATGAAGGGGTCGTTGTAATACTGCCCACCAATGTCCAGCCACTCGGCGATCAGCCGCAGTTCCGCCGGCGTCAGCCAACCCGCGTGCGAACCGCCCGCGTCGAAGCGGCCGAAAAACGGCACCGATGCCCTCGCACCCGCGGCGCTCATCGAAGGGGACACCGGCACCGGCACCAGCGTCGGCTGCCCGGTCACCGGATCCGGGGGTCCCGGCACCAGAATGTCCTGCAGCGCGCCCATGTTAACTTCCTGCGCGTTGTCCGTGAACAGGAGTTCGCGGTAAGAGACCAGGTGATCGGCCTGGTCGGGTGACGCGCCGCCCGACAAGTCGAGCTGGGATGCCGGCACGCGCACGGCGGCAGCGGCATCGATCGGGCTGTGACAGGAGATGCAGGTGTTGTCCGCGATGACGGCGCCGCCGGCGTCAAGCACCTGGCGCGGCACGGACCACAGCGGATGGATGTGATCCGGATAGTGGATCGTGATACGGCACAACGAAGACCAGGCGGACTGGCAAGTGGCGCTCGTCGGTACCGGGCTCGTGAGTACGTTATAGCGATAGCTGAACGGCAGATCGGCCACGCGTCCTGCTGCAACCTCATCGGTCCACACGTCTTCATAGACCACGTCGACTGACGGCAGCTGCGCGGCGCAATCCGTCTGGCAGCTGACGCGCGCGCGCGCCTCTGCCATCGACTCGCCCTGATTCGCGAAGATTGCCGGGTTCGAATTGGGGAAGGGCTGGCCGGTCGTCGCTGCACCCGGGTTGGCCGAGACGAACAACTCGCGGCGCCCGTGCGAAATCGCGGGCTCCCCGCCGGGTTGTGCACCCGCCGGAGTATGGCAGCCATTGCAGGTGAGCACTTCGCCGGCGCGGACCTGCATCCAGTTGAGGTGCCGTGGCGTGAGCCGCCGGCCATTGGCGTCCAGCACGCCGACCGCGAACGGCACGCCCGCGGGAACCTTGATCTGTACCGAGCCGTCCGGCTCGATCGGGGCGTAACCCAGGATCTCGCGCATGCCGAGTCCGCCCGCGGCGCCGAAGGCGGTCCCGCGGAAATCGCGCACCTCGTCGTCCGGCAGGCCGACCGCTTTCTCGATGCGGAGGAACCGCGCCGGCCTTTCGTCGGCGGTGGACAGCACCGGGTCGATGAGCGCTGCGATGCCGCCGGGAGCAGTGTCCGCACCGTCGAAATCGTAGACGCTGCGAATGTTCAGGATGCCGACGTTCTCCGAAGCCAGCACGGGGTCATAGTCCACGCCGGCTACGGCATCGAGGATCACGGCCGGCAGCGGTGTGCGCGGCGCGAGCGAGATGACCTCCGAATAGCGCGTTCCCTCGCGAGGCTGGAGGACGGGCCGCTGCGTCTGGTCGCGCGGGTCGTACAGCCATACACCATATAAAGGAGGAGCGGGCACGAGCGTCGCGTCCGCCAGGTTCTCCGGCGTGCAGGGCAGAGTGCGGCCGACGGCGTCGTTCAGGCGGCACATCGTCCAGGTCGAGAGCAGCCGGCCGGTGCCGTCCCGGAGCGGAAACACGGACGAGTAGCGTCCGCCCGGCGAGAGGCCAGGGTCGGTGCGCACGTCGTTGATCGAGAGGCGCGCATGCGCAGGACCGGCGAGGCCCGCATTCGCCAGGTTGGGCTGCTCGATCTCGACGAAGGCCGCGGTGTCGATCGCGACAGGATCGCCACCCAGTTCCGTGCCGTTGAACGGCATCAGGAGCGAGACGATCCGCCCGTCCTCGGCGGGGCGCGGCGCGAGAAACTGGATGTTGGTCGTGCCCGTGCCGGTCGCGTGGCTGTTGGCGCCGTAGAGGAGCTCGAGGCCGCTGCCGTCCGGGTTGACCGTATACAAGTGTATCGAGCTGCCGCTCGCGTTCTCCCAGCGGCTGAACACGATGCGACCGTCGTCCAGCACCGACGGGTCCATGTCGTGGCTCTGGTTGAACGAGATCTGCCGGATGCCGGAGCCGTCGGCGTTCATCACGTGCAGCACGAAGGCATGCTCGTTGCGGTCCTCGTCCTCGGCGGCGAACTGAGGCTTGCCTTCGTCGATGAGCACGGCCTTCGACTGGCGCTGGCGCGTCGACGTGAAGACGATGCGGCCGTCCGGGAGGTAATGCGGCGCGACGTCGTGTCCTTCCTCCGCGATGATGTCGGAGGCGATGACCCGCCGCAGCACATCGCTCATGCGGTCGTACTCCCAGATATTCCAGGTCGGCTGCTCGCTGTCCATCGCGCCGGGGATCAGCGGCATGCGCATCGCAAACACGAGTTTCGTGCCGTCGTAGGAGCCGTCCACGTCGCGCACGCTCCACAGGCCGCCGGTCACGGCGCTGGTGATGTTCCGCTCGGGAACATCCGGCGCAGCGCGATCGCGCAGCCACAGGTCGGATCCTTCGACGAAGGTCTCGAGTTCGCGCACTTCATCGTCGTCGTCGACGGGCAGCGGCAGCGGTCCCTTGATGTAGGCGACCGGAATGTCGAGCACGACGGGATCGGGCGACTGACCGCTGCCGATATTGATGTCGCCGTCATGTCCGGTCGCACAACCGACGAGCGAGACGGCCGCTAGTGACAATATCCATGATGTCGGATTCGTGACAGGCATCTCAATTCACTCCGGTTCCGACAGTGCTTCCGTCACGACAGAATGCAGGCGAACGACTGCATCACGGACGCGGAAACCTGTATGGGTTTCCTTAGATACAAGCCATTTGCGCGCTAAACGACTGATCATGGATTCAGCCTACCTTGACCTGCGTCTCGGGTGAATGTCGCCGTTCAGAGACATTACCCGGCCTGAAACCCGCCGATATATTCGCTCGCACTTTCGGAAACCGCGAGCGAGTGGAGCACGGAAATGCCCTGGTCGCCAAGTTGTGTGAGTTCTATCGTGAAGCGCGTCACCGCTCTTGTGGCGCTCGTCGCGTTCGCCGCCCTTGCCAATGCAGGGCCGCGCGAACAGGCGAAGCGCATGCACGATCGCATCGCGGGCGTGCCGCCCAGCGATGCCGTGCTCGGCGCGATGGAGACGGAGATCGCCGCGGGCCGCACGCAAGCCGCCGCGCTGATGGCGATGGACAATCCGTCGTTCTACTCGGTGACGCTCAAGAATCTCGCCACGCCATGGACCAACCGTGAACAGACGGTGTTCGCGCCGCTCAACGACTACACGGCGACCGTGATCGGCATGGCGCGCGACGACGTGCCGTTCGACGAGCTCCTGTCCGCGGACATCCTGTACGTGGGCAATGCGGGTCTCGGACTGCCGGCGGTTTCGGCGGCAAACAACACGCACTACGAGCAGATGGAAACGAGCGGCGTCAACCTGCTCACGGGACTCCAGCGCACGACGCAATCCGGCGTCTACGGCACGCCGCCCGCGGCGACCGCCGGCGTCATGACGAGCCGCGCCGCGGCGCAGGCCTTCTTCATCGCCGGCACGAACCGCGCGATGTTCCGCTTTACGCTGCTGAACCACATGTGCCGCGACCTCGAAGAGGTCCAGGACACGGGGCGTCCACCGGACCGCATCCGCCAGGATGTGAGCCGGAGTCCGGGCGGTGACGCGCGCCTTTTCCTGAACAACTGCGTGGGCTGCCACTCGGGCATGGATCCGATGGCCCAGGCGTTCGCGTACTACACGTTCGACGACACGCAGGGTCGCATGGTGTACACGGCCGGTAGCGTGCAACCGAAGTACTTCAACAACGACGGGACCTTCGAGCCGGGCTTTGTGACGCCGGATGACCAGTGGGAGAACCGCTGGCGCAGCGGGCACAACGCGCTGCTCGGCTGGGATTCCTCGCTGCCGGGTTCCGGCAGCGGCGCGAAGTCGCTCGGCCAGGAATTCGGCGCGAGCGATGCGTTCGCCACCTGCCAGGTCGAGAAGGTGTTTCGCACGGTCTGTCTGCGATCGCCGCAGGATGCGGCCGACCGCGGCCAGATCGGCTCGATGATGAGTTCGTTCCGCTCGAGCGGCTACAGGCTGAAACAGGCCTTCGCCGATGCCGCCACGTATTGCATGGGCGACTGAGGGTCAGCCGATGAATCGCGACGCCAATTTCCGCATGCGGTTACTTACGGCACTGTCGCCGGTGCTCGCGGCACTCGCGCTTGCCGCTTGTGGCGGCGGCGCCGCGACGACGGAGAATCCTGCGACCACTCCGCCGCCTCCTGCCGGCTACGCCGGCCCGCCCCCGGCAAGCCAGGACGTGCAGGCGTACAAGCTCAACGTCTGGGACAACCTCCAGGCGTCGAACCGCTGCGGCCAATGCCATAGCACGGGCGGTCAGGTGCCGAGCTTCGTGCGCAACGACGACATCAATCTCGCGTACGAAGCCGCGAACGGCGTCGTCGACCTCGGCAATCCATCGGCCTCGATGATGGTCACGAAGGTTGGGGGCGGGCACAACTGCTGGCTCGGCAACGACTCCGCCTGCGCCGACCAACTCACGGTCTGGATCCGCAACTGGGCCGGCCAGACGCTCGGTGGCACCCGCGGCGCGCCGCTGCAGCCGCCGCCGATCCGCGACGTGGGCGCGAGCAAGTCTTTCCCGACCGACTCCGCGCTCTTCGCATCGACCGTCTATCCGCTGTTGACTCAGTACTGCGCGCGCTGCCATTCGTCCGGCGCGCTTACGCCGCAGTCGCCGTTCTTCGCGGAGGCCGACATCGACGTCGCTTACGCGGCGGTGCGCGCGAAGATCAACCTCGATACGCCTGCGCAGTCGCGGCTCGTCGTCAGGCTCCGCGACGAGTTCCACAACTGCTGGACCGATTGTGGGCAGAGCGCGAACATCATGCAGGCGGCGATCCAGGACTTCTCCGACGGCGTGCCGCTCACGCAGGTCGATCCGAACCTCGTGATCTCCAAGGCCCTTACGCTGTACGACGGCACCGTCGCGAGCGGCGGCAACCGCTTCGACAATGCCGCGATCGCGCTTTATGAGTTCAAGACCGGCACGGGCACGGTCGCCTACGACACGTCGGGCGTCGAGCCCGCGCTCAACCTGACGCTGTCGGGTGCCGCGACCTGGGTCGGCGGCTGGGGCATCGACCTACGCGGCGGCAAGGCGCAGGGCACCACCGCGTCGAGCCGCAAGCTCCACGACCTCATCCGCGCCACGGGCGAGTATTCGATCGAGGCCTGGGTCGCACCGGCGAACGTCGTGCAGGAGATGGCGCACATCGTGAGCTATTCCGGCGGCACGACGGCGCGCAACTTCACGCTCGGCCAGACGATGTACAACTACGATTTCTTCAGCCGCGCAACCACGACGAGCGGCAACGGCGATCCCGCGTTGTCGACGCCCTCGGCCGACGAGGTGCTGCAGGCGACCCTTCAGCACGTCGTCGTGACCTACAGCGCGGCGGACGGACGGCGCATCTACGTCAATGGCGAGCTGCGGACTGCGACGGACCCGACGCCGGCCGGCCTCTTCACCGACTGGAACGACACGTTCGCGCTCGTGCTCGGCAATGAGGTCAGCAACGACCGCACCTGGCAGGGCGTGATCCGCATGGTCGTGATCCACAACCGGGCGCTCAGCGAGGTGCAGATCACGCAGAACTTCGACGCGGGTGTCGGCGAGCGCTTCTACATGCTGTTCTCCGTCGAGCACCTGACAAACGTGCCGCAGAGCTACGTGATGTTCGAGACGAGCCAGTTCGACAGCTATTCGTACCTGTTCGACAAGCCCTCGTTCATCAGCCTCGACGGCAGCCTGGACCCGGACCAGATCCCGATCCGCGGCGTTCGGATCGGCATCAACGGTGCCGAGGCGAAGGTGGGCCAGGCCTATGCGCCGCTCGACCGGACCGTCACCGCGGCGGTCTACGAACCGGCGGCCGGCTTCGGCCTCTCCGGCATCGGCACGGTTGTCGCGCTCGACAAGGGCCCTGCCGCGGACGAGTTCTTCCTGAGCTTCGAGCAGATCGGCTCGAACACGCATGCCTTCAACGAACCGGCGCCGACGCCGCTGCCGCCGCCGCCGGATGGCGTCCCTGCGTCGGAGATCGGGCTGCGCACCTTCGAGGAAATCTCGGCTTCCATGTCGGCGATGACCGGCGTGCCCACGACGAACCCGCGTGTCGCGGACACCTACAACCGCGTGCGCGAACAGCTGCCCACGGTCGAGAACATCGAGGGCTTCCTGTCGTCGCACCAGGTGGGCGCCGCCCAGCTCGCAATCGAGTACTGCAACGAACTCGTCGACGATACGGGGCTCCGTGCCACTTACTTCTCGGGCTTCAACTTCGGCGCATCCGCGGCGACAGCCTTCGACACGCCAGCCGAGCGCGCGCAAGTCACGGGCCCGCTGATTGCCCGCGCGGTCGGCACCGGCATGACGACGCAGCCCTCGGCGGCGCAAGTCACCGCCGAAGTGGATGCGATGATTGGGCGACTTGTTACCTGCGGCGGTGGTGCCTGCGCTGCGGATCGCACGGAAGTGATCGTCAAGTCGGCTTGTTCTGCGGTGATCGGCAGCGCCAGCACGCTGCTCCAATGAGGTGCTTGCAACGATGAGCAGAAAATCGCGCCGCGGCCCGCTTCATCCCGACGCGCCGCTGTACCAGCCGGATCATCCGCGCCCGGTGACGCGCCGCCAGTTCGTCGCGCAGGGTTTTGTCACGGGCGCGGCGACCGTGATTGCGCCGACGCTTTTCGGGCTCTTCGCGAACCCGCGCGCCGCGCAGGCCGCCCTGTCGCCCGACCTCGAGACGCTCAAGGCGAGCTGCGGCTTCGCCGTGCAGGGCGCGGGCAAGATACCCTTCATCTGCATCGACCTGGCGGGCGGCGCCAACATGGTCGGCTCAAACGTCCTGGCCGGCGGCCAGGGCGGCCAGCAGGACTTCCTGTCGGTCGCCGGCTACGGCCGCCAGGGCCTGCCGGGAGACATGGTGCCGAATGCGCCGAACCCGGGGAGTCCCACCAATAACTTCGTCCAGAGTGCACTTGGCCTCTCATTTCACCTCGACAGTGCATTCGTGCGCGGCATCCTCGAGCGGGTCAGCGTAACGACGGCGGCCAACACGAACGGCGCCGTAATTCCGGCGCGCTCCGAGAACGACACGGGAAACAACCCGCACAATCCGATGTACGGCATTTTCCGTGCCGGCGCGGACGGCGAGCTCCTGTCTCTGATCGGGTCCGAGAGTTCGGAGTCCGGCGGCAACTCGATGGCCCCCTCGTATCTCATCGATCCGTCGGCCCGCCCGACAAAGGTCGACCGCACAAGCGACGTCACGGGCCTCGTTGACACCGGAAAGCTCGTCGGCCTGCTGAACCAGGACGATGCCGTCCTCGTCATGGAATCGATCCAGCGGCTTTCGGACAGCAAGATCGGGCGCGTCGATACGGGCATCACGCGCGATGCGGTGATCAAGGACCTCGTGCGCTGCAACTACGTCAAGGCCGCGGATCTCACCGACCGCTACGGCGATCCTTCGGCTCTCAATCCGGAACTCGATCCCGACATCGTCGGCCCCGCCGGTATCTTCTCGCGCGCCGAATTCGACAATGACGACGAGTTCCGCAAGACCGCCGCCGTGATGAAGATGGTCATAAACGGCTACGCGGGTGCCGGCACGATCACGATGGGCGGCTACGACTATCACGGCCAGGGGCGAGCGACCGGCGAGCTCCGCGACATCCGTGCGGGGCGTTGCATGGGCGCCTGCCTCGAGTACGCGGCGCGCCGTGGCGTTCCGCTCATGCTCTACGTGTTCAGCGACGGCTCGCTCTCCGCCGACGGCGTCGTTGACAACAGCGTGGACGGCCGCGGCAAGTTCGACTGGTCGAGCGACAACCAGCAGACCGCCGCGTCGTTCTTACTCGTGTACAACCCGGCCGGGCGTGCGCAGCTTTACACGGGCGACAGCCGCCCGCCCGAGCAGCACCAGCAGATCGGCTGGTTCCGCAACGACGGGTCGGTCGAGACGTCGTCGACACCCGCCGCAAACAACGTCAACCTGCTCGTGGAGACGATCATCCTGAATTACATGGCGCTGCACGGCGAGCAGGGCCAGTTCGGCACGCAATTCCCCGGTAACGGACTTGGGTCGGCCACGCTCCAGGACAGCCTCATCGCGTTCAATCCGATCGTCAACGGCACCATTGTGTGACGTGCGCCGAGATCGCCGGCGCTCCTTAAGTAAACATATCCCGAGCCGGATCGGCCGGCATTATGTTATACAGGCCAGCCCCGTAACCCGCCGACCGGCGAGGGATCCGGGGCCGCCAACGGAGACGATATGGACTCACGCAATCATCGCGGCCGTCTGGCCGCGCGTCTCTTGCTCGCTGTGGCCATTGCCACGACGACGCTTCCCGCTTCAGCAAGCGAAGGCACGGCCGCCCCTGATTTCGCGCTCTCGTCCACCGCCGGCACCAATTACCGCCTGTCAGAACATCGCGGCGAAGTCGTCGCCCTCGTCTTCTGGGCGAGCTGGTGCGGCGACTGCAGGCGCGAACTTGAGCGCTTCGAGCGGCTGCGCCGGACTTACGGCAGCGTCGGCCTCGTGGTGCTCGGCGTCAATCTCGACCAGGAACCCGAACGCGCTGCAGCGCTCGCGGGTGCCGCGGGTATTGGGTACCCGGTCCTGCTTGATTCCGGCAAGAACGTCAGCAAGACCTATCGCGCGGACGACCTGCCCTTGATCGTCCTGATCGACCGGCAGGGCGCCGTACGCGCACGGCATGACGCGCTCGACGAGCGCGAGGAGCGGGGACTCCTGGTGAATCTCCGCGACCTGATCGACGAGTAAGCGGGAGTGCGCATGAGAACGCTGTTGATTTCACTTCTCGCGGCCATCGCGGTGTCGATGCCCGCACTCGCTGACGATGCCCCTGAGCCCACCGCCGAGCGTTCGGCGCTCGACGCCGAGGTGCAGTCGCTGCGGCGCGAGGTCGTCGACCTCAACCGCGACCTGTTCATGCTGGAAGAGGATCTCCTTTTCCCGGCAAGCACTCAGATTGCAGTCTTCGTCTCGATGGACATCGGCACTTTCTTCGCGCTCGATTCGGTCCAGATCAAGGTGGACGACAAGGAAGTCGCGAACTACCTCTACACGGATCGCGAGCTCGAGGCGCTGAAGCGCGGCGGCGTGCACCGGATCTGGCTCGGCAACCTGAAAGCGGGCGAGCATGAGGTCGTCGCATTCTTCACCGGGAAGGGCACGCACGAGCGGGACTACAAGCGCGGCACGACGCTCAAGGTGGAAAAGGGCGTCGGCGCGAAATACGTCGAGCTCAAGATCAGCGACCGCGTGCGGAAGCTGCAACCCGAGTTCGTGGTCCGGGTCTGGGAGTGAACGCCGGGTGCTCCGCAGAATCCTAGTTCTCGCGGCGTTGGCACCCTGCGCGATCGCGGCGCCCGCGGTCGAGGAGGCCATCCCCGGCCTGCCGGCCGTGAAAGTGCGGGACTTGCACTATGGCGATGTGCTTTTCTATTTCTACCAGCACGATCACTTCGATGCGCTGGTCCGGCTTGCCGCTTACCGCGACCAGGGACATCTCGCCGCGCATGCGCGCGATGCGGAACTGCTGCGCGGCGGGCTCTACCTGTCGCTGGGTCAGCATCGCGAGGCGCAGGAAATCTTCGAGCGCATCCTGGCCGACGCTGCGACGCCGCCGGAGGTGCGTGACCGCGCCTGGTTCTATCTCGGCAAGGTGCTCTACGCGGCCGGCCTGTTCGCGGAATCGGAGCGGGCGCTGCAATCGTCGTCGGGAACCTTGTCCCCGGAACTCGATGCGGAGCGCCGCCTATTGCTGGCGCAGGGCTTTATGTACCGGCAACAGTACGACCGGGCGATTGCCGAACTGGATGTCTGGCAGGGGCCGAGGCTCTGGCTCGCTTACGGCCAGTTCAATCTGGGCGTCGCGCTCGTTCGCGTGGGACAGAAGGAGCGCGGGCTCGGACTACTGGACAGCGTCGGTCAGATCGTCAGCGAATGGCCGGAGCTTGTTGCCCTTCGCGACAAGGCGAATCTCGCGATCGGCTACGCATACCTGCAGGCCGGCGAGCCCGCCGCCGCGCGCGCCGCGCTCGACCGCGTGCGGCTCTCCGGTCCACAGTCCAGCAAGGCGCTCCTCGGCGCGGGCTGGGCGGACGCGGCCGCGAAGCAATATGAAGCGGCTCTGCTCCCCTGGCAGGAACTGCAGGGACGGAATCTGCTCGATGCCGCCGTGCAGGAATCGTATCTTGCCGTTCCATACGCCTACGCCGAACTCGGCGCGATGGCCCAGGCCGTCAGCTACTACGAGAAGGCGATCGCCGCGTACGACGCCGAACGCTCGCGCATTGGCGAGTCTATCGGCGCCATCCGATCGGGGCGTCTGCTCGACGCCGCGCTCAAGGCCGAACGCGATGGACGCGAGGGATGGTTCGGACAGCTCGCGGACGTTCCGGACTCGCCGGAATCCCGTTACCTTTATCACCTGCTCGCGGGTCACGAATTCCAGGAAGGCCTCAAGAACTACCGGGCGCTCGAGGCCATGTCGAAGAATCTGTCCGGCTGGTCGGATAGCCTCGGCGCATTCACGGACATGGTCGAGACGCGCCAGAAGGCCTTCGAAATGCGGCTTCCGGCGGCCGACGCGCGGCTCGCGACCGTGGACGTCGCGGCGGTTAACGGCCGTCGCGACGCCC
>Ga0105106_10000067_pt1 | contig 60164 bp, 52 predicted proteins | sample PPLLaktember2015_5_FD_79109 | JGI IMG/M metagenome (GOLD analysis project Ga0105106, IMG submission 79109) | Freshwater sediment microbial communities from Prairie Pothole Lake near Jamestown, North Dakota, USA - PPLs Lake P8 Core (1) Depth... | ecosystem: Environmental > Aquatic > Freshwater >... | reverse complement strand
GGGATCGATCCCCGCTGCCCGGGCTGCAAAACCACTTGCGATCAACACCACGCGGATCAGCGGTACTCGTACCTTTTCGGCGGTTACTTCATCGATCAATCCCTCCCACCAGCCATCTGGCAGCCATACTTCCACCTGCGGCTGTTTTCGGACGTTGCGGTACCAATCCGTCCGTTCCCCGAATCCTGCCACACAATAAACGTCATCTCCTACCTGGGCGTAGTTGACTGGCGTTCTGCGCTTCAGCCCTGACCGGCGCCCCCGGTGGGTAATTACCATGATGCGTCCGACCACCTCCGGCCAGAAGTTGACCCACTTACCCAATCCTAACTGCCACATGAAAATCATGAATTTGTTGAAATACTTGAAACCGACGCGTAAGATCTGGCCTACCTGGGCTGTAATTTCCACATCATCCTCCTTCTCTTGTGTTGCAAAGGTTCAATTTTTCTCCCGCTCCCCAAGTTCATGCAGCTCACCCCATTCCTGCAACATATCATCCAGCTCGTCCTGCACACGCACATACTCATTCCCCAATTTTTCCACCACTGCCGAGTCGGACGGTGGGTTTTCCAACTGCCTCGAGAGTCGTCCCAACTCGGCCTCCAGCTTGGCGATCAATGCTTCCACCTCTAGTAGACGTTTGGTTCGTTGCCGTTGCTCACTGGTGGCGCGCGGCCGTGGGCGGGCAGGGGATATTTTCACCCGTCGGGATTCATCCTCTGCCCGTTTTGCCTCGCGCTCAATTTCCTGCTGCGCCCGGTATAGGCTGTAGCTGCCCTTGAAGGTCCGCAGCACCCCCTGTGTCTCATCGATCTCCCATACCTGCGTTGACAGCGCATCGATCAGGTAGCGGTCATGGCTGACTAGCAAGATCGTGCCTTCAAAATCAGCCAGCACCGACTGCAGGATTTCCTGTGAGGGGATGTCCAGATGATTGGTCGGTTCGTCCAGCAGTAGCAGGTTCGCCCCACCCAGTGCCAGCTTTGCCAGCGCCAGGCGTCCCCGCTCCCCACCGGAGAGCACGCTCACTGGTTTGAACACATCGTCACCGCTGAATAGAAACCGTGCCAGGTACGCCCGGATGCCCGCCATCAGCATCTGTGGCGCCACCGCATCGATCTCCTGCACCAGTGTGCGTTCGGGTCGCAGGTCTTCGTGAGCCTGGGCAAAGTAGCCTACTTGCAGGCTGGCTCCCAGCTCCACTTCCCCATCCAATGGTGGGATTTTCTCCAGAATGGTCTTTAGGAATGTTGTCTTGCCCGCTCCGTTTGGACCTATCAGCGCTGTGCACTCCAACCGGCGTAGCTCGATATCTCCCGCCCAGAACAGTGCGTTGCCTGGATACCCCACCCTCAGGTCATGTGTCCGAAGCACGATCTCTCCACTGCGCTGCTCGGTTTGTAACCGCAGGTGTAATTGCGGCGGGCGGTTCGACGGCTCCTTGAGTGACCGTACTCGCCGTTGCGCCTCATCCACACTCATCAGGCTGACTGTCACACTCACCTCTTCGCTCAGCTCACCCCACGGTTTGCCGATGACAGCTTCCAGCCCAAGCTGCTCTACAGCCTGCAGATAGCGGTGCAGTCGCCGCAGCCGTCCCCGGGCCTGCGAGACATTCTGCCCGGAAATGTTCTTGCGGATGTACTCCACCTCATGATCCAGGCGGGTTCGCTCTTCCACAAACACCTGCCGCCGCCGCTCCCATCGCTCCTGGCGCTGCTGGACGTAGGCACTGTAATTCCCGTGGTACACCTCAAAGCCCGCCCGTGTCATCTCCCAGATGGAATTGACCACCCGATCGAGGAAATAGCGGTCATGGCTGACGATCAGAGTCGCCCCCTCCCAATGGCTCAGTATTCCCTCCAACCATTCAACCGCCTGGATGTCCAGGTGGTTGGTCGGCTCGTCCAGCACCAGCAGGTCTGGCTCAGAGAGCAGCAGGCGCGCCAGCAGCGCCCGTGTCCGCTGCCCACCGGATAGATGCGTTAATGGGTAGCTGAATTCATCCCGGCTGAATCCCAGCCCGGTCAGCACCTGTTCGATGCGCTGCAGATAGGTATAACCTCCGCCGTGTTCGAACTCTGCTTGCAATCGACCGTAGCGTTCCAGTACCTGACCTGCCTGCTTCGGGTCAGACATCGCCGCCTCCAGCCGCCGCAGCTCATCCTCCTGCAACCGTAGTCCGGTGAACGGCAGCAGGCATTCCTCCCACAACGTATTCTGTGATTCAAATCCAGCTTCCTGTGGCAGGTAGCCGATGCGCAGATTCTTCGCCGTGGACACGCTCCCCGCGCTGGGCTGTTCCTCCCCTGCCAGGATACGCAGCAGCGTCGTCTTTCCGATCCCATTCGGTCCAACGATAGCGATCCGCGCCCGGTGCGGCACGCTCAATGTGATGTTGGCGAAGATATCGTCCGGTCCGAACGACTTCGCCAATCCGTTCCCCGTGATCAGGCTCATACCGGTTTATTGTAACAAATATTCGAAAACGACACGGTACCGAAACTTGATCGGTTTTCCTGGCACTTTTCATGCAACACTATTATGGGGAACCTATGACTAATAATTTACGTCTGATAAGAGGAACCAACCATGGAATATGATGACATGTACGAACCCGTCAAATCCCGCCTCCGGCTGACCCATAAACGCAGCCGTCCGCCTAAAAACATGCGCCGTTCCTTCTACGCTCCGTGTTATAATCCCACAGATTTGGATGAACCTGAAGTCATGGAACCCACACCTTCCCGCCGCCCACGGCGTTCACGAACACTATCTCCCATCATGCTCGGATTGGCTGCGGCATTATTGGTCGCGGTCATTGTCACAGCCTACCTGACCTTTGCCGCCTTCCGTCAGCTCGGTCAGACCCGTATCGGCTCTGACCTTCCCGATATCCTTGGCATAGATTTGAATCTTCCTGGCGGAGTCCCACAACTGGCGATGGATGAAACCACCCCGCTCCAGGATGATCGAGGCCCCACCCCTCAGCCCTGGGATGGCGGCGGACGCGTCACCGTACTCGTCATGGGTCTTGACTACCGCGATTGGGAAGGCGATGGCCCGGCGCGGACAGATACGATGATCCTGTTCACCATGGACCCCACCAACCACACCGCCGGTATCCTCTCGATCCCGCGTGATCTATGGGTGAACATCCCCGGCTATGATTACGGTAAGATCAACACCGCCTACTTCCTTGGCGAGGTGTACGATACTCCCGGCGGTGGCCCCGGCTTGGCGATCGAAACCGTTGAAAACTTGTTGGGAATTGAGGTTAACTACTACGCCCAGGTAGATTTCTCTGCCTTTGAACGTTTCATCGATGAACTCGGCGGCATTGAAGTCGATGTACCATATGAAATGTCGGTTGACCCGCTTGGCCCCCACAACACGATCTTCTTGGATGCCGGATTGAACACTCTCGATGGTCCTGGCGCTCTTGCCTATGCCCGCAACCGTGATACCATTGGCGGCGACTTTGACCGTGCCGAGCGCCAGCAGCAGGTAGTCCTCGCCATCCGCGACCGTGTTCTCTCCCTGGACATGCTGCCCACCCTCATCACCCGCGCCCCCACCTTGTACAACATGCTTTCTTCTGGTGTTCACTCCAACCTCACCATTGGCGAGGTCGTCTCGCTTGCTTACGAAGCCTCCCAGATCCCCGATGAGAATATCACCCGCCGGGCGGTTGGTCCAGAGCAGGTTACCTTTATGTATTCTCCTGAAGGCATGGACATTCTCCAGCCCAATCTGGAAGCCGTTCTTACGCTGCGCGACGAGGTCTTTTTCAGTACGGAACCTATCGCCCCTGCAGCAACTGCCATCGGCGCCGACCTGACCGATCTGATGCTGGCTGAAGCTGCTACCGTCTCTGTGCTCAATGCCACCCACACCCCCGGCTTGGCGTCCGCCACCAGCGACTACCTGCGCACCCAGGGCATCAACGTCGCCATAACGGATAACGCCACGGAGACTGCCGAGGATACCATTATCATCGACTATACTGGCATGCCTAATACTGTCGAATTCCTGGTATCTCTGTTGCAGATCGATCCGAACAACATCTACAGCCGCTATGATCCCTACAGCCAGGTCGATATTGCCATCCTGATTGGCGCAGATTGGGTTGACGAGAATCCCTTACCATAAAGTAAAATAAACCCTATGAAACATTCGATCTCAGCCCCCTGGTTAATGGGCTTCCTATTCATATTCCTGGTCATTGCCGGGATTATTGGATACTTTACCTACAATACCATCTATCACGAAATCCTTCGGTTTGACATAGCCAATCTCCCTGGTATTGCGATCAACGATACCGTCACCCCTGGCCCGATTATCGAAGGTGCGCCTACATCCATCCCAACCCAGGCAGCTGCCCCACCTCCCGAACCATGGGATGGCGGCAGCCGGGTCACGATCCTGGTGATGGGCCTCGACTATCGCGACTGGGAATCCGGTGAGGGTCCACCTCGTACCGACACGATGATCTTGCTGACTATTGATCCCCTTAGTCTGACTGCCGGGATGCTGAACGTGCCTCGCGACCTGTGGGTCAACATCCCCGGTTATGATTACGGCAAGATCAACACCGCCTATTCCCTCGGCGAGGCCTATCAGGTGCCCCCCTACGGCGGTCCAACCCTGGCGATGGATACTGTGGAAGCCTTGCTGGGTGTGACCATCGACTACTACGCCCAGGTGGATTTCTACGCCTTCGAAGAATTCATTGACGAGCTGGGCGGCATTTACCTGGACGTGTCTGCTGAGATCAGGGTCGACCCGCTCGGCGAACACAACACGGTCACACTTGAACCTGGCCACCACCTGGTGGATGGACCTACTTCCCTGGCTTATGCTCGGGCACGCAACACCGACGGCGGCGATTTCGACCGCTCGGCACGCCAGCAGCAGGTCATCCTGGCGATCCTCGACCGCGCCCTGGAATTGGGTCCGGCTCAGCTGACCGCCCGCGCTCCTGCTCTCTACGATCAGCTCTCTGAAGGCATTCACACCAATCTGTCCCTGAATGATGCCCTTCGCTTGGGCTGGTTGGCTATCGAGGTTCCTCGAGATACCATCTTGCGTGGAACCATCGGCCCTAATCAGGTCGTTAATGCCAAATCACCAGATGGTTTGGACATCCTCATTCCCCTGCCCGACCAGATCCGCCTGATCCGTGACCAGGTATTTGCCTCCACCGACATGGCCTCACCGGTCTTGGGCAGCGGCGACCCGCTCGCCAATATGCAGGCTGAAGCCGCCTCCATCACCCTCCTCAATGGTTCTTATGTCGAGGGACTGGCATTGCGCACCCAGGAATACCTCACCTCCCAGGGCGCTAATATTCTCAGCACCGGCAACGGCGATTACACTACATACACCCGTATCATTGATTACACCGGCAATCCCTACACGCTGCGCTACCTGGTCGATCTGATGTCCATTACCCGCTACAGCATCTTTTTCCAGTATGATCCCAACTCCGCTGTCGACGTGGCCGTCATCCTCGGCGACGACTGGGGTGCCATCAATCCCATGCCTTAACACTCTAGAGACGCAATATCTGTGTCTCTACCCCCGCAACACCTCGCCCCTGGCGGTTGAAACCGCACCTACCACAAGCACAATCAGCCTGCGCTGACTGTGCCCTCTCCAAAATCTGCACTAGATTTGGGGAAAGGCGGAGGATGGGGGTATTTCTCCCCTTCCCTTCAGGTAAGAGGCTGGGGGTTTTTCTCCCCTTCCCTTCAAGGAAGGGGCTGGGGGATAGGTCTCCCCGGTGTATAATACTTCATCCTACAACCATTGTCCTTCCGCATCACCGCTTCGCTGACCCACTGACTCACTGATTTCCTCCCCCAAAAAGGCTCAACCCATGAAATATTTCCTCCCCCTTGTCACCCTGCTTGCCTTCGCACTGCTGATTCTCCCATCCCCCACCGCCTCCGCTTCGAACACCCTGACCACCGAGATCCCTCCTGAGCCCTACCCTTTCTCTGATCGCTATCCGGTCGAGTTCGTTCTGCTTGATTCTTCTCTCTTTCCTACCCTTTACGCGCTGAACCTCGACGTAGACGGTGTGGAGCGCCTGGTGGACGGCACCCTGCTCGTCACCGCTTATGTCGATCCCGCAGAGGATGCTGCCCTGACCCGCCTCGGCCTGCAGGTCATCAACATTCCCAATACCGGCTACCGCAGCTTCCTGGCTTACGGTCCCGGTTCTGCTGCGCCAGACGCTTGGCCTACCTTCGCCGAGTATGTCACCCGCATGCAGGCCATCGAGGCCAACTACCCCGCCATCGTGTACCTGACCATCATCGGCACCTCGGTCCAGGGACGTCCGCTCTACTGCCTGCAGATCACCGACAATCCCGGTGTGGATGAGTACGAACCCGAGTTCAAATACACCGCCAACCATCACGGCGACGAGACCACCGGAGTCGAGATGACCGTGCGCCTGGCGGAGCTGCTCGCCAGCAGTTATGGGGTCGATCCTGCTCTGACGACTCTGGTGGACGAGATGGAGATCTGGCTCTGCCCGATATACAATCCCGACGGTTACGTGGCTGGCACCCGTTATAACGGTCATAACCAGGACCTCAACCGTGACTTCCCCGACCGTTTCACCGACCCCGTGGACGATCCCGCTGGCCGCGAGCCAGAGACGCAGGCTTTCATGTATTGGGGTTATGACCATCGCTTCGTCATGGGTGCAAATTACCACGGTGGTGCCCAGGTACTAAACTATCCCTGGGATGCAGTCTCCGGCCCACCAATTTACGCCCCGGATGATAGCCTATTCTTCGACTTCGGCTATGGCTACACTTTCCGTAATTCTGATTTATTTAATAATCCCGAATTTCAACCTTATGGCATCACCCGCGGCTGGGAATGGTATATGATCTACGGCGGTATGCAGGACTGGGCTTACCTCTACCGCGGTGAACACCATGTCACCCTGGAGATCTCAAACACCAAATCTCCCGCCTTTACCTTGATGGACGGCTTCTGGGATCGCAATCGTGAAGCCATGCTGTGGTGGATGTCACAGTCATTGACCGGTATACGCGGCTTGGTGCTGGACGCGCGTAACTCAGCATCTCTCAATGCTATTGTCTCCGTGGACGGCATGGGACAACCCAACTTCGCCCGCACCGACCCACCGGTAGGTGACTACCATCGAGTCATCTCGCCCGGCAGCTACACACTCTCCGCTTCTGCAAATGGATATATTGCTCAGACAGCACCCATCACCGTTATCTCCGGCACAGTCGTCACCCAGGATTTCTACATGTGCCCAGTAGCTAAGGTTACATTGTCTGGCACAATCACCCAGTCTGGCTCAGGCCTCCCCCTTGTCGCATCTGTCGAGCTGCTTGGCTCACCAATCTCGGCGGACACAGACCCCTCTACTGGCGCTTATACCACCCAGGTTTGTCCTGGCGATTATTCCTTGCACGCCTCTGCTCCGTTTCACTATAGCGAAGAGCGTTTTGTTAACATCAACCAGAACACAGTCCAGGACTTTGTCCTTGTACCTTTTCCCACTGACCTTTCCCCTTCCGCAAAAACCGTCTCTTCCCCTCTCGCCTTCCCGGGTGACCTGCGCTTATACCAGGTTGCAGTCCGCAATTCCGGCCTTTTGGTAAATGCCACCCTCACTGACACCCTCCCCACCGGATTGGACTGGTCCGGCTACCTCACTGCCACACTTGGTACACCTTCATATGCGGATGGGCAGATCTTCTGGCAAGGTACTGCGGATCCGGCCCAACCGGTCACCATCACCTACGGAGTTGTCCTGACCGAATGCCTGCCTGCTGGATTTGAGCTGCTCAACCTGGCGGAATTCTCAGATGGTGTCAGCGTCATCACCCGCACCGCCTCCCTCAGTGTGGAAAACGCTCTTCCTTCATATCCCTCTGACCCCGTTCCACCGGATGGGGCGCTGAATCAATCCCTTAGCCCTATCCTCTCCTGGGATGCCAGTTCCGACCTGAATTGCGACCTCATCACTTACGACGTCTATTTCGGCATAGACCCCAACCCACCGATGGTCGCCTCCACCACCAACACTATCTATGCCCCCGGCACCCTGCTCCCCGAACAGCAGTATTACTGGTTCATTGCCCCCCGCGACAGCCTGGGCAGCGTCCCCGGACCGCTGTGGACCTTCACCACCACCCTCTTCTGGCAGCTCTTCCTGCCCCTGGTGATCCACTGACCCGTTTAGATCCGGAAAAGAATGGTGGGCGATTCTCTTGCATCGCCCACCATTCTTTTTCGAGCACTCCCCTCCCTTTAGGGAGGGGCTGGGGGTAGGTTCCTCCCTTTAGGGAGGAGCCGGGGGTAGGTCCTACGGCTGCACGAACACCAGCTTCCATCCTCCCCAGAAACGGCTCTCGTCATCGGCCTCGCATTCCACCGGGGTTAAATTCTCCACGGGCTGGCTGCCCGCCGCCACCATCAGCGCATACACTACCCCAGAGTTCATCGTGAAGTCAGCATAACCCAGGCCCATGTCTGGCTTTAGTCCAGTGAAAAAATGCTCCTCCCCACCTGGCCATGTCACCACCAGCTCCACACTCGGTACAGGCTGCCCGGCAGCATCCAATATTTCGACTTCAAGGCGCCTCTCCAGATTGGGGTTGCAGGTCTGAGCAGCGGACTGCAGTACGAAGGGCGCGCCTGGTGTCGCCGATGGAGTGGGCGAACGGGTTGGCAATGGTGTGTTCGGCGGCTGAGGCGTGCGCAGTGTAGAAACCGGCGTGCCCGTCGCTTCCAGGCTTTCCACCAAAGTCGGGCTGGTTTGCATCCGTGTCGATGTGACCGAAGGCGCAGCCTGGCTGGCTGGCGCTGGTAATGTAGCTGACGAACCTGCCACCGGAGCTGGCCCCTGTCCCACTGCCACTGCCAGCAAGCCCAAAGCGCGGGTCTCCGTTTCTGGACGTCCTTCTGCCAGGGCTTGTTGCGCCTGCATCGCCAGCGTCTGGATGATGTCAGCGTCCTGCAGTGCCGCCAGGCGGTATTCCGCTCGCTGCAGATCTCCACTATACATATACGCCACAGCAATGAGCGCCCGGTATTGGTCTTTAAAATCCTGCCGTAGCGCAGAGGGCGGTGCGTCTACATACTCCACCGGTTCGACCACCCAGGCATATACCAGGCCTGAAGCCACCCCCAGGATCAGGGCTGTTAGTAAATACCAGCTGCCGCGCTTATCCTTGTTCATGGCGTCTGCAGCTCAACGCCAGGATTCCAGGTGAGCGCTGCCTCACCCAATGCCTGCATCAATGCCAGGTCAGCCGCGGCATATTGATTTTCCAGTGCAAAAGCGATTGCCAGGGCTACGGTTTCGACCGGCGGTGTATCACCAAGCTGCGCCAGTCGGCGTACCGCGATCCCCAGGTCCTGATCCACCTGATAGGCCTCAGCCGTCATCAAAACAAAGTCTGTCTTATAGTCCTCGCGCAGCGATCCGGGGGCGATGTCGATATATTCTACCGGATTTACATACCAGCCGTAGATCATGCCCGCTGCTATCCCGAACACCAGCACAAGCAAGAATTTTACCCAGCGCGACATATTCACCTCGTCATAATTCTAACATTCCTGCTTGCTTCTGGACAAATAATCTTGTACAATCTTTATTAGAACGTACCTACAATCTGCATTACGGACTATCCGGCCCGCACGTTCTATTTCCAAAGGAGGCCAGCCAGCATGGATATTATCAAAGTTTCCGGCACCTCTCGCACCTCTGCCGTGGCAGGCGCCATTGCCGGGGTAGTACGGGAACACAAGCGCGCTGAAGTGCAGGCCATCGGCGCAAGTGCCATTAACCAGGCGGTGAAGGCTCTGGCATTAGCCAGAGGGTACCTGACGAATGATGGCATAGATATTATCTGCATTCCAGAGTTTGTCGACGTCCAGATTGATGATAAGGTTCGCACAGCCATAAGATTTACCGTCGAGCCGCGTTAGCGGAATCCTCATCCACCAGCCTGGACGGCATGCTGTAAATCCTCGAACGACGCCATCCAAGACAACTGGTTAATAAAATCGGCCAGGTTCTTACTCTGGTCATAAAGCGCGCGCACTGCCGTTGCCACCGGGTCTTCACCGGCTGCGCTGCTTGGTTGCCCTGAGTCATCCGCATATGCCCCGTAAAATGCAAAGTAAGCCTGATTCAACTTGCGGATGTGATAGCCATTATCCCACAAGAAGCTTCGCCGCAGCTCCATATACATTTCTGCTTCTTCGATCTTTCCCTGAGCCAGCAGCTCATCGGTGTGGATGCGCGTGGTGTGCATTTCGGCGCGAAAGTCGAAATCCGCTGCCTGGGGCTGTTGCGGCCCGATCAACCTCCCGAACGGCGATGGGGGTATCGGCAGGTACGCTGGGTAGAAGCGTCTCACCACCGCCTGCCCCAATTCTTTCCCGGCGATGGAAGCCACCATTTCGTTCATGATGCGCAGTTCAGGAGATGTGAGGTAGTTAAAGCCCAATGGGCGCAGGGTGAGGTAGTTATGCACCCACTCGTGCGCCACCACCTCCGCCAACCAGTTGATATCGGTTGTTTCCATTACCATCGTTGGGTACAGACCGATTCCTCCGATACCCACCACCAGTGAGGATACGTTCAACGCTGAATCTACCTGTTCCTCCAGGATCGCGCTCTCCTCGGTGGTCAGGTCCGGTGAGACGGAGATGTTCTGATCCACGCGGATCACCTCATGCGGTGAGATGATCAGGGCTGAGGGGGGTGGCGTGATGTGATAGAGCACCGGCGGGATTGACTGGCCTCCCAGGCTCAGCCCGTACTCCGCCACCACCTGGTTCACCTGCGCCTCCAGGATCGACTCAGCCAGAGGCTGTTGCCAGTTACGCTGCATTTGCAGATCATCAAGTTGCTCGCCTAGCTCAGCAGAAGCCGCCAGCGGGTCAGACACTGCCGGGTCAGCGTATATATCATTGATCTCCGCCTTCACCTGCCAGATCTGCCCGATCAGTTGCAGGTGATCCAGTACCACCTCCGATCGTTCTTCAGTCGGCAGATAGCCGCCCGCGTCCAGGGCGGTGCGGCCCAACTTCTGTCCCAGCGCCTCCAGCATCCAGGTCAGGTAATCGAATTCCATCATGCGCGTGAAAGCCCTCGCTCGCTCCAGCTGATTGCCGGGAGGTACAATACTGCCGGTCAAGATCGTCGCCAGCAGTAACAGGACCAGCATAAATGGGAAGGTGCGGTTGAAGGTTTCTCGGTAGGCTCGCCAGCGCATGCGTGTCATGATACTGCCAAGCCGACTGCTTGTCAAACCAATCCCCTAAATCCCCCTTCTTGTAGGGGCGAAGCCTCCGCAGCAGGTTTGTAGTGGGACCATAGATGCAATGGCAGATGCTTCGCCCACTTTACATCCTTGTAGCCGCGAATTCACTCGCCATCTGCCATACGCTATCCGCCATCTATGATTCGCTTCATGCTATAATCACCTCATGAATTTCCTAATCACCGGCGCGGCTGGATTTTTAGGGTCAGCTCTGGCAAACCGCCTGGCCTGGGAAGGCCAACAGGTGCGCGGGCTCGACGATCTGTCTACCGGGGACCCCAATGTCCTGCACCCTGAAGTACTGTTCACCCGCGGCGATGTCAATGACCGCCCCAAACTGTGGACGCTCCTGCAAGAGGTAGATTGTGTCTATCACCTGGCAGCCCGGGTCTCAGTGCCCGAGTCTGTGTCCTATCCCCGTGAATACAACGCAGTCAATGTCGGCGGGACTGTCAGCCTGATGGAAGCGATGCGCGATGTGGGCGTGCGGCGGGTGGTGCTCATTTCCTCAGGGGCAGTCTATGGCGACCAACAAGAGCAGCCTCTGTCCGAAAACGCCCCACCGGATCCGCGTTCGCCATATGCGGTTTCCAAGCTGGCGGCAGAATTTTATGTGCACACCATCGGTCAATTATGGGGTATCGAGACGGTCAGCTTGAGGGTATTTAACGCCTACGGTCCCGGACAGCACCTGCCTGCCTCTCATCCACCCGTCATCCCATACATGCTCCGCCAGTCAGTTCGCGGTGGGACGATCACCATCCACTCCAGCGGCACTCAGACCCGCGATTACGTATTCATAGACGATGTAGTCAGTGCCATGGTGGCGGCTTCTACCGCGCCCAACCTCAACAACCTTGTAATAAACGTGGGAAGCGGCGTCGAGACCAGCGTGCGCGAGCTGTCGGGTATCGTCCAACAGGCAGTAGGTCGTCAGGCAGAGGTGGTGTTCAATCCACGCACCGATCCAGGGGCGTCGCGCATGTGCGCAGATCTGACCCTGGCGGGGAATAAGCTGAGCTACCAGCCCCGCATTGCTCTGCCCGAAGGATTGTTGCTGACCATGCAGCGCGATCCACGCTTTAGTCGGGAGCCTACCCGTCCGCTGCAACCAACCGCCAACGGAACATGACCTCCAGCTTCTGGGTCATCCTGATCACCATACTTGCCTATGGGCTTGTGCATTCCCTACTGGCTTCCCTGCAAGCCAAAGCCTTGGCACGCCGCTGGTTCGGAATGAACACTCAGCGCTGGTTCCGCCTTGGATACAATCTGGTAGCAGTCATCACGTTGCTGCCGGTGCTGCTCTTGCCTGTGCTCCTGCCGGACAGGATGTTGTACCGCATCCCCTTACCCTGGCTGCTCTTGAGCCTGGCGGGGCAGGTCGCTGCGCTGATGACCGTTCTGATCGGGCTGCGGCACACTGGCACAGGCGAGTTCTTGGGGCTGCGGCAGCTGCTCGCACCGGGGGAAACCACTCCGCCGCGGCTGGTTACCGGTGGACTGTACCGTATCGTGCGCCACCCGATCTATACCTGCGGCCTTGCTTTCATCTGGCTGATGCCGCTGATGAGCTTCAACCTGCTTGCATTGAACATCGGGTTGACCGTATATATCTGGATCGGCGCAGCCTTGGAGGAACGTAAGCTTCACAGTGAATTCGGGGAGGCCTACGCCGCGTATAAGCGACGCACGCCAATGGTGATCCCGGGATTGCAGCTGCTCCGCCGGCGCTGAGGGCATGCCGCTTTTCTGGGTCTCGCTGTCGTTCTTGTTGGGGGTGTTGTTGGCAGCCAGCCTGCCTCTCCCGTCCACCACCTGGCTGGGGCTGGCAGCCCCAGCTTTACTCCTCCCCTTTCTGCCTCGTCTGAAATCATACATTTCCCATATCTTTCCCAATCGAAGCCTGCCTGATCCCAACGATCTACCGCCCTGGGTAGCCCTGCCCATGCTGCGGATATCCGGTTGGTTGAAGCGTCTACCGCCTCTCATCCCCTACAGCCTCCTGCCATTATTTTTGTTTTTAGGTGCTGCCCGCTTCCAGGGGGCTCAACCACGGTTGACTCCCACTTCCCTGGCCTGGTATAACGATGCAGCCGGCGAGGTAGAACTGGTAGGCGTGCTGATTCAGCCACCCGATGAGCGCGATACCTACGCCAACTTGCGCCTGCAGGTGGAAATCCTGATCCCGCTGGATGGGACCGAACCTCATCAGGTTGATGGCCTGTTATTGGCGCCCGTTTCACGGGGCAGCGACTGGCGTTACGGTGACCGGCTGCGGCTGACCGGTCGTTTGCAAACCCCCTCCGAAAGTGAAACATTCTCCTACCGTGACTACCTGGCTCGCCTGGGGATTTACAGCTACATGAGTTCACCCCGCGTCACCCGGTTGGAAAGCAGCCAGGGAAATCCGCTGCTGAGTGGCTTGTACACCTTTCACGAGCATGCTGTGGACACTCTCTACCGCATTTTCCCAGATCCGGAGGCATCCTTGCTGGCAGGCATCTTGTTGGGCGAGGCTCAGGGCATCCCGCCGGATGTGCAGGCATCCTTTCAAGCCACCGGGACCAGCCATATCATTGCCATCTCTGGTTTCAATATCACCCTGATCGCCGCTTTGTTCAGCCAGCTCTTCAGCCGATTGTTGGGACCACGCCGCGGCGCACTGGTAGCTGCGTTCGGCATTGGTCTGTACGTCTTGCTGGTGGGGGCCGGCGCTGCAGTGGTGCGGGCAGCCTTGCTTGGTTGGCTGACACTGCTTGGACGCCAGATCGGTCGCCGTCAGGTCGGTCTGAATAGCCTGGCCTTCGCTGCCGCATTGATGACCCTCTTCAATCCACTCGTCCTCTGGGATGCCGGCTTCCAGCTCTCCTTCGCAGCCGCCCTTGGTTTGGTCCTGTATGTGCAGCCCTTCACTGCTGCCTTCATCGCATGGTCTGGTCACTGGCTATCTGGCGAGACCGCTACCCGCCTGGCGCGCCCGGTAAGCGATTATTTATTAACCACTTTGGCGGCCCAAGTGCCCCTGCTGCCGGTGATCGTGGCGCATTTCCACCAGCTCCCGCTGACCTCCTTGCTGGTCAATCCGCTTATCCTTCCCGCCCAACCGCCTATTATGCTTACCGGTGGGCTGGCCCTCGTCTTGGGTCTGGTCTACCTCCCACTCGGGCAAGCTGCCGCGGGGTTCGCTTGGCCATTTACTGCTTACACCATCCGGGTCGTCGAGTTGTTCGCCAGGGTTCCCGGCGGGGTGATCTACACCGCTGCTGCCTCAGGATTGTTCATCGTCAGTTACTATGCTGCCTTGTTCGCCTTCACCTTCTCCCGCCCGAAACTGGTTGCGGTCACTCGCAAGTTGTTTCCCGTGGGGGCGGTGTTGGTGCTGGCATTGCTGGCTGTCCTTGCCTGGCGAGCTGGCTTCCAGGCGCCGGATGGTCGGCTGCATGTCACCCTGTTGGATGTCGGCTCAAGCGAGGCGGTTCTGATTAAGGGACCTGGTGGGAGGTCCATACTGGTTAATGGCGGGGCGAGTGTCTCCCGCTTGTCAGACGGGCTTGGGCGCCGTTTACCGCTCGGTGAACTTCAGCTGGATTGGCTTGTGGTAGCTGACCCGGACAACGCCGATCTGTTTGCTTTGCCTACGGTCCTCGAGCGTTACCCTCCGGACAATGTGTTATGGGCCGGTCCCACTGGTGGAACCCGCGCCGCCCGGAGTCTATGGCAGAGTTTGTCCGCTGCGGATACCCCGGTGTCGCTGATGCAAGCTGGTCAGCGGTTGGACCTGGGGGAGGGAGCCAGCCTATCTGCATTGGCTGTTGGCGATCGCGGAGCAGTCCTGATGCTCGAATTGGCACACTTCCGTCTGCTCCTTCCGCTCGGGTTGGATTTTGACCTGCTGGAATGGTTAGACGATAGTCAGGCACTCTCTTCAGTCACAGTCCTGCTCCTTGCTGAATCAGGATACGCTCCGCTCAACCCGCCTGAGTGGATCGCCGCGCTGCACCCTCAGTTGATCCTGCTCAGTGTATCCGCCGGTGATCCGGAAAATCTACCCAGCCCCGAGACTTTGCGGACTGTGGAAGGCTTTTCACTTCTACGCACTGACCAGAACGGTTGGATCGACCTCAGCACGGACGGCAAGCAGATGTGGGTGGAGGTGGAGAGGCCGTAGATGCTCGATGACTGGGTTGGTTCAGAACATTCCGTTCTCGTTTGGAATACCCGCTGGCACCTCTTGCGCCGTCTCCCATTCATCGATGATCAAGTCATCGACGAAACGGAAAATGTGGATCAGGGCGATCTCAGCCATCCCAGGCTTCAGGCGAACCTTACCATGTACAGCGACCAGATCTCCATCCTCTAGCGTCCGGACTGCTTGAAATTCCTTATTCGGAAATTCAAACGCACTTAACTCCATGCCAGTCATCAGGGATTCCCGATCGCCCTTGAAATATGGATTGTGATGGCTGAACTGCGGATGCACATACAGGCGAAATGCCTCGCTCACACTGCCCGAGGAGGCAAGCCGTAGGAATAAAACCGCCTTATCTTTGTTATTTTCCTGCATAGGCTTCTTCTAGCAAGGCGATGTCTAATTTCCTCATTGCCAGGAAGGCTTGAGTTACCCGGTCGATTTTTTCCTGGTCGGGGCTTGTCATCATCTCTCCCAATCGTGTGGGGGTGATCTGCCACGAAAGACCAAATTTGTCTTTGAGCCAGCCGCATACCTCTGCTTCAGGATCGGCAGTCAGTTTATTCCAATAATGGTCTATCTCTTCCTGTGAATCGCAATTCACGATAAAAGAGATCGCCTCATTAAAATTAAATTGATGTTCATGTGCGCTGTCCATAGCTCTGAATTCCTGACCGGACAATGAAATAGCGGTGTGTTTCACCGTGCCTTCCTTATCTGGCGCTTCGCCTTTTTCGTAACGCTGGATAGAGCTGACATTCGACCCTGGGAATACCGATGTCCATAAATTGATAGCTTCTTCCGCCCTGCCACAGACATCGCCCACAAACAAGAACATCGGGATGATCTTCTGCTGCATATCCTCTCCACTGGTATAAATGAGCTGCCAGGAAAGGCCGTACTTATCTTGGGTCCAGCCAAATCTTTCACTGAACGGGTATGAACCGAGCTCCATAAGCACCTGCCCACCAGTCGAAAGCTTTTGCCATAAGGCATCAACCTCTTCTTTTGTTTTACAAGTGACTTGGAAAGACACTGACGGGTTGAACTTGAATAGCGGACCAGCGCTGATCGCTTGAAATTCCTGTCCTAAAAGCTCAAACGTCACGATCTCCGGCGAACCCGATGGCGTATTATGCAGCGTCGTCTTGTTTTTGACCTTTGAATTGGGAAACAGGGAGACATAAAAATCCGTTGCTTCGCTGGTTTGTGTGTCGAACCATAAGTGTGGGGTTATTTTCTGCAACTCAATTTTTCCTGATCTTGGTGAGTTTATCCTTCGGTCTCGAGTTTCTTTCGTCTGGCAAGTTCTGCCTCCGATGGATTTTCCAACTCAAATGTTCCCGGATAGTTGACTGACCACCCACCGTAAGCAAAACCACCGGTAGGATCCTCCGGCGGTCCGCCAGGAGCCTGCATTACCCCGTCAAGAGTTACAAAGGTGTTAATGACAAGTTTTCTCAACTTGTTTTTCCTATCCCATGGGGGTTATCAATTGAAAGTAATTTCCATCCGGGTCTGCCAGGGTCGCGATCCATCCACCCTCCATTTCATAGGGTTCTTGGATAACCACGCCTCCCAGGGCTTTTATTCTCGCAAACTCCTCTTTGACTTGTGCTGTTTCGAAGTTGATCATCAGACGCCCGGGGTCTTTGGTGCGCCCGACCATTTCGGAATGATCCAAAATGGAAAAATATGCTGCCCCTGCTTGCCAGCCGAAAAAGCCATTTTTTTCATCGACCATTTCTGCTGGCTTTCCAAGGACCTTTTCATAGAAAGCAGCCAATACCTTGGGCTGTTTCGTCCCGATCATGATGGAGTTTAAATTGAGCATATTAAGCTATCCTTTCTGTCTCTAATACTATTGAACTGATAGTGGAGTTCTGACCGTAGCCGTTATCACCATGTCAATATTTTATGAATAATACACCAAAATAATACCATAATTGTCCGATTATATATAGGCGATTTACAAACAATTGCAATGGTACGTACAGTTAAGCCTGATCGGTGTAGCCTCTGGTGATCCGGATAACCTGCCCCGCCCGGAAACACTCGTCGTTGTGAAGGGGTTCACCTTGCTGCCCACACACCACAGAACAACTGGATCGAGCGCTCTAAGGACAGGGAAGAGATGTGAGTGAGGCTGAAATACAAGTCAAAGGTGTCTCCCCCTACCTGGGCTCCTTAGGATTCCGGGAGCTCAAATCCAATACAAAATGAACATCAATATCCTGGTAATGAGTGATCTGGAAACCGTTCTGCAGGTAGAAAGCGACCACTTCGCTCCACGCTGCGGTCGTCTCGAGCACCACCTGCTGGATTCCCTGCTTGCAGGCTTGCTCCACCAAAGCACCCAATATCTGGCGACCAATGCCCAGCCGGCGTAAATCTTTCGTCACCGACATGCGCACGATCTCAGCAATCTCGGCGCTGCGTGGCACCAGCGCCCCGCATCCCACGATCCGTTTATCCAGGCGGGCTACCAGGAAGGTCGCCTCTGCATAGCTTTTGGTGATGTCCTCCAAGTCAGGGTTCTTGCTCGGGTCAAGAAATCCCCAATGATCCACCAGTCCGGCAAGAATGAGTTCCCTGACTTCATTTTGGTCTTCTGGTTCAAAAAATGAGAGCGTGAAATCAGCCATCATGGTCCTTCGGATTAGGTTACAACGCAGGTCATAATTAAATTAATGGGAAATATATCTGAAAACCCTTCAATTTATTAGCTCCCATCGGCCAATTGCAATGAATATGGCAAACGCAAACAGCACCAGGCTGACAAAAATCTGCGGTTTCTCCCGGGTGCGGACGTGAAATAAGATAGAGAGCAGCAATATGAGCCCCATGACCACCGCGGTGACGGGGGTGATCCAAGCAGCTCCGGCCAGGACGTCTGGCAGGAGCAACCCGAGCGTCCCCAGCATTACATACACGGCAACCCCTCTATGCACAGGCTTCGCCAGCGGACCCATCTTTTGCATTACCTCCTGCATGTCCGCTGCCGACTGCCGTAAGCCATGGCTGAACGCGGTGGTGAGCAGCTTGATCGAGAGGATGATTTGGAGGATCCAGAGAATAATGTCCATTTATTCCGTCCCAGGGTATCGTGGCACTTTTTCACTTCGAATGCTAATTATAGTACATTGGATCAAGGCTCAGGTTTTGTCCGGTTCCGAGGCAGAAACTGGTTTTCCTGAGATCACGATATAATTCCGTCTTCAATTCTGAGGTTCGTTTACGCTATTCTGCACTCTTTACCATTCTTGCGCGTTGGTTCTCAAACCACTTGTATTCTTGGTAGATACCCATTTCTACAGTCCTGGTTATTTGCTTGTCCAATAGTCCTGGCTATTTGTTTTTCCAATAATCCTGGCTATTTGAATTTCCAATAGTCCTGGCTATTTGCTTGTCCAATGAACTATTTCCTCACTGCATACCCAGTTACATTTGTGGGTGTTGCCGGCTTCTATCGACGCTGAACGGATAAACCTTCCTTTGTTCCTTGAAACAATTAATTGATCCTCATTGAATTTCCCCACGATCTCGATCCTGCTCCGTGGAGCGAAGGGGACAATATCCCGTGGAATGAGCCTGGCTTCAGCCAGCGTATGCTCAAAGAGCATCTTTCCCAGGCACACGACCTTGCCAACCACCGCTTTGAGACGATTGACCGGCATGTGGCATGGATCATCCCCTAGCAGGCACCTGACCCGAAAAATCCGGGACGGGCGAAGTGACAGGTTCCTCCCTCTCAAATCAAGGCGATAACTGCAATCAGAACCAGCCACCTCACCCTTCTGGGAGAGGGCTGGGGAGAGGGTCCGGTTCAATTCCCTTCAAAAATCCGGCCTGGAAGAGCAACAATTCCTCCCCCCACTCCCGTATCTAGTGTAGAATTAAGCACATAAATTAATAAGGATCACCGATTAAGGAAGGTTCCTATGGCTGAAAAGATCCTGATCGTAGATGACGATGTCGACACCGTCAAGTTCATCACCCTGATGCTGAACCGCCTTGGCTACGAGACTCTCTCAGCGTTGAGCGGGCTTGAGGCGTTGGAGCTGGCACACAGCCAGAATTTTGACCTGATTATCTTGGATGTGATGATGCCGGGGATGGACGGCTTCGAGGTGACCCACGCCCTGCGCCGCCACCCAGAGACTGCCACCATTCCTATCCTGATGTTCACTGCCAAGACCGATATAGACGACAAGCTCTCCGGATACAACGCCGGGGTGAATATCTACCTGACCAAGCCAATTCACCCGATCGACCTGCAGGCAAATATCAAGACATTGCTTGCCCAGAAACATACCAGGGATGTGATTGCTTCTGAAAAAGGTTATATGGTCGGTGTACTTGCCGCCAGGGGCGGACTGGGTGTCTCCACAGTGGCACTGAATTTGGCGATCGCCTACAATCAGAAGCATCAAGCTAAGGTGGTTGCCATGGAATGCAAACCGGGGCTGGGCAGTTGGGCACTTGATTTGAACCTGAAGGATTCCAGCGGCCTGACCAAACTATTACAAAGGGGTGTAAACGAGCTGACCACGGTGACGGTCAGCGATTCGCTGATGCCGATCAATTTCGGCATCCGCCTGCTGGTGGCATCAAATGATTTGAATGATGTATCCCTATCAACAGCTGCCAATCAATACGAAACCATCTTGCAGGAGCTTGCGCAGTTGGCGATGTTGGTGGTGCTTGACATTGGCACCCCTTTCCACCCGTCTTATAACAGCTTGGTGGCGCGGTGCAATGAGATCATCTTGGTCACCGAGCCACAGCCTACCGCGGTGAAGCATACCACGCTGTTAGTCAAAGAACTTCGCACCTTGGGTTTCGGCAGTGCCAGGGGAGTGACCATTGTCACTGTCAATCGCACTCGCGCCGATATGGTCTTATCGGTTAGCCAGATCGAGCAGCTTGTTGGGCAGCCGGTGGCATTGGGCATCCCTCCTGCCAATGAGTTGGCATTCCATGCCGCCGGACTATATGTTCCGTTGATAATCTCGCAGCCAGAAGGAATCGTTGCCCAACAGTTCAACAACCTGGCGGTCCAGCTAAAGCAGCGGATCACGAATAAATAGATTTGGAATGGAGCGGTTATGTTTATCGGTAGCAATCATCTGACGCGAATAGAAATTGACTCTTTAGGGGAAGTGCACGTCCCTTCGGATGCGCTCTATGGTGCGCAGACGCAGCGGGCGGTGAATAACTTCCCTATTTCCGGACTGCGTCCCTGGAGGGCTTTCATTTGGTCGATGGCGGCGATTAAGCGTGCGGCTGCTGAGGTCAACCGCGACCTGGGCTTACTCGATGAGGAACGGGCTGAGGTTATTATCCAGGCAGCCCAAGAAATAATTGATGGGCAATGGGCTGACCAGTTCGTGGTAGATCCTTTTCAAGCGGGTGCTGGTACAAGCCATAATATGAACCTCAATGAGGTGATCGCCAACCGGGCAACTGAACTTTTGGGCGGTGAGTTGGGTCAGTACCTTGTGCATCCCAATGACCATGTCAACATGTCGCAGTCTACCAACGATACTATTCCCACTGCCATCCGTCTGGGCTGCCTATGGCGATTGGACGAGCTGATTGGGGTAATTAACGACCTGACCACTGGATTGTGGGAGAAGGCAGACGAATTTGATGATGTCATCAAGTCAGGGCGTACCCACCTGCAAGACGCCGTTCCGGTACGACTGGGACAGGAATTTGGTGCCTACGCTGTAGCAGTGGAGCGAGATGCAGTCCGCATCCAGCGTGCTGCTGAGGGATTGCACCGCCTGGGGATTGGTGGTACAGCTGGCGGCTCCGGGCTTAATGCCCATCCGGAATACCACATCCGCATGATTCAGAAACTATCGGAATTGACCGGATTGCAACTTATAGGATCGGATAATTTATTCGAGTCCATGCAATCTATGGCTGATGCAGCGGATTTCTCCGCTGCGCTTCGCACACTGGCGATTACGCTGACTCGTATCGCCAACGACTTCCGTCTGCTGGCCTCTGGCCCTGCTACTGGATTGGATGAGTTGCGATTGCCTCCGGTACAACCGGGTTCGAGCATCATGCCAGGGAAGGTAAATCCAGTTATGGCGGAAATGCTCAACATGGCAATGTACCATGTGCAGGGATGTGATCTGGCAGTCAACCTGGCTGCACAAGCTGGCCAGTTGGAGCTGAATGTGATGATGCCTGTCATCGCCCACAATCTGTTCGAAATGATGCAGGTCAGCATCGGTGCCATCCAGGCGTTCAGCGAGAAATGCGTGACCGGTTTGCAGGCCAACCGGGTTAAAGCTGAGGGGTGGTTGTCACACAACATGATCATCATTACTGCGCTTAACACAATGATCGGTTATGCGACCGGCGCCGCCTTGGTTAAGGAAGCAACCGCCCGCGAATTGACCATTCGCGAGCTCGCTCTGGAAAAGGCGCGACTGGGGTTATTGAAAAACCAGTCCGGCGATCGGTTGATCACCACAGAAGAGGTAGAAGCAGCCCTGATCGACCTGCGCCGTCTGACGGAAGGTGGGATCGTCGGTGGAAACACCGGTGGATAAAACGAACCACATCTGACATATCCAAACCAAAACCAAAAGGAGAAGACCATGGAAAAACCTGAAGAAAAAGGATTAACCTCCGCCCATCCGGAGCGAAAAACATCCTCCTGGCTGAGAGCCTTCTTGCGCTGGGGGCTGGTGATCCTGCTAGCCTTCGCCTTAGGCGCAGCTTTTATCACTTTTGGCTTCTTCCTGCCTAAACTGCAAGAAGTCAACACAACAAAAACCGCCCTGGATGAGAATGAAGCTCTGCTTGGCACCAAGATAACCGAGATTGAGGCATTGACGACAGCCAACCAGATCCTCGAAAACGAGCTGAGTAATGCTAACCTGCGCGGGTCCATCCTCAACGCTTTGGCCGCGGTTCAGGCTGCCCGCCTGGCCATTGCGGAGGAAAATGATGCCAATGCAACGCTGTTAATAAGTGGGATTATCCAGGCGCTGGATGAGCTCGGACCTCTGGCGGCAGATAAAGCCCAGAGCGAAGCGGTTGAGGCAATGGGTCAAGAGGCGACCCAGGCACAAAACAGCCTATCTACCGATCCAGCGGCTGCAGTTGCTATTCTGGCTCAACTGAATGATTCTCTGGAATCAATGTTAGGGACCATCCCGTAGATGGTGCTAAAAAAAACACATTGCGGACGGGCTGTGCCCATTCGCAATGTGTGACCTTACATAAAAAACGCTAATACCTGAGCAAGGCACCGATATTCTCAAATCCTTTTACCTTGGCAGGATTCTGGAGTACTTCTACATCTCCACCAGCCTGCATTACATGATGAACTGCCATTTCCACCGCGTCAGGGATTTGCTCAAATCCTGCACCACAGAACTGGCAGAATTGCAAAGCCTGAGATGTCACATAACCACATCCCTGGCAGCGATAACCTGGAGCTCGGTAGCCTTCCTGGATAAGTAACATCTGCACCCGCCCTTCGCGCAGTGCTCCAAGTGTCTGGTCTAATCCAAGCACACCGCCGCGCTCTTTAGCTGCCGCGGTGACCAATTTCTGTAACAAGTCGTCTTCCTGGTCTATCTCCGCCTGTTTTCCAATTTCCATGGCGCGTACCAGCACCTCTTCAGCACTGGCAGTCATGCGCATTGGGAATGTCCCTACCACCAGGCTCTGCCAACTCTTCGGCAGCATACCCCGGAACATAGCCACATTTTCATCTGTACCGCCGATCAGCACCCGGCGGATGTTGAATTCGCTGAAGAAACGAGTGGTAAAAATGACAGCATCGCGCATATTGCGATCGGTAACCTCTTCTGCGTAGTTGGTTTGTCCTGTTATACCACCACGTCGACCTGGGAATGTCGAAGCACCGCCCCGCTTGGTATGGCGGACAGCCTCACCCATAGTCCCCTCTTGCTCACGCAGTTCTCCCAGGTGAAAAGAAAAGAGCCGCGCTCCTTGCTTATCTACCAACACAACGCCATAGCCACCATAGTAATCCAGAAGATCGGCTAATGGTTTGACATATGGCTGGTTGCCCTGGCGTATCCGGCTGCGCAACGGGATAGCAAGCGTGTAAGCCCGGAAAAATCCGTGGGGGGCACAAGAAAACACCGCCACGCTTTTCCCATTCCAGTTAAAATCCCGTCCAAAGTAATTCTCGATCGCTCTGACATCTTCCGGCAAGTCCAAATTCTTGAGCATATTCCGCAGCTCTAGCTTATAAGCATCTGCACTGCCCAACGAGGGGTCCGTGTTCAGGTAAATGCTTAACACGGGCTGCTCTGCCCGGAAGGTCAACAATTCCTGCAGATTGGCATCGGATAACATAAGAATCTCCTTTCCATAGGATGATTGAACGGCAGCTTTCACTGCGGACGAACTATAGTAACTTACTTACCGGTCAGCCCCTGGAAATCCCCGTGCTTATGGGCAGACCACTTCTTCTTACAAACCAGCCAGTTCCTGAAATAGTTCCTTCTGTCGCTGGGTAAGGTTACGCGGGAGCTTGACCTTGATATGCACGAAGAGGTCACCATAGGATTTTGGATTTTTCAACTGCGGCATCCCCCGACCTGTAAGGCGGATGGACTGCCCTGGCTGTGTGCCTGGGGGGATGGTCAAAACTATATTCCCCGCCATTGTTGGCAACGTAATTTCCCCACCCAAAATTGCGTGGAAAAGGCCAATCGTGATTTCGGTATGCAGGTCATTGCCCTTCCGCTCGAAACGTCCATCTTCTGCTACCTGGATAACCAGGTACAGGTCGGAACTCTGGCTGGTGCGCGGGTCCTGGACGGCATTAGCTACCCGTACCTTGGTGCCGGTGCGCGCCCCAGGTGGGATTTTGACCTCCAGACGCTGCCTGTCGATCTCCACGCGTCGGGTGGTCCCATGGTAGGCTTCAGCCAGGCTGATGGGTGTCTCCTGTTGATAGGCTGGTCTTTCTACCCTCTGACGGCGCTGCGGAACTCCCCGAGTGCCCGATACTGAGCCCATATCAGGTATGCCCCCAAAAATACGTCGGAAGAATTCCGAGAACCCCTCACCCAGGATATCATCCAGGTTGTCCGCCTCAACCCGCGCGCCTCCACCGCTGGGTGATTGAGTGACCCAATCATCCCAATTAAATCCTGTACTGGGTGCGCCACGCTGCTGCCAGTTAACATACGACTCGCCTAATTGATCATAACGCGAGCGCTTTTCGGGATCACTGAGCACCTGATAAGCCTCATTGATCTCTTTAAATTTTTCCTCTGCCTTGACGTCGCCAGGATTGCGGTCGGGATGATATTTAAGCGCAAGCTTGCGATAGGTGCGCTTGATCTCATCTTTGGTAGCCTTCCGCTCAACCCCAAGAACCTTGTAATAATCTTTATATTCCATACCTGTTACCACCTGGAAACAAACCTTCTTTGTTACACTCTCATTGTATGCGCGTGTAGGGTGCAGAGTCAAGCGCCTGACATGGTTTCTTACATAACTCTAACGCAAAAATGAACTGTTATCAGATCTGATAATTATCCAACCATATCTTAATTTTTGATTTTATATGCTATGATTAAATCATGATAAAAGCCAAGGAACGCATTTTGCTGGTGGAGTCTGATCCAGAGATCATTGACCTGATCTATCAGCAAACCCTTCAACCGATGGGTTATCAGGTTAAAGTTGTTGGGTCAGCTCCGAATGCCATCCAGTCAGCAATTCGCTTCAGCCCAGATGTGATCCTGGCAGACCTGACCCTTCCCGGATTGAGTGGTAAAGATCTGTTGGTCGCATTATCTTCTCAGGGACTGGAAATTCCGATCATCGTCATAGCACCCAGAGGTATGGAAAGTGATGTTATTCAAGCTTTCCGTTTAGGGGCGGTCGATTTTCTAAGCAGCCCGATCCGCGAAGCTGAGGTGGTCAGTTCAGTAGAACGGGTTCTACGGCTAGGACGGGCACGGCGGGAGCACGAGATTCTCGCTAAGCAGCTCAATATCACCAATCAGGAATTACAGCGTCGTGTACATGAACTGAACACCATCTTTGCCATCGGTAAAGCAATCATATCTATCTCGGACCCTAAGGAACTGTTCGACATGATCTTAGAAGGGGCTGTCTTTGTCACCGAAGCTGACAGCGGCTACATGATGGCGCGCGACGAACAGGCCAAGAATTTCGTTCTTCGGGTATTCCGAAATGTACCTGCCAATATTCAGGTCAAGATTAATCAGGCATACGATGACGGGATCAGCTCGTTGGTAGCGCTATCGGGTGAGCCCCTCTCGATCCATGGTCAACCCCTCAAGCGCTTTAATGTCGCCCGCATCGGGCAGGCAGCACTGGTTGTTCCGATTAAACTTAAAAATGAAGTGGTAGGAATGCTGGTCGTTGCTCGCAGAGCCTTGCATCCATTCAGCACCAGCCAGCAGGCTTTGTTAGAGGCCGTGGCTGATTACGCTTCGATCTCTCTGGTGAAAGTACGCCTGTCTTCCCTCCAGCAGACAGCAGATTCAACACTCTTCGATGATCACATCCAGAACAAGATACTCCGTGGATATAACCAAGAGCTGCAGGATTCTTTAGCAGTGATCCAATCCAATCTTAGTCATCTGACTGGGAAAGAGCAAGGCAATCTTAGACCTGATCAGGTCACAGCTTTGCAAGTGATCCAGACCAAGATGGGCACGGTGCAGTCAATTGCCGATACGATTATTAATCTCCCAGCTGTGAATCATGATTCAAAGCGCGCCCCGGCGAACCTTAACGACCTGGTTCGACAGACGATCAACTTATTCCAACCACTGGCACAACAAGACAATCTCATCATTCAAGCCAAACTGCCAGGCAATGCCATCTATTCAACCATTGATCCCTACCTGATCACTTATGCAATTGACGGACTACTATCCAATGCGATCAAATTCAGCCGTACCGGCGGGCGGATAATCCTGAACCTGGAAGTCAACAATGACCAAGTTGATCTTAGTGTGCAGGATTGCGGCCCAGGAATCCATACTAGGGTTTTACCATTATTATTTGAAGATGATAAAAAAATTTCCGGTTACCACGCGGCCCGATATGGGGGTGTAGGGATTCGCCTTCCTTTGATAAAAGAGATCATCACAGCATATGCTGGTAAAGTGTGGGTGGAAAGCACGCCTGGAGAAGGCACCACATTTCACCTCACCCTTCCAAGGGCAAATTTATAGTTCCGTGGGGATTTACTTATTCTTATGGTAGCCAAGCACATTTTATTGGCAATCACAAATAAAAACTTATCAGCCCGGCTGAAAAAAAGTGTGTTGAATCCAGCTGGATATACCGTTACATTGGTGGAGGACCCTAGCACGTTTGAAATTCAGGTCAAGACCATCAAACCGGATCTGATACTGCTTTCAGAAATTTATAAAGAACGTAATGGGCTGGAATTAGCAGAAGATTTAATAAAATCACATCCCACTTTACCCATCATCTTGTTGGTGAGTAAGTACAATGTGGCCCTCTTGCAGAAAGCCCTCCGTATTGGTATATCAGACTGCCTGGAACACCCAGTTCATTCAGCGGATGTGCTGTGGGCGGTAGAAAACAGCTTGAATCGCTGCATTATGATTCAAGAATTGAACATGTTAAACAACCGTGGGAATACGAAATCCTTGCGCAAACAAACCGAGCGCGGACGCAATAGGTATGAGACGATCGTGACCATGATTGAAGATGGCGTCATCGTCGTTGGACCTGATAACCGCTTGATCATGATCAACCTTGCTGCCCGCAAGATCTTTGATCTCGGAGAAGCAGACCTATTCGATTTTCCGTTGCGGGATGTTTTCAAACATCCAGATCTGTTAGAAATTTTTGATGAGCATAAAATCCATCCGTCCCGAAGCGAAATTATTATGGATGACGGGAGGGTGTTTACCGCAAATAAAACGATCATTCCTGATGTAGGTTCGGCAGTCATCATGCAGGATATCACTTACCTGAAAGAACTTGATCGCTTAAAAACTGATTTCGTCAATACAGTTTCTCATGATCTGCGTTCACCGCTTACCGCCATCCTTGGTTATGTCGAACTGATCGATCGAGTAGGTAAAACCAATATACAGCAGCGTGAGTTTATACACCGAATACAGTATAGTGTAAACAACATCACCGCACTAATTAATGACTTGCTGGATCTGGGGCGGGTGGAAGCTGGATTTGATACACGTAACGAGATTGTCCAACTGCCATCTTTAATTCGATCCACTATAGAAGAGCTGCGAGTTCGAATCTCCGAGAGAGAACAAGATGTCACCGTAGATATCCCGGCAAACCTGCCCTCCACGCTGGGAAATCCGCTGCGATTACGACAGATGATCAGCAACCTGGTTATCAACTCGATCAAATATACCCCCAGGCAGGGCAAGTTAACGGTCCAGGCGCGAGCAGAAGGTGGCCAGATTATCATCCAGGTGATCGATAATGGCCCAGGAATCCCGCTGGCAGACCAACCATATATTTTTGACAAATTCTACCGGGGTAGCAACATTACTGATGATATCCCTGGGACAGGATTAGGACTGTCGATTGTTAAAACCATCGTCGAAAACCACCGGGGCCGTATCTGGCTGAATTCCATCCCAAACCAGGGCACAACCTTTACCATTGTTCTGCCAACTTCCGATAATCGCTTCTAGTTAATACTTCGGTGTGTTAAAATCGCCTCCGCTGGGGCGGTGAGGTGACCCAGCGGAGGCTTTCGCCAAAGGAGGAAAGAGCGACAAATGAAAGTGAGCTTGCTTGCGATTTGCTACTTTCTCACATCATGGATTAATAATACCTCGATTTTCGCTGATAGATGATGGTCAAAGGTCACACATTATTCGTGACTATTCTCACAAATGTCCTAGGTCTTCAGTATTCTCGTTTGTCGTTATAGTCACAGCTGCAGTTAGATCCCGGTAAAAAACACATAGCCTCTGAACAGGACAGGCAGGGCAATTTGGTTTTCGGGCAGTACAAACTTCTCGGCCTAAACGAATAAGATTCAAGTGAGCAACGTAAAATGTCTCAGCAGGCAAGAGCGCTTCAAGGTATGTGTGAGCCTGTTCCACACTTATTTTTGCATCTCTCATGCCCAATCGACCACTAACGCGATAGATATGCGTGTCTACCGGAAAGGCTGGAATGCCGAGGGAGAACAGCAGCACAATAGCCGCTGTCTTCGGACCCACACCTTTGAATTGAAGTAGCCATTGCCGGGCATCTTCTGGTGGTAAACTGGCCAGGAAATCCAGGCTCAGCTCGCCGCGTTGAGCAGTGATCTCACGCAGCACCTGTTGGATGCGCGGACCTTTTTGATTAGCTAAGCCAGCCGGGCGGATTGCAGTAATTATGGCATTTTCGCTGGCGTCGCGCACCTGCTCCCAGGTGGGAAAGATGGATCGCAAAGCTTCGTATGCGCGATCTCGGTTGGTGTCATTGGTATTCTGCGAAAGAATGGTTGAGACCAGCTCATCTACCGGGGGCAGCGGATTCCGCCAGGTTGGGTTGCCATAGGTTTCCAACAGTTTTTGGTAAATGGCCAGGGTACGCTGGCGTAAGTCCATCAAGCTGTGCTCAATGTAAAACATGGTGAAGCCCATCCTACCACAACTTTCCGCCAGTTGTCCACCAGCCAGGTAGGGCCAAAATCGGCAAGCGACTGCATCTCAGCACTTGTAATTACGCCCAGTTGGCGTAGGATCTCCAGGGTAACCGCCGGGCGAACGCGGCCTCGTGGATCACCGACTGGCCGGTTGTGCCCTTTCAAGTCGCCGTCGGAGATCTTGATGGCAATTCCCAGGGCGGACGATTGTGAACCGCTGTCGCCAGGCAGCACACCCACTGCCTGGTAGCCTTCCGCGCCACCTTTGCAGATCACTCGTTCGGGCAATGCTTGCATCAGCAGGGTGTCGAAATTATCAGGACCGCCAATCATATCAGGGTGGGAAGTCATGGCAGCGCTTATCTTCAAGCAGGCTATCCTCCGTGCTTCGGGCAGGCTGCCCGGATCGCACAGACGGGCAAAGGCCAAGGCAGCATTTCGTAATGGAACCCCAAAATTGGGTACTGAACAGCCATCTATACCGATTGCAACATCATCCGGTTCCAAATCGCACATCTCCGCAAAAGCTTGTAAGATCATGTGCTGCACTGGGTGATCTGGATCGATATAGGGCAAGCTCTCCGGGTCGGGAGGAAAACCAAGCATGCGGGCATATGCCAGCATTCCGGTATGTTTACCAGAACAGTTATGCCGATTAGGTGTGGGCTGCTCGCCGCGCTCCCGCATGGCATCAGCGGTTGGCTGGTGATACGATGGATGCACCCCGCACATCAGGTCCGATTCCTGGACGCCGGTCTTGGCTTGAATATTTCTCACTACCGCAACATGTTCATCCGTACCTGAATGCGAAGCGCACAACAAGGCTGTCTCGCGGGAAGTTAAATGATAGGCCTCAACTCCCCCCTGCTCAATAAAGGGCAGTGCCTGGAATGGCTTGGATGAGGAGCGCAAATAGGTAACCGCCTCCGGGTCGCCGTAAGAAGCAACTAGTTTCCCATCGGCATTTACTACAGCTATCGAGCCATAATGCACTGATTCAACAATCGGACCACGGGTCAATTGAAAGATGGGTAGATAGGTGGATGGATTCATAGTGAGTCGGTTATTCATTGATCAATTCAGATGGACGGTATCGGCGGACATAATATTGATATAAGCCGTGGTGATAGCGTTGATAATAGGTCTCATGTAATTCGGGAGCATAGGTCAGGTCCTTTAGTAAACCCGGGATCAGATCCTCCACTGCATCAACGGATGCAGTGCGCTTTGCCAGGCGCTCCATGCCCTTGGAGATGTGTTTCAGGTGCTGTTGTTGCTTGACAACCATCTCCATAGGTACTTTACCTGTGCGCCCGCCAATAATCGTATAGTTTTTATATGAATTCTTGAGCACATCCAGCGTTTCGATCCAGGCGGGGATGTCGGCATTGGTCAGGAAGAGTGGCTGATCTGGCAGGACTGTATCGCCGACAAACACCACCTTGGGAGCTGGTAATGCCACCCAGGTTCCGCCGGGGGCAGCCCCAGGGTGATACTCGATAATCGTTTCCTGTTCTCCCCAATGTAAGGTGATCCGGTTGGAGAAGGTTATGTCTGGCAGTGCCCACCGAGTACCGACCATTTCATCATAGGTTTCCCACTCCGAACCGCTTTCAGCATTTTGCCCTTTAAAGATGGATGGGCGGCCGCGGAACACCTGGGCAGTTTTCTGGTGGGCAATAATGGTGCATTCCATCGAACGCGCCCCCAATGCCCGGTCCGGATGAGCATCCAGGTTGATAAGCACACGGTTGGATTTGCTGCCCTGGCTGTATAACATGTTCAACCAGATGCGCGCATCTTCAGCGCGCAGCGGTGCATCCACCAGGATGGTGCCTTGAGGTAGAATGATCGCCCCCAACGTCACGCCTGGATAAGCATCTTCGAAAAAAATACCATGTTCGATTTCTTGCATAGGCCAGACCGGTCCAATGAGAAGATTTGATATTCTAAAAATCAGTTGGTCTCTTCAGCTACTGGCAGGGTAAAAATAAAGTTGGAACCTTTGCCAGGCTCACTCTCCACCCATATACGCCCGCCGTGTCCTTGCACCACCAGACGGCAGTATGCTAGTCCTAATCCGAGCCCTTTGGGGGCTTCATGCAGATTCACCCGGCTGAATTTATCGAATACACGTTCGTGTTCCGACGCTGGGATGCCCAGACCATCATCGCGCACCCAGGCTTGTACCATACCGGCCTCTAGGCAGGCGCCTACTTGAATGTGTCCATTTCTTTGCGTGTACTTGGTTGCATTCTCCAACAGGTTTGAAATGACGCGCTGGATCATTTCTGGATCAACGAACACATCTGGCAAATCATCTGGAAGATTAATGGAAATTTCTTGTTCTTTATTCAAAGCGATTGGCTGAATGGTCCCATAAATTTCTTGGATGATTCCAGCCAGGCTGATCTTCTGGCGGTTGCCAATCTCTTGACCGGCTTCCAGGCGGTTCATATCTAACAGTGAATCGGTCAGGCGCTGGATGCGCATGGTTGAGCGCAGGGCGATCTCTAATAGTGAGTTCATCGCCGGGTCTTTATCTATCGGAACAATTCCATCCAGCATATTCAGACTTGAAACTACATTTGCCAGAGGCGAACGCAGATCATGATAGATCATCGAGGTAAGGTCATTGCGCAGTATATCCAGGTTCTTTCGTTCGGTTATATCCCTCAATATCCATTGCAGCCGTGTGCCATGATTGGTATTGATCTGGCGCACATATACTTCTATCGGCAATTCATGTCCGCTGCGTGTGCGTAAGCGCGATTCATATTTTAATGTTATCCCAGTGAATAGGTTCTGATAACCATCTCCAACTATGTCAAGTGCCACAGCATGTAACTGATCGATGCGCATAGCGTGCAAATCTTCCGGGGTATAATCGCTGGCCAGCCCGGCTTTGCGATTGGTTTCCAGGATCTGCCCGTTTTGATCGGTGATCAAAATTGGGTCTATACTGTCCTCGAATAGTTCTCGATAGCTTTGATGGGCGGCCTGCAGCTGTTCGAAAAGCTGGGCATGCCGAATGGCAGTGCCTGCCAGACTGCCAATCCCGTTCAGTAAAAGCAGCGCGTCGGGATCGAAATTACCAGACTTTGGATTTAATGCTTCCAATGTGCCAATGACCTCTCCCCGGTAATGGATCGGAGCACAGGCGATGGATGTGGTCTTGAATCCGGTCTGATTATCCGTTTCAGGATCAAAGCGCTCATCTTGTTCAACATGTGAGATGATTATGCTCTCATCGTGCAGAGCCACCCAGCCTGCAACTCCCTGACCCGGCTTCAAGCAGGTGTTCACCAACTGTGACTTGATAACGCCAGTTACAGCCCGGTATACCAGCATGCCATCAGCTGGATCGATCAGAGCCAGGGATACAACCTGGGCATCTAGAGCCAGGCTGGATTGCTCCAAGATACCATCCAGTACATCTTCCAGGCTCAGGCTGACAGAAATCCCTGCAGCACTGTTGACCAGGCCGGTCATAACCCGCGCCTGGCGCTGGCTTTCTGCATATAGGCGAGCATTCAGGACAGCAATGCTGGCCTGATCAGCGATGGTCTGTACCAGGGCGAGATGAGCGGGCGTAAAGAAACCTGGCTGAGGATGCACCAGGGTCATAACCCCTACGAGTTGTTCACGGGTGATGAGAGGCGCACTTACCGCGGATTTTGGCGTCTCCGGAGGACCATCCGGATAAATGCGCTGCATCCAGCGCTCGTCCTGACTGGTATTGCCGACTAGCGCAGCCTGCCGATAACGCACGACCCATCCCGCCAGTCCAAGATCTAATGTGACGAGCAAACGTTGGGTAGTGTGATTCTGGAATAGTTCTCCAGTGATAATGGCGGAATCGACCGGTTTTCCGAGATCATCCAAAACGATGATTGTCCCGCTGATTGCCTCCACTCGCTTCATGGAGAGGAATAATACACGTTGCAGAACAGTGCGTAGATCCAGTGCGGAGCTTAACTCTCGACTGATGTGAAAGAGCAGTTCAAGCGTTGTTCTGTTGGTGGTATCCTCATTGATTTGCGCGATCATCTACGGCGTTCTCGCTACGCCAGATTGTAAATCTCTCCTATCCATGCTTACCTGGCTGTCCTTTGATGGAGAGTATAGCACATTTTGGGGGTGGGCGTTTAATTCATCAATACGGCAGTCTACTGAGGCACATAATTAAACAATACTCCCTGAATTTATACTTAAGGGCTTCGTTCACGCTTCAATCCAATGGATTATTTAATTATTTTGACAGGTACGGAATGTTAAGCAGTAAAATTTCCAGTGCCAATCGGGCGTTGATGTTACGGTCGATCATCGTGATGGTTCGTTCTATCCTGTTTAATAGAAGTCGGGCTTGCTCAAGATTCTGATGGCGGGCAAGTCGTTCCACCAGGGTCGTCTGGTCAAGGTTGGCAAGGGGGGCGGCAGATCCACTGGTTTGCAGGAGAACATCGTGCCAGAGGGAAGCCCAAACCTGCAGGCTGTTGCGCAGGACAGCTTTGTCTTCTGTAGCAGTTTTGGCATAGGCAAAACGCGCCACACGGGATGTACTAAGCAAGGACTGCAGGTCATCCATCCAGGTCTGGCGCTGTTCGAGCAGTTCTGGTTGTTCATACAAACGCAAAGCATAACCAGGACGCCCATCTGAGAGATGTGCCAGGAGCCGCGCTTGATCGGTGGACATACCCCAGCGCTGCTGCAGCCACTCGGCAACAGTTTCTACTGACAGTGGGCCTAATCGCAACACCTCGCAGCGCGAGACGATTGTCGGCAGCAAGCTTTCCACACTATCTGCAGTCAGTAGCAGGACAACCCGAGCAGGTGGTTCTTCTAGGGTTTTCAAAAGGGCATTGGATGCATTCGGGTTGGCTTCTTGGAAGCGCAGTAGCAATGCCACCCGGAAAGCAGCCTGGTAAGGAGCCAGTGAGAGTGAATGTTGCAGTTCACGGATCTGCTCAACTTTTAGCGTGCCGCCAACAATCTCCGCTTGGATAATGGACAGGTCAGGATGTTGCATATTCCAAAAACTGGTGCAGCTCGGACAAATCCCGCAGGGTTGTCCGGGGGCAGTTGGCTGGTGGCAGTTAATCGCCTGCGCCAGGCGTAGCGCTAACGTGCGGCGACCAATTCCACTCAGGCCGGTGAACAGGTATGCCTGTCGCAGCCCACCGCGGGCAACATTTTCAGCGAGCAGGTCGACTGCCCAGGAGTGTCCTAGCATTCCCCAATCCATGAGGGAATTGTAGCGTAGAGCAGTCAGATTAGCAACCATTGTACCGATTTTACAGGGATCTTTACTGCAACAGTAACTGCCCAATTTCCAACTGGTCGTCTCATCTTCTTTCGGTTACAATCTGCGGCATGGATTTCCTGAATGGTCTCAACCCGCAGCAGCAGCAAGCTGTGACAGCTAGTGTGGGTCCGGTGCTTGTCCTTGCAGGACCTGGATCTGGCAAGACCCGCGTGCTTACCCATCGTATCGCCTATTTGATCGGCGCTTTGGGGGCGCGTCCCCACCAGATCCTGGCGGTCACGTTCACCAACAAAGCCGCTCGTGAGATGGAATCCCGGGTTAGCAACCTGCTTGGTGAAGCTGCCCATGGTGTCACGCTGGGGACATTCCATGCTATCTGCGCCCGCATCTTGCGGAGGGAAGCGGTACACCTACCGATCAGCTCTAATTTCGTTATCTTCGATGAGAACGATCAGATGAGTTTGATGAAACGGGTGATCGCCGATCTCAACCTGGATGATAAGACTTACCGCCCTCTGGCTATCTTAGGCTCTATATCCAACGCCAAGAACGAGCTACTCTTGCCGGATGAATATCCTTCCCAAACATATCGGGATGAGGTGGTGCGGCGTGCCTACACTCGCTACCAGCAGATGCTGCTGGCTAATAACGCTTTAGATTTCGATGACTTACTCCTCTACACTGCCACCCTGCTTGGCGAAAATACACTCGTCCGTGAAAAGTATGCCCGCCGCTTTGAGCACGTGATGGTAGACGAATTCCAGGATACCAATATAGCACAGTACCGACTTCTGCAGCACCTGGCTTCCGTTCACCATAACATTTTTGTAGTGGGTGACACCGACCAGTCTATTTATCGCTGGCGCGGCGCTGATTACCGTAATGTACTGCGCTTTGAGAAAGATTATCCTGAGACACAGGTTATTTTGTTGGAGCAAAATTATCGCTCCACACAAAAGATCCTGGACGTGGCGATGGCGGTGATCGACCGTAATCCGTACCGTACGCCCAAGCGGCTGTTCACTGAGCGTGGTGACGGCATTAAAGCTTTCTTGCACGAGACATACGATGACCGCCAGGAAGCCGCCTATGTAGTGGATACAATCGCGAGCCTAGTCAGCCATGGACATGCTCGCCCGGGCGAATTCGCTGTGATGTATCGCACTAACGCTCAATCCCGCTTACTAGAAGAAGCCTTTCTTCATGCCGGACTTCCTTATAAACTGGTCGGCGCGCAGCGTTTCTACGGACGGCGTGAAGTAAAGGATGTCATCGCCTACTTACGGTTGGCGCACAATCCCAACGATGAATTGAGCCTTATCCGGGTGGTCAACGTCCCGACGCGCGGCATTGGTGATAAGACACTTCAGCTGTTACGCACCCAGGCGCAGAAGGTTAACCTCCAACTGGGTCAGTTCCTCTTGGAACTGAGCCGCAACCCAGAGCCCTTTCGGGATGTCTATTCAGCCCGCCCACTGACCGTGCTGGTGAACTTTGCGACCCGACTCAATGCCTGGAATGCTCAGGCTGGCGAAGCCTCACCCCTCCTCCTGCTTGATCGCATTCTGGATGAAACTGATTATCACAATTACATTGACGATGGGACCGATGAGGGTGCTGACCGCTGGGAAAATGTGATGGAGCTGCGCCGCCTGGCAGCTGAATACCAGGGCCGCAGTCTGACCGAGTTCCTGGAGGATGTGGCACTGGTTTCTGATCAGGATACACTGCAGGCTGAGGTCAACGTCCCGACTCTTCTGACACTGCATGCGGCAAAAGGCTTGGAATTCTCGTGCGTCTTTATCACCGGCTTAAATGATGGCACCCTGCCACACTCGCGCTCCTTCGAAGATTCCGAGGCCATGCAAGAAGAACGTCGCTTGCTGTATGTGGGGATTACCCGGGCGCGCAACCGCCTTTACTTGATTTATTCGCAGAACCGCAGTGCTTTCGGATACGCCGAGCCTTCCGATCCATCCCGCTTCCTGGGGGATATCCCTGACCAGCTGATGGACGGTGTCACCGGGCGAACAACCCGCGCTGACCAATTGAGCGGCTTTGATCCCCGTACCCGCTGGCAATCCCCCCGTACAGCCCAAGCGCTGCCTCTTATTTCGCGCTTCCCGGCGGGTATGCATATCACCCACCCAGTTTGGGGGGAGGGAATGGTATTGAACAGCCGTCTGCAGGATGATGATGAGATCGTAGATATCTTCTTTGAAGCTGTAGGTTTGAAACGTGTGGCAGCTTCGCTTGCAAATTTAATATTAAAAAAGTAAAGTTGCCACGGACAAACAAATCGACCGACCTGGATTAATACCTTTCGCACAATCCGCTGTATAATCCTCCCATGCCGATTCTTGATCATCTCTCCCTGGAGATTATCAGCCGAAGCGCGGAACAAACCCGCCGGATTGGTATGCGCCTTGGAACTCTAGTGCAGGGTGGCGACCTGATTGGGCTGATTGGCGACCTGGGTTCTGGAAAGACCACATTGGTACAAGGGATCGCTGCCGGATGGGGATCGCTTGATCCGGTTTCCAGTCCGACCTTTGTGCTTGTAAACGTCTACCGGCGCCCAGATGGGTTGCGTATGTTCCACCTAGACGGCTACCGCCTGTCGGGCACGGAAGAAGCGGTTGACTTGGATCTGGATGCAATGCTCGACCAAGGACCGATTATTGTCGAGTGGGCGGAGCGCGTCAAGAATGCGCTGCCCACTGATGGGCTATGGATGCAGATGAATTACGTGGATGAAAGCCAGCGCGATATGATCCTTACTGCTCATGGACCATATTACGAATCCCTTTTGACGCGGTTCCGAAAATTGATCTACGGAGGCTGAATGCTATTTGCTATTGATACCTCCACCCGCACAGTAGGCGTGGCAATCTACGATGGAACTCAGGTAGTAGGCGAAACGGTATGGTCCAGCCATGATTACCACACTGTTGAGCTGGCTCCAGCCGTGGCAGAAACACTTTCCCGCTGCGGAGTTGAGCTATCGACGCTCAAGGTTGTCGCGGTTGCGATCGGCCCTGGATCGTTCACTGGATTGCGCATCGGCCTGGCATTAGCCAAGGGCTTGTGCCTTGCCCGTCATCTGCCATTGATCGGCATCCCGACTATGGATATCCTGGCAGCAGCACAGCCTGTTCATCCGCTGCCCCTGGCTGTAGTGCTGAGGGCGGGACGCGGACGCCTGGCAGTCGGTTGGTATTCCAGCACCACCGGTGCCTGGACTCCGAGCGACAGGGGATTAGAGGTGATCGATATTCACCGACTGACCCAGCGTATCCAAGAGCCTACCATGATCGCCGGTGAGCTGACCGAGGAAGAACGCCGAGCTCTGGCGCGCAAATATAAGAACGTTCAATTGGCCTCTCCAGCCCAGGCGCTGCGGCGACCGGCATTTTTAGCTGAACTGGCTTGGAAGCGTTGGCAGACTGGGCAGCTGGACGACCCTGCCACCCTGTCCCCAGTCTATCTGCATTACGGCAATCCGATCCCCGGATAATAAATGGAAGAACCACCCGCACCAACTCCCGGCACTGCCCCACCGGTCCGGCCGACCGCGCCCTCAGGTAGACATTGGTCAATCCGCTATCGTAAAATGACGCTAGATGATATCACCCAGGTCCATCAGATTGACATTCTCTCATTCAACCTGCCCTGGCCAGAAAAATCTTACCAGTTCGAGCTCAACCAAAATCCAAATAGCATCCTGTGGGTGGCTGAAGCGCTCCAGGATCAGCCTGGAGCAGTTCCTATCCAGGTGGGGATGATCGTAATCTGGCTTATCATGGATGAAGCACATGTAGCCACGCTGGCTATTCATCCGGATTTCCGTGGTCTGGGATTGAGTAAAAAACTGCTGGCGATTGGCTTACACGAGTCTATTCAGCGCGGCGCTGTGGAATCGACCCTGGAAGTACGCGCTAGCAATCTGTTTGCTCAGAAGCTATACGAGAAATTCGGATATCAGATCGTCGGCCTTCGGCCGCGCTATTATCATGACAACAATGAAGACGCTATCCTGATGACCGTCTCCAACTTAGGAATCGCATACGACCAACGGTTGGAGAGGATCATCTCAGATTCTTAAGAATTAATCCAAAAACTGGATGATTGTCGATTTACGGTGTGCGATGGATTCGCCATCGAACACTGTAAATCACTATCATCCCCAATAGTAGGATCCATACTGAGGGTATAATCGAGTGAATGAAACTCTTTCCGGGAGGCTGGGTGTGAACGCTGAAACAAAAGCTCTGTCGGATCAGATCATGAAACAGGTGGCACAAGAAGTAGCAGTCTGTACCCGCTGCATGCTGCATCATTCGCGTAAAAAAGCAGTTCCTGGTGAAGGTCCTGTCGATTCACAGATCATGTTTATTGGCGAAGGCCCGGGTTTTCACGAAAACGAACAAGGTCGACCATTCGTTGGGGCAGCTGGAAAATTCCTGGAGGAGCTACTGGCAAAGATCGAGATGCAGCGGGAGCAGGTCTTTATCGGAAATGTGGTCAAGTGTCGCCCTCCGAACAATCGAGATCCCCTGCCCGAAGAACTGGCAGCCTGCAGCGATTACCTGGAACGCCAGATCCAGGCGATTAACCCTAAAGTGATTGTCACACTGGGTCGCTATTCGATGGCCCGCTTCCTGCCTAACGCCAAGATCAGCGAAGTGCATGGGCAATCCTATCATATAAAAGGCCGGCTGATCGTTCCCATGTTCCACCCTGCTGCCGCACTCCACCAGCCGTCCCTGAAACCCGCAATCGAACGAGACTTTTCTAGATTGCCTGATCTGATCGCAAATACCAGTCAGGCTCAACCCGACTCATCTGACTCAACCCCTGAGGCGAAGAAATCCGAACCAAAGCAGCTCAGCCTGTTCTGACATCTGCACCGAGGGTGGACTTATTCTTACCGTTTGGTTAAGACATTTATGGCAATCCGGAACTGAACGGATCCTATTTTAGAGGCAATATGACTTCCACTAAAGATAACCTGATCAAAAAGCTCAACAACCGCACAGCAACGGTCGGAATCTTAGGACTGGGATATGTGGGACTACCACTGGCGGCTGCCTTCGGTGAGGCAGGATTCAAGATCATCGGTGTGGACCCTGACGAGCGAAAAGTTGAATCCCTGAAAAAGGGTGAGAGCTACATTCGAGATGTCCCCACCGAACAGATTGCCCGACTGGTAAATACCGGGCGCTTGACCGCCACCAACGATTTCAGCGCACTTCGCCAGGCTGATGCGGTCAGTATCTGCGTGCCTACGCCCTTGCGACAGACTGGTGATCCGGATATGTCCTTCATTATGAGTGCAACCAATGAACTGGCGAAATCCATGCACCCCGGGATGGTGGTGGTGCTGGAATCAACCACATATCCCGGCACCACACGTGAAATTTTGCTACCCAGGCTTGGCGCGGAGCGGGATCTGATTGTTGGTGTAGATTTCTTCCTGGCCTTCTCTCCAGAACGGGTGGACCCCGGACGCGAGGATTGGACGACCATCAACACCCCTAAAGTGATTGGTGGCATTACTCCAGACTGCAGCCAGGTGGCCGCGCTCTGGTACGGACAGGCACTGAAGACCGTCGTACCTGTCTCTACGGCGGAGGCAGCTGAACTTTCCAAGCTGTTGGAAAACACCTTCCGTATGATCAACATCGGACTGGTAAATGAGCTGGCGATCATGTGTGAGCGGTTGGGTGTGGATGTGTGGGAAGTGATCGACGCTGCCGCGACCAAGCCCTTCGGATTCATGAAATTTACTCCGGGGCCAGGCCTTGGCGGGCATTGCATTCCAATCGACCCGTTGTATCTTTCCTGGAAAATGAAGGCCTACCAGTATACAGCTCGTTTTATCGAGCTGGCTTCCGATATCAATACCAACATGCCGCGCTATGTCGTCAGCCGGGTGATGGATGCCTTGAACGACCAGGGCATTTCCCTCAATGGTGCAAAATGTCTAGTATTAGGTGCAGCTTATAAGCCGGATGTCGACGATATCCGCGAGTCGCCCTCTCTTGACGTCATTGGACTGCTAGAGAAGAAGGGTGCCCAGGTCAGTTATCACGACCCGTTTATCCCCCACCTACATACACATGATGGGGCGCAAAAGGATAGCGTACCAAACCTGATAGCAGCTGTGCGGGAGGCTGATTGCGTGGTGATTGTCACCAACCACAGTCAGTATGACTACCCGGTCATCCTGGAGTCCTCCCGATTGATCTTTGACACGCGGAACGCCTTGGGCAAGTTGGGTAAAGGCCATCCAAAGGTCGTCCGGCTATAATTAGGATAGAGTGCCCGGCTGAGGAATTTATATAACCACACCTGAGCCAGCATCTTTTTCCAGACGAGGCAGACATGGCTAATTATCTTGTCACAGGGGCGGCAGGATTTATTGCTGCTCGGGTCAGCGAGTTGCTGCTCGAAGCAGGCCACATTGTAACCGGTGTGGATAACCTCAACAACGCATACGATGTACGTATGAAGGAATACCGCCTGGGGCGCTTGTTGCCGCTCCCTGGCTTCCATTTTCTTCGCGCTGATATCACCCGTCGGGAGACCATGGAGACCTTGGCAGCTGCCGGTCCCTTCGCCGCTGTGATCAATCTGGCAGCCCGTGCCGGGGTGCGCCAATCGGTGGAGGATCCCTGGGTGTACATAGACACCAATATTACCGGCACCCTCAACCTTCTTGAGTTGTGCCGGGCTCAGGTTATCCCGAAATTCATCCTGGCATCCACATCCAGCTTATATGGTGAGAATGCACCCCTGCCAACTCCTGAAAGCGCCAGCAGCGACCGTCCACTGCAGGTGTACGCAGCTAGTAAAAAAGGCGCTGAGGCACTCTGCTATGCCTATCATTACCTGAATAATTTGGATGTGACCATCTTCCGTTACTTCACCGTCTATGGACCATCACCGCGTCCGGATATGGTCATGTTCCGCTTCACCCAATGGATCACTGAGGGTCGCCCAGTACGCCTTAATGGGGATGGAGAGCAGTCCCGTGGCTTTACCTATGTAGATGATATTGCCCGTGGCACCATCCGGGGATTAAAACCGGTGGGATACGAGATAATCAACCTGGGTGGGCACCAATCCATCACAATAAATGCCCTTATCCACGAATTGGAATCCAGGATCGGCAGGCAGGCAATCATTACTTACCTGCCGCGTCACCCTGCTGATATGAGTACCAACCTGGCAAGCATTGAAAAGGCTGGGGAACTGCTGGGTTGGGAACCATCCGTTTCCTTACACGACGGCATTACCCGGCTAGTAGAATGGTACCGGGCTGAGCGTGATTGGGCATCACAGATCGACACTGCATGATTAAGACCTTGCGCGCCATGCGGCAGGACAGTCTACTGCGTGGCATTGTCAAAAATTCCAGCTATCTATTCAGCAGCAATAGCGTCGCCATTGTGCTGAGCATGTTCCAAGGCATCTTCGCTGCGCGTCTGCTCGGAGCTACTGACTTTGGCATCCTGGCAGGCGTGATCATCCCATTCGCCTCGGATATTCACCGCTTGGTTTCCTTCCGCATGAGCGAGCCAGTGGTTAAGTACCTCAACCAGTTCCTGGCAGAGGGACGCAAAGACCGGGCATCGGCAACTGTCAAGGGCGCTTTCCTGGTCGAAACAATGGTCACACTTTTGGCGTATGGCGTGCTGGCCCTGGCAGCACCGCTGGCCGCACGCTATCTGGTGAAGGATGCGCAGCTGGACTCGCTGTTCTTGCTCTACGGGCTGTTCCTGTTCACTTATATCGGTTATGAGACCGCCACCGGGGTCCTGCAAGCCTGGAACAAGTTCAACCAGCTGGCTTTGGTGCGTCTGATCCAGAGCGGGGTAACCGCAGGATTGATCTTCGCCGCTTTTCTATCCAACGGAGGATTGCTCCAAGTCCTGCTGGCATACCTGCTAGGCCGAACACTGGAGGGGGTGATAGTCCTCATCTTAGCGTTTCGTCTGATTCGCCTAGAATTGGGAGTGGATTGGTGGCGCACCTCCCTCAAATTGATGCCCGAGCGCCGTGAGCTTGGGCACTTTGCGCTGAGTACCAATCTGCAAGGCACCCTCAACCTGATCTTCCGCGATAGCGAGACCATCCTGATCTCCTTACTGCGCTCTCCCGCTGAGGCGGGCTATTTCCGCATTGCCCTGGCTGTCATCAACCTGGTGACGATGCCCATTGACCCGTTCATTGCACCGACCTACCGTGAGGTGACGCGCACCATCGCCGAGCGGGATTTTGACCTGACCCGGCGTCTGCTCAAGCGGGTGAGCATCATCTCCGGTGCTTGGACATTAGCAGCCGGCGGATTCATTGGATTATTCGGGTATTGGGTGGTGCCGCTGATGTACGGGGCAGAGTTCCGCCCAGCCTATCCAGCCTTGCTGCTGCTGTTGATTGGCTACGGCTTCGCCAACTTCCTTCACTGGAACCGCCCGCTGCTATTAGCGTTGGGCAAACCAGCTTACCCGATCAAGAGTGCAGCTGTTACTGGCGCTATCAAGACCGTGCTTACCTTCCTGATCACGCCGGTTTATGGTTACCTGGCGGAAGCAGCCATCCTGAGTGGATATTTCCTTTCGTCGATCGGGTTGAATGTTTGGCGGGGGCGTCGGGAGATCGCTGCGCGTGAGGCTGCCGACTCCCAATGAAAGTCGCATGCATTTCAGCCAGCCAGGTTCCATCCAACACAGCCAACAGCATCCAGGTGATGAAGGCTTACCAGGGGCTGGTGCAGCTTGGGCATGCGGTTTCGCTAAGTGTCCCGTTCTTCGACCGCCATCCACCCATAAGGACAGACCTGCAGACATATTACGGCTTACAAATCCCCATCCCGATCGAGTGGCTGCCAGCGAACCTGCATCTGCGCCGCTATGACCTTGCCTGGCGAGCGGTGCGAGATGCTCGGGTATGGCGGGCTGACCTGATTTACACATGGCTGCCCCAGGCGGCCATGTTTGGATTGCTGTACGGCCTGCCCGTGGCACTGGAGCTCCATGGACCACCCGAGGGTCGCTTTAGCCCATTGTTGTTCCGGCTTTTGTTCCGGTTGCCCGGCAAGCTGCGGCTGCTGCCTATTACACAGGCACTGGTGGATATATTGGCAGATTATCTACCCTCACCTCAATCTTCCTCCGTGGCAACCCGAGATTTGGTCATCTCGCCTAATGGGATCGACCTTGAGCGATTTTCCAGTCTGCCCGAACCCGCCGCTGCGCGCCACATACTCAACCTGCCCGAACTGCCTACTGCTGCGTATACCGGTCACATGTATGCAGGGAGGGGTACTGAGCTTTTATTCTCACTGGCCCGGCGGCTGCCTCAGGTGCAGTTTTTGTGGGTCGGCGGGCGGGAAGCAGATATATACACCTGGCGGAAGCGGTTGGAGGCAAATGGCGTAAGCAATGTCCACCTGACTGGCTTCATCCAAAACCGCGACTTGCCCCTGTATCAGGCAGCGGCTGAGGTGTTGCTGATGCCGTATGATCGTGTCATCACTGGTAGCAGCGGTGGGAACTCTGCCCGCTATGCCAGTCCAATGAAGATGTTCGAATATATGGCAAGCTGCCGGGCGATCGTATCCAGTGACCTGCCGGTACTGCGAGAGGTATTGAATGAGACCAACGCCGTGCTCTGCCCGCCCGAGGATGAGGAAGCGTGGCATGCTGTACTGAGCTCTTTGCTTACTGATGAATCTCGCCGCCTGGCCCTGGCACGCCAGGCTTGGCAGGATGTACAACCGCACACCTGGCTGGAACGTTCCCGCCGGGCTTTGGCAGATTTCCCCTAAACAATGCAACCGGATTCTCTTTCTTTAACCCGAAATCCCCGCTTCATCACCCTGTTTTGGGCATCATTATCATTCGACGTTGCATTGGCGATCCGCATTGCCTTGTGGCTGACCTACAGCCCGGTGACCTACAGCGACACGCCCAGTTATCGTCGTCTGGCAACTGCGGTGTTGCGCGGCTTTGAACGTTACGATGGCACTCGCACCCCTGGCTACCCGGCTTTCCTTGCACTGGTCGGGTCAGATGAGAATGTCTGGTTGGCTCAAATGGGGATGGGCTTGCTGATCTCTCTAATCCTGTTCTACCTGGGTTGGCGGCTAAGTGGGAAAGCCTGGTTCGGAGGGCTGCTCTCGCTTTCCCACAGTGCCAACCTGGGTCAGCTGTTCTTTGAAGCCAACTTGCTGACCGAAACCCTCTCCACCTTCTTTCTGGTACTGGTCGCGGTGAGTATATATTGGTTTATGCAGTATAAGACTCATTCCCCCTTGGGACTTGCTTTCAGCATTGGCATTTGGACCACACTGGCACTGCTCACGCGACCGCTGTTCATCTACCTACCGTTATTGGTCATCCTGGTACTGCTGCTGCCAAAGCTCCCTCAGCCCTTGAGCAACACCTTTAACCGCCCGAATCTGATCCGCTTAGCAGCTTTCGCTTTGCCAGCTCTGCTCCTTTTGGGCGGCTGGGCGCTCTTTATTCACCAACGCTTCGGTGATTGGGGTTTGACCACCATGACGGGTTACCACATGGTGCAGCATACTGGTGGTTATTTTGAGTTTGTGCCCGACGAATATGCCGAATTGCGGGATACTTACATCCGCTTCCGCGATGCTCATATCGCTGAATATGGAACGCAAACCAACACTATATGGGAAGCCATTCCCGAGATGAGCAGGGCTTCCGGATTGAATTTCTATGACCTCTCACGCACACTGTCAAAAATCTCTCTGAATCTGATCCTGGAACACCCTGGATTGTATCTGCAGAATGTGCTGCAGGGCTGGTGGATGTTCTGGCGCGCCCCCGTATACTGGTCACCGCAGGCATTGCAGTTCCCTGCACTGACCAGTCTGATCGAAGTCCTGATCAATATTGAACGGGTCGCGCTGTGGATTGTCAACTTGGCCTTTATTGCTGGCTCTCTGCTTTGGTTTGGACTTGGTTGGCTGCCTGCCGACCTGCGCAGTAGTCTGTCTCTCAACCTGCAGCGCTTGAGCTGGACGTTTATTCCATCAGGAGATACGGCTCTCCCAGAACAGACGAACAACCGGTTCATGGTTTTCATTGCAGGCAATATATGGCTGGCATCCATTGTGCAGACGTTGGTAGACCATGGTGACAACCCGCGCTTCCTGGTGCCGCTGCAGTCTTTCGTAGTTCTCTGGGTGGCGTGGTTTATTTGGAGCATTATAAAATCCACGTTCCACCCCATCTCCACGGACAACAATACTTTATCTACTTACCGTTCAGGCGAATATTAGAATGAAACCATATCTGAGATCCAAGAACACCTGGTTTCTGGTTGCCGCAATTCTGTTCAGCAGCCTAGTTCTCTCAGCACTGGATGGGGGCGAAAACCTGTGGCGAGGCTGGCTGGCGTACACCGTGCTCATCGGCCTCGGCGTGTTTAGCCTGATCTTTGCCTGGCGGTTGACCCTCCCAACCCGATCGGTAGCCGTCGCCGCGATCACCGCCTTCCTGGCTCGTCTGATGATTGGTACCGCCTTGACTCTGCTCTTACCGCTTATCGGCTATGCCAATAATCTGGAACACCAGGCTGGTTATGTTTTCACTGATGCCTATAATCGAGACACCCAGGCTTGGGAGTTGGCGATCTCAGGCGAATCATTGAGTCATGCCTTCTCCGGCGAGTATAGTGGTGACCAATATGGCGGCCTGCTGGCTCTGAGCGCTGGGCTGTACCGCCTGCTGAGCCTCGATTTCCACCGTCCGATGCTGCTTTTAGCTGTCAACACCACCGCGGCTGCCTGGGGTGTCCTCCTGCTTTGGAAAGCCAGCCGGGATTGGTTCAGCGAATCGACTGTCGGACTGGCTGCCTGGGCTTTTGCCCTCTACCCGGAAAGTGTCCTGTTGGGCAGCAGCCAGATGCGCGAGGCGTTGGTCATCCCGGCGGTCTCGTTAAGTATGGTTGCTCTCGCACAATTCCAGTCTCGCCAGCGCTATTGGCCGGTCTGGTTGGTAGCTGCCTCCCTGATTCTGCTCCCCATCCAACCGCTGGCGGGTTTCGCTGCGTTTGGGGTATTGGCAGGTTTCTGGTTTTTTGGACCCGGCACGCTACATGGCTGGTCTTACCGAAAAGCTATCATAACGACTGGCTTGGTGGTTGCCGTCTTGTTTGTCGGATTATTGGTGGTGGGAGCGATCCTGGCGAATTTGCCATCCGTGCAGGGCACCAGTCCGTTGGGATCATTCCTGACCTGGCTGCGTAATAATTTCACCTTCCAGAGCTACCTGGCTGAACGCACTTCGGGTATGCTCCAGAAATTGTTGGACAGCCTGCCTGAACAGTGGCATTGGCTGGTGATACTGGTGTACGGCATTGCCCAACCAGTGCTGCCAGCCATGGTTGGCGATCCGGATGCTGCCTGGATTATGCGCGCCATCGGCGTCCTGCGCGCCCTGGGCTGGTATATTCTTGTTCCATTCCTGGTATACGCGTTGATGAGCATTCTACGCCTGCGCTCAGAACCCCGCCGCTGGCAGTTGCTGTGGCTCAGCCTGGTCGCTTGGGCATGGATTGCCATTTCTGCTTTGAACGCTGGTGGCGACCAGTGGGATAACCCGCGCTACCGCACGATCCTGCTGGCATGGCTGGTCCTGCTTGCTGGCTGGGCCTTCAGCTGGGCGCGCCAGCGGAATGATGCCTGGTTTGGTCGCTGGCTGGCGGTTGAAGCAGTTTTTGTGGGGATGTTCACCGAATGGTACCTGGGGCGTTATTACCCTGTCTTTCCGCACCTGGACATATGGATCATGATTGCTGTCACCCTGGGTTTGACCGCATTGATCTTGGTCGGTGGTTGGATCTGGGATTGGCGGCTTATGCGACGAGAAACATAAAAAAATTCAATCTGCAATCTGCCATCCCCCTACACAGGTATACAAAATACCTTTATAATTCAGTGACTGAATTTTGAACTCTAAGGAGACTACCGTGCCAACTGCTCTGATTACCGGGATCACCGGCCAGGATGGCTCATACCTAGCTGAACTTCTGCTTACGAAAGGCTACCGTGTCATTGGGATGGTGCGCCGTTCCAGCGTCGTCACTTTTGAGCGTATCCAGCACATCCAGGACCAGATTGATGTCATTCAGGGTGATCTGCATGACCAATCTTCGCTCATGGATTGCATTGAACAATACAAACCAGACGAGGTGTATAACCTGGCGGCGCAATCCTTTGTCCCCACCTCCTGGAATCAGCCAGTGCTCACCGGCGAGGTGACCGGCCTCGGCGTGACCCGCATGCTGGAAGCTATCCGCCAGATCAACCCAGGTACCCGCTTTTATCAAGCCTCATCCAGCGAGATGTTCGGTAAGGTGCACGAAGTACCCCAACGCGAGACTACTCCTTTCTATCCCCGTAGCCCATATGGGGTTGCCAAGGTGTATGGGCATTGGATCACGGTCAATTACCGTGAGTCTTACAACCTTTATGCTGTCTCAGGCATCCTGTTCAACCATGAAAGCCCGCGCCGGGGAGTTGAATTTGTCACCCGCAAGATTACCTACAATGCCTCACGCATCAAGCTGGGGATGGCCAAAGAGCTGCGCCTGGGTAACCTGGATTCGCGGCGCGATTGGGGTTTTGCCGGGGATTACGTCGAGGCAATGTGGCTGATGCTGAACCGGGAACACGCCGAGGATTACGTAATTGGCACAGGTAAGACGCATTCGGTCCGCGAGTTCTGTGATAAAGCCTTTGGCTACCTGGACCTGGACTATAACGACTATGTTGTCCAGGACCCTCGTTTTTACCGCCCAGCAGAGGTTGACTTGCTGGTCTCAGACCCTAGCCGTGCCTACGAGGAGTTGGGCTGGGAACCAAAGGTGACCTTTGATGGGCTGGCGCAAATGATGGTGGACCATGATCTTCGGCGCCTGAGGAAGGAAACCTTCTGATCGAGAACAGCCAAACACCTGTCACTATTCCAGAATCTCAGGCTGCCCAAGAACCTCAGCCCAGATCGCCTCTGCCGCTGCTGCGTTGGATTGGCACCCTCCTGACATTCGCGTTGCTGATTTATCTACTGGCTGTACAGGGCTGGGCGGAGATTGGCGCGGCTGTGCGCCAGATAGATGCCTGGCGATTCTGGTTAGCTATCTGTCTTGTATTGATCTCACGCCTGGCGGTTGCGGGACGCTGGCACATGCTGATGCACTCCGCCGGGACAGGCATCTCAACCCGCTTATCCACTCAGATTACCTTTGCTGGATTGTTTGCTGCCAACTTCCTACCCACTACCATCGGCGGGGATGTCGTGCGCCTGGCTTGGACCATTCGCCTGGGTTACGACCAGGCAGTTTGTGTGGCGTCTCTAGTAGGGGATCGGTTGGTGGGAATGGCGGGCATGGCAATGGCGCTGCCGTTCGCCCTACCAGGATATGTACGTTATTTCCAGGTTCAATCCTCTCCGAATGCGGGCTCTCTTGTGCTGCCCTGGCTGTTGCCATTGGTAGATAAACTGCGCGGGTTTCCCCAACGCCTGTGGCAGGCTCTGATGTTCTGGACGGGCAAGCCGCGCGCTTTGCTGGCCTCGCTGGCATTCACCTGGGTGCATATGCTCTGCACCTTCGGTATAGTCTGGCTGATGCTGAGTGGCATGGGCGAGCATATTTCCTTCTGGCTGGTGATGGGCTTGTGGAGCATCACCTACTTTATCACCCTCCTGCCCATCTCTATCAACGGTATGGGTGTGCAGGAATTGTCCATGACCATATTCTATACAATCATCGGTGGTATCTCCCCGGCGAACAGCCTTGGTCTGGCTCTATTGATGCGCGTGATTCAGCTTTTAGCCAGCCTGCCGGGGGCAGCTTTTTTACCACAGATATTGGCGAGCAGGGCAAGAACTTAACCTACCAATAGAAGCTACGATCAGGAGATTCCTCATGAAACCACAGATTGCTTTGATCACCATCCTTACCGATAATGTTCCCGATCTGGTACACTTTTACCGGGATGTGCTGGGTTTTTCCGTCAAGCTGGATAGCGGCGAGTATGTTGAGTTTGAAAGCCAAGGTGTCCGGTTTTCCATCTGCTCCCGGGGCACCTTGTTTGGCGTGACGCAGCATCCAAGCTACCAGGAGCCGCACCACGGACAGGCATTCGAGCTCGCTTTCTCTTTAGAGTCTCCTGCAGGCGTCGATGAAGCTTACCGGGAGATTATCACCCTGGGTGCAACACCTGTGCAAACACCTGCCGATATGCCTTGGGGGCAGCGCACAGCGATTTTCGCGGACCCGGATGGCAACATCCACGAACTATTCTGCGACCTTCCCCAGTAAAGTTAAGCACGAGGCATCCATGAAAGTCTTGTTCATTGGTGGTACCGGCATCATCAGCTCAGCCTGCTCATTTCTGGCAGCCGAACGTGGCATTGACCTGTACCTGCTCAACCGCGGGCAGAGTCAGCGTACCCCCCCACCCGAGGCAATCCTGCTATCAGGCGATATCCGCCGCCCGGCTGAGATCAATGACCTGCTGGGTGGCCAGTTTTTCGATGTGGTGGTGGAATGGGTTGCCTACTCGGAGGAGCACATTGAAACCGACCTGAACCTGTTTCGCGGGCGTACCGGACAATATATCTTTATCAGCTCAGCCTCCGCCTACCAGACTCCCCCGAAAAGACTGCCGGTGACTGAGCAAACCCCGTTGGAAAACCCGGTATGGGAGTACTCCCGCAACAAGATCGCCTGCGAGCAGCGCCTGCTACAGGCATATAGCCAGGATGGGTTTCCGGTGACGATTGTTCGGCCCTCACATACCTACGACCGCATCTACCTGCCCATTCATGCGGGTTTTACTGTGCTCGACCGCATGCGCCGGGGGTTGCCCGTGATTGTTCATGGCGACGGGAGTTCACTGTGGACGCTGACCCATCACACTGATTTTGCGAAGGGTTTTCTGGGGCTGTTTGGGCAGCAACAGGCGCTCGGAGAAGCCTTCCACATAACCTCAGATGAGATGCTTAGTTGGGACCAGATTCATGAGTTGATTGCTCAGGCTGCTGGATTGACACCCCACCTGGTGCACGTCCCATCCGATCTGATCAACGTTTATGACTCGAACTGGGGCGACAGCTTGCTGGGGGATAAGACTCACAGCATGATTTTCGATAACTCAAAGATCAAACGCTTCGTCCCCGGCTTCCAGGCTGTGATCCCTTTCGCTGAAGGGGTTAAGGAGAATATTTCCTGGATCAATGCGCATCCCGAATCCCAACACATCGATCAGGCTTTCAACGATCTGGTTGACCGCATCCTGAATGCTTACCAATCTGCCTGGCCGAACCCTTGATATATGCATAAGACCAAGACCATCCTGCTGGTTCTGGGTTGGTTGCTGCCATTACTGCTCTTCCCCTGGCTGGTAATGGGTCCAACCGGACCGGGTCTGGCGCGGCTGTGGGAGCGTGGCGTCGCCCATCTTCCGGCACTGCTGCAGAAATTCCTTTCACCCGGCTGGATGCATGCTTTCCTTTTTGTCCTGTTAGCCGTTCCGGGCTCCTTCTTGTTAAAAGTTGCTCGCCCGTCCCTCCGCTGGGGGATGGCAGTTTTGCTGAATGCGCTGGCTTTTGGGCTGGCGTACAAGATCGCCGTCTTTCTTCCGGAAATATCAACCTACCCGTTCTCGCTGGGCTGGTCTGAGGGCAGCCGCTTTTACTATGCCTCGTTGTATCTGTCCGAACAGATCTACGGACTGCGCGTGCCTCCCTCGATCCTCCACCCCTCCCGCTACCTACTCCAGGCCATCCCCTTCCTGATCCCGAACTCCCCATTATGGCTGCACCGGTTCTGGCAGGTATTGCTGTGGCTGGTGACCAGCGGCTTGACTGCCTGGTTGCTGACAAGGCGGGCTGCCGCGGGTCAATCCATTTCCATTCGCCTGGCGCTGGCGATGGGCGCGATTTTGTTCCTCTTCCAGGGGCCAGTATATTATCACCTTCTTGTAATGGTCATCCTCGTCCTGTGGGGTTATGACCAGCATCACCCCTGGCGTACCATGGGCGTAGTGGCGCTGGCCTCACTATGGGCTGGGATCAGCCGGGTGAACTGGCTGCCAGTTCCCGGCTTGCTGGCCGCAGCGATGTACATACTATATGAAAAGTCATTTAAGTCGCTACAACAATCTGATGCCATAAAATTGCCTGATCGTAGTGACAACTTTAGTCTTCAAGGAGCAGTGCAGCGGTTTACATCACTTCTCCATGGAACCATTCAATACCTGCGGCTCCCGGTTGCCTGGACGGTTGCAGGCACACTGCTCGCCTGGATCAGCCAGCAGGTTTACCAGGCCATAAGCGGCAATCCACCAGGGTTTTTCGGCTCCAGCTTTTCTTCCGACCTGCTCTGGTACCGCCTCCTGCCCAACCCCACCTACCCCCTGGGTGTCCTGCCCAGTGCGCTCCTGGTCTCGCTGCCCGTGTTGGGATTGATGGCATTACGCCTACAGCCATCCTGGCATAGCTACTATCCGCAGCGCTTTATCGGCCTGGGGTCGATCTTATTGGTGTTGTTTACCGGGGGAGTGGTGGTCAGCGTGAAGATCGGCGGCGGCAGCAATCTTCACAACCTGGACGCTTACCTGGTCCTGCTGCTGGTCATCGCCAGCTTTGTGCTCTTCAACTTTCCACCTGACCTTCCTCTTCCTACAGGGCAGCTGGATGATGCATCACGCGATGAGTTCAGTCTGAGGGGTTCTTCCGGCAAATGGCTGCCAGCCGCCGTCGGATTGGCCGCCGCGCTGCCGATCCTTTTCGCTATCACCGCCGGCGGACCCTGGCCAATCCGCAGCCAGTCCTTGGCTGTTGACGACCTGTTAATCCTGCGGCAGGCCGCTGAGCAGGCTGTCCAGAACGGTGGGCAGGTGCTGATGATCAACCAGCGTCACCTGCTCACTTTTGACCAGATTGCCGCGCCTATGTCGCCTGACTATGAGTTGGTATTTCTGATGGAGATGGCCATGGCAGGCAACCCAGCTTACCTGGATGCCTTCCACCACGACCTGGAGTCCCACCGCTATGCACTGATCATTGCCGAACCGCTAATCGTTCAGTACCAGGGACGGGCGCGTGCCTTCGGTGAGGAGAATGATGCCTGGGTGGAACAGGTTTCTGCCCCTGTATTATGTAATTACCGACCGCTGGCGTTCCTGCAGACCGCTGGGGTTGTTTTATACGTGCCAAGCCAATCCACCTGTCCCTGATTATGTATTGGAGCCGCACCGACAGCTCGCTTGATATTCTTCTGTACCTGCTGCTTTCTGGTTGCTGGGGTCTGGGCGGCTGGCTGCTGGTAAGGCATGCTTTCAGCCTGCCCCGCGGCGAGCGCCTGCGTAAAGGCTCAAAATTCTACACTCGTGTTCAAGACGTTATAATACCCGCCGTTTAAGATAAGGAGAAAACAGGCTATGAAAATCGAATACCGGGAAACCACCAGCGATCTGCTGGCGCGGATTGACATCCACCAGAAATATGGCAGCCGCGATATTGATGAATGGATGCTGCATTTACTCAACCTCCCAAAAGGTGCCAAAATACTGGATGTGGGCTGTGGGGCAGGTAAACAATGTTTCGTTTTTGACAAAGCCCTGCAGGGAGAAGCTGAGATCACCGGCGGGGATGTCAACGCCGAGCTGATCGCTACGGCGCGCAAGGAGAACGAGAAGTACAATAACCGCATTCAGTTCATCGAGCTGGATTTCAACCAGCACTTCCCTGTACCCGATAACCACTATGACCTGGTCACCTCTTGCTTCGCCATCTATTATTCCGAGAATATCCCATTCACCTTCAGTGAGATGCACCGCGTCTTGAAACCCGGCGGGAGACTGTTCACTACCGGACCGATGCCCGAGAACAAACGCATCTTTTACGATATCATCCATGCCGCCACTGGAAAACCCATCCCACCAATGCCCGGTAGCTCGCGCTACAGCAGCCAGATCCTGGCCGCTATCCAGGCGCAGTTTGCCAAGATAGAGGTCCATATATTTGAGAACCCGCTGGTCTTCACTACTGCAGAACCTTTCCTGGCATACACGCGTGCTTCGTTGTCTGAGGACCGCCGGCTGTGGAAAGACCTGTTCGATGGCCGCGATGCCTTTGAGCTGGTCATGCAGCAGATCAGCGTGGAAGCCATCCGCCGTTTGGAACAGGACAGACAATTGGTCATGAATAAAGTAGTTGGCGGATTTATAGCCACGAAATAGAGGCTGCTATGCTATTCTACGGAAAGAAAGTGTGTTTTGTTGGCGCCCACCCGGATGACATTGAACTAGGTGCCGGTGCATTCATCTCTAACATCCTGGGTAAAGCCGAGATTCTGTGTGTAACACTCTCGAATAATCAGAAGAACCCTCAGCTGCAGAATCTGGTGGGTGAACACCACAGCAGCATGCGGGTGTTGGGTGTCGACGTGGGACACGTCCGGCTGGAATCCTTCGTCACCCGTCGCTTCCCGGAAATGCGTCAGGAGATCCTGGAATATCTGTACCAGCTCAACCGCGATTTCCGTCCGGATATTGTCTTCACCCATACCCGCAGCGACATTCACCAGGACCACCAGCAGACCACCGAGGAAGTGTTGCGTGCTTTCCGCGGCACTACTGTGCTCGGCTTTGATGCGCTGCGCAGCAGCTACGGTTTCTTTCCGCATTTCCTGGCTGAGGTCACCGAGCATGACGCCGACAAGAAGCTGGAGGCGTTGCTCCAATACTCCACCTACCACGACCGCTATTATTTCGATCCGGCAGTCCTGCGCGCTACTCTCATCCGTCATGGAGCCTTGGCTGAGCGGCCTTTCGCAGAAGGTTTTGATATTTTACGCATCGTGGGAAATTTTGGGTCCTTGTCGTACACATTATAGCCATCTTCCCCTTGACCGTTGCCCGGCAGCGGTTATAATTCAGTCACTGAATTTTGAAATATGATCCTCGACTCCTCCCCCGAACCCGCTCGTGAGATGGTCATGCTCGAGCAGATCGAGTATGACCCGGATGTGAACCAGTCCGACCTGGCGACACAGCTTGGCATCGCCGTTGGCACGGTGAACTGGCATCTCAAGCGCATGGTCGCCAAAGGCTATGTGAAGGTCAAACACGCCAACCGGCGTAAGCTACGCTATATCATCACCCCAGAAGGGATCGCCTTTCGCGCCCGATTGACCATTGATTACGTTGAACAGTCCATGCTGCTCTATCGGGCTACCCGCCAGCATGTGCGCGAGTTGCTTAGCGAGGTAATCCACCTCGGATATGACCGGGTGCGGGTAGATGCAGACTCTACGAACGGACAGGCTAACGATATCGCTGATGTGTGCCGGTTGACCTGCCTGGAACAGGGCATCCGGGTAAGTACGGAAGAAAACCTGCCTGCGCTCCTGGTGAGGGGATTAAAGGTTTCCCTCAGGTTGGAGGAAAATTCATGAGCAACGATAGAGGCACCTCAGTCGAAACCTCTGCTGCTCCAGGTCATGTGTTGGTTACCGGTGGGGCTGGCTTTATCGGCTCGCTGCTCACCGGCGAGTTGTTGCGCCAGGGAATGCGGGTCACCGTGATAGATGATCTGCTGTTTGGCGGCGAATCTTTGTTGGCTTATCTTGCCAATCCAAATTTTCATTTCTTCAAAGCCAATGTGTGGGAGCCGCGCGCCGTCCGTTCAGCGCTGCCGGTCGATTGGCCTCGTCCCGAGGCGATCATCCACCTGGCAGCCATTGTCGGATTCCCTGCCTGTCAGGCAGTCGGTCGCCAGGTTGCCTGGCGCTACAATGTCGAGGCGACCGAGCGAGTCTTCGAAGCGGCCGCTTCTTTGGGCGTGCACCGCTTCATTTATTCATCTACCTACAGCAACTATGGTCTATCACCGGATGGCCTGCCGGTAACAGAAGAAACCAAACTCACCCCCCAGTCACTCTACGCTGAGACCAAGATTGCTGCCGAGCGTTATTTGTTGGCCCAAAAAGACCAGGTTTGCGCCCCACTCATCTATCGGTTGGCAACCCTGTATGGGGTATCACCCCGTATCCGCTTTGACCTGATCATTAACCAGTTCGTCCTTGAGGCTTTCACCCGCCGCGAGCTGCTGATTTATCAGCGTGGATACTCGCGTTCCTTTGTCCACATTCGCGATGCGGTGCGCGGCCTGATTCTTGGGTTGAGCGCCCCGGACGAGAAGGTTCGCGGCCAGGTTTATAACCTCGGCTCGGAGACCGGCAACTATACTAAGGATGAAATCGTCCGCTTTGTCCTTCAGCGTTTGCCCGAGACAGTCGTCAACTATAAAGACATGACCTTCGGCGGAGATATGCGTGATATCACAGTTTCCTTCGAGAAGATTCGCACGAAGCTCGGCTTCGAGACACATTTCACGGCTGAGGACGGCGTGCGTGAGGTATTGTATGCCATCCGCAGCGGCCTGATCAGCAACCCGCAGGACCACCGCTACCGCAACGCCCAATTCATCGTGCAGTAAGGGGTTCATTTCGAACATTTATTTGGCTGGATTAACTCTACCGCCATTGGAGAATATTTATGGAACAAAATTATACCTCCAACCCTGATTTCTGGAAGAACATGCGTGTCTGTGTTACCGGCGGTGCTGGCTTTTTAGGTTCCTTCGTTCTGCAGGCACTTAATCAGCGCGGCGCCGGCGAAGTATTCGTGCCCCACATTGAAGAGTACGACCTTGTAAATCCGGCAGATATCCAGCGCATGTATGAAACAGCCCACCCAGATATCGTCATCCACCTGGCCGCGCTGGCCGGTGGGATCGGCGCAAATCGCGCCCGTCCAGCGGATTTCTTCTACATCAACCTGATGATGGGTGTGCAGTTGATGCATGAGGCTTGGAAGCGCAGTGTAGACAAATTCGTCGCCATCGGCACCGTGTGCGCCTACCCCAAGTTCACCCCCATCCCCTTCCGCGAGCAGGAGTTGTGGAACGGTTACCCGGAAGAGACCAATGCTCCCTACGGTCTGGCCAAGAAAATGCTGCTGGTGCAGGCACAGGCTTACCGCGAACAGCATGGATTTAACGCCATCTACCTGCTGCCGGTCAACCTGTATGGACCACGTGATAACTTTAACCTGCAGACTTCGCACGTTATCCCCGCCCTGATCCGTAAATACAGCGAAGCCCAGGCTCGCAAGGAACCTGAAGTGGTGTTGTGGGGCGATGGCTCTCCCACCCGTGAGTTCCTCTACGCCGGCGATGCGGCAGACGGCATCCTGACTGCCGCCGAACGCTACAACGGATCTGAGCCGGTCAATCTGGGCTCCGGGCAGGAGATTAGCATCAAGGATCTGTCAGAATTGATCGCCCGCCTGATCGGCTACCAGGGTAAGATCGTCTGGGACACCAGCCAGCCCAACGGACAACCACGCCGCGCCCTGGACACCTCTCGCGCAGCCAATTACTTCGGTTGGCGCGCCAGCACCCATTTTGAAGAAGGGCTGCGCCAGACCATTGCCTGGTATCGGGAACACAACCAATAACACCGATCTTGACTTCAGCATGACAACCAGACCATCCTCCCGCTCGCGCGAAGAAATACTTCTCTTGCGGCCTACCCGCGGTCTGGCCGCGTTGAATCTGCGCGACCTGTGGGTTTATCGCGAGCTGGTTTATTTCCTCACCTGGCGCGACTTGAAGGTGCGCTACAAGCAGACTGCACTGGGTGCAGCCTGGGCAGTCATTCAACCGGTGATTCAGATGGTGATTTACACCCTGCTGTTCGGTGGGGTGGCTCAGTTCTCGTCCGAAGGCGTGCCGTATCCCATTTTCAACTTTGCCGCATTGCTGCCGTGGGGATTGTTTGCCAAGGCACTGGGAGACGCCGGGCGTTCACTGGTCAACAATCGCAATATGATCACCAAAGTATATTTTCCCCGGCTGGTCATCCCGGTATCCTCGGTACTGGGTGGGCTGGTCGATTTTGGCATCGCCTTTCTGGTGTTCATTGCCATTACGGTGTACTATCACTTCGCTCCCTCTGCCGGCTTCGATTTCGTCTTCCGACCTGCCATGCTGATCCTGCCGCTATTCATCCTGCTGGCACTGGTCACCGCGTTGGGAGTCAGTCTGTGGTTCTCAGCTATGAACGTGACCTACCGGGATGTGGGGCATATCCTGCCCTTCCTGACCCAGGTGTGGTTCTTCATCACCCCCATTGTGTATTCTTCCAGCGAGGTGGCAGAGAAATGGCGGATGGTTTATGCACTCAATCCGATGACCGGTGTGGTGGAAGGATTCCGTTGGGCTCTCCTTGGCACGCAGGCTACCCCTGGTCCGGTGCTGTTGGTATCAACCATTGTCGCCCTGGCATTGCTGGTGAGTGGATTGTTCTACTTTCGCAATATGGAACGCTCCTTTGCTGATGAGATCTAGCCGATGAACAACATCGTCATTCGCGTCGAAAACCTGGGCAAGCAATACCGTATCGGTACCGCTACCAACTCGTACCGTACGTTGCGCGACGGCATAGTCGAGGGTTTTTCCAGATTGATTCACCGTCAGGGGAAACCGGTAGAAAGGAAATCTTCCTCCAATTTGATCTGGGCGCTGCAGGATATCTCCTTCGAGGTACCACGTGGCAAGGTGCTTGGTATTGTTGGGCGCAACGGCGCCGGTAAGAGCACCCTGCTCAAGATCCTCTCACGTGTCACCGAACCCACCTTGGGACAAGCGGAGATCCACGGGCGGGTCGGTTCGCTGCTGGAGGTAGGCACTGGTTTCCACCCCGAGCTGACCGGGCGTGAGAACATTTACCTGAACGGCGCGATTCTTGGGATGAAACGCAGTGAGATCGAGCGTAAATACGCTGAGATCGTGGATTTCTCGGAGGTGGAGCAGTTCATTGATACACCGGTTAAGCGCTATTCTTCCGGTATGTACTTGCGCCTCGCCTTCGCGGTGGCAGCCCATCTGGAGCCGGAGATTTTAGTCGTGGACGAAGTGTTGGCAGTCGGCGATGCTGAGTTTCAGCGCAAGTGCATGGGCAAGATGAGTGACGTGGCACAGGCCGGGCGTACCGTGCTGTTCGTCAGCCATAACATGTCCGCCATCTTGCGCCTGACAGAGGAGACCATTGTACTGGACAAGGGCAGGTTGGTATATTCCGCTCCTACCCCGCAGGCAGTGGACTATTACATGGCAGCTGGTTTCACCGGCGCAGGTGAGCGTCTCTGGCAGCCAGAGGAAGTGCCTGCTGAGGCTGCTCCGTTCTACCCATTGGTGCTGCGGTTACGCGACCACCGCGGTCAGGTGGCAGATACCATTCGCTCAACCGAATCTTTTAGCCTGGAGATCGATTATGATTTAGCCCAGCCCATCACCGGGCTGCGGGTGGGTGTCTACCTGCTGACTATGCGCGGCGAGTATGTTTTCACCTCCTTCGACACCGACGACCCTCAGGCCTTTGAGCAGTACGGCACCCGACCAGCAGGACGCTACCGCAGCCGTTGCGAAATTCCTGCTGACCTGCTCAATGAGGGTCGTTATGTGCTTGCAGTCAATGCCTCCTCCTTTCGTATCAAACGGTACTTTTGGGATGACCATGCCCTGGCCTTCAGCGTTGACGGCGCCGGTGCACCCGGGAAACATTGGCCTGAACCGCGCCTGGGACCGGTTCGCCCGGCCTTAGCATGGAAGATAATAGAAATATGAAACGCATCAGCAAATCATCCATCAAGGATATCCTGGGGCAGATTCCCCTCACCGCCGAGATATACGGCTACCTCCGTCAACCGGGTGAATCGCTGACCGCGGATTTCTCGCTCGACCATCTCAATGCTAACCTGCCGGAATGGCGCAGCCAGGCCCTGGCTGCCCGCCAGACACTTATGCAACTGGGCAAGAAGGTCTTCATTTTTGGCATGCTGCGTTACTGGTTGGAGCATGTCACCTTGCTGGGAATCGTGTTAGCAGGATTGGGTAATTCGGTCACCCTGGCTTATTTACCTTATTCAAAATGGCAGACACCGCTGGACCGTTTCAATCTTCGGCGGCAGAACATGTATACACGCGGTATATTGGGACAGGCTGAACCTCTGCTGCATCTGCTGCCGCTGGCAACAGCCCGCAAAACCACGCAGCTTCCTGCTGAGCTGGATGACGCTATCCAGCTGGGAGCATTACGCGACACACAGTATACACTACAAGTAGAGGACGTCAGTATCGACAGCGACCTTTTCCGCCTGCGATTGGAACGCAACCGGGCAGTTACGCAGGCAGTTTATGCCTGGTTCCAGAAGAACCATCCAGATATTGTCATTCTTCCCAACGGTACGATCCTGGAATTTGGGGCTATCTATCAGACGGCCCGTTACCTGGGCATCCACACCGTGACCTATGAGTTCGGGGAGCAGCGCGACCGCATCTGGTTGGCACAGGACGCCGAGGTGATGCGCCAGGTGACAGATGACTTGTGGGCTGCCCGTAAGGACACCCCACTCACCCCTGAGCAGCTCGCCCAGGCGCGCCAATTGTTCGAAGCTCGCCAGAGCGCCAGCCTGTGGGAGAACTTCGCCCGTCGTTGGCAGGGTGTGGCCAGCGAAGGCGGCGCCAAGGTCAGGGCTGCGTTGGGGCTGGATGAACGCCCGGTGACACTGTTGGCGACCAATGTCATTGGTGACAGTCTGACTCTGGG